>Ga0302116_1002232_pt1 | contig 11430 bp, 17 predicted proteins | sample AG5_SCM_MG_FD_203124 | JGI IMG/M metagenome (GOLD analysis project Ga0302116, IMG submission 203124) | Marine microbial communities from Western Arctic Ocean, Canada - AG5_SCM | ecosystem: Environmental > Aquatic > Marine > Oceanic | place: Canada: Western Arctic Ocean | collected 2017-10-01 | reverse complement strand
CCCTAAACCCTCCCACGCCCATACCCATAGATCCCGAATCGACAACAAGCTCTACGCCAAGCAGCTCTCGTCCCACATCTTGAACCTCCGCAGCACCTCCTCAATCCACGAAACTCTCAGCTTCTACCTTCGCGAACAGTCGAACATGAACCCGATCCACCTCTCCGCGATCTTCACCTCCTTCGCGAAGGCGGCCCCGAAGAAGAAGTCCCCGCTGCAGGCCTACCTGCGAACCCACGGCTCGAGCCTAGAGGCTCTGCTCGGCGACACCTGCAAAAGGCTCAATACTCAAACCTACAAGAGGGAGTGGTTCGGCGGGAGGGAGATAAGCAACATTGCGTATAGCTTGGCGAAGGTCGGGAAGTTCGACGGGAGGTTCTTTGACCTGGTGGTGGAGCGGTGAGCGAGCGAAGTGAGCGAGCCTTTAGGAAGACGAGCATACTCGCGATGGATCTTGCGAATATGGCTACAGACATAATATAATGGCTACATCCACTACTAAGCTAACATTATTCCATCCAATTCGTTTGGCTCGCACCACTCGTTTCGCTCGTCCTTCATTAAAAATGTGCACAATCTCGCTTCGCTCGGTGCAGGGGGGAGATGCTCAGCATCGAGGGGAACAGCCAAGAGATGGCGAATTTAATTTGGGCGTGCGCCAGGGTGAATTATTACAGCCCATTCATTTTTAATGTGCTGCTTGAGAAGAACATAGACCAGGTGAGCGAGAGAAGCGAGCGAGCCTTGACTTTTTGCGCTTGAGTTACGGCCGATGCAGTGATTCGCCGTCTCGAAGAATTGAGCGAAATTGCTACAGCCACCCTTCATCCACTCCTAACCATAACCCACTAATTTCTTAATGCGACTCGCTTCATTCGCTCGGCGCAGTTCGAAACCGAGGGAACGGTTGTCGAGCTCGTCAACGTTGCGTCGGCTCTTGCTGAGGTGGAGGAAAAATGCGGCGGGGGGAAGATTGGGCCCGAGGCCCGACAGTTCTTTGACATGATGACCCAAAAGCGAGGCTCGGACGTTGCTAGGAAAGGGTACATTGAGGGGCTTGGGAAGGTGTGCTATGCGCTGGCTATTAGTGGTTACGAGCCGGAAAAGTGTGAGCGAGCGAAGAATACTGCGCGATGAATCTTGCGAAATGGCTACAGACATAATATAGTGGCTACATCCACTACTAAACCTAACCCAATTCACTCGGCGCAGGCGAGAATTTCTTCAACTTGGTTAGCAATCAGCGCAAACGACTCATCAAAAATCTCGACGTAAATTCTTTGGCGTTGATTTGCTGGGCGTTCACCAATAGAGGCTACGTTAATGATAGCTTTCTGTTGGATATTGACAACGCTATGAAGAACCACAAGGTTGTGCCCCGCTCGAAGGACACCGCTATGTTGACCTGGGCGTTCGCGAAGAACAACATACGGCCCCAGAACTTGCTCAATTTGATCTTCAAGTCGGACTACGATTTTCGCATAATGGGCGACTTGCCCTCGCCCCAATTCGTATCGAGCATTTGTTGGTCGCTGGCGAGTTTGGGAGGTGAGCGAGCGGGCAAGCGAGTCTTGTGACTACTAAAAACAACACAAGAGAATATTGCGAAGCGACTAATCCACTCTTTCGGCGCAGAATTCGAGAACCCCCTTTTCGACACTCTTGCGACGAGCAGCGGGGTAGCGGCGGTGTTCGGGGGGAAGAACAGGCAGGATCTGAATTTGACGGTGCATTTTTGCTGGGCGATTGTTGCGGCAGGGGGGTGGTTGAAGCAGTTTTCACCGCAAATTCAGCTTTTGGAAATGTTGCTCAAGAGCGTGTACAACAACCCCAACCTCGAACATTTGTCGGACGATTTATTGGTCCAGCTCTACCAATTGAATCTGAGTGTTGCACTTGAGGGAAAACGCTCGAATGTTTACGACGGGAAGGCGGTCGAGCTCCCACCACTGGCAAAGGGGGATCATTGCAGCACACTGGCAGAGGAGGCGATGAAAAAATGGGTTTTAGAGGAGCAGGGGGGGAAAGGGGAGGTGGTGGAAGAGATTGGAAATTACCTGAAATCCCTCGGGGTCGAAGTGGTGAACGATAACTTCTCGTTTTCGCTTTTAGTTTTAGGTGGGGAGGGAGGAAGAGGAGGTGCAGATCAGGCTGGATTCTTGAGTGTAGACTTTGAGTGCGTTGGGGCGGAGGAAGGCGACAAGGTCGCTATACGAATTTTGAACGGAGGGGCGTATGTGAAAGGGGAACTAGAAACGGCGAGGTCGTTGGACGGGAGCAACAAGCTGGCTAGGCGGCTGCTGGAGGGGGGAGGCTACAGGGTCTTGGAGATAAGCATTGACGACTGGAAAAAGGAAAGCGAAAATTTCAACGAGCACATGTTCATGAAGAACTTGTTGAACGGTGTTGGCGTGCGGATGTCGTTATAAATAACACTATATAGTACACTAGATTAAAATCAAACAAAAAATGTGTCCTAAGTGAGTGTTTGTTGATGTTACTGTTACTTTTTTGTTGCTTCCAATAGAGCCTGTTTTAATTCGCCAGATCTCCAGGCAGCTTGGAGGCTATCGTTCCCACCTAGGTGGCCGCCGTTGACGAACACGTTAGGGACAGTACGCTGACCTGTAATTTGCTGCAGAGTATCCTGGAGGAGCTGGCCATTTTCGACTTGGTCTAATTCCGACACAAAGACTGACTCAGGTGAAGGGAGAAGCGAGGAAAAAGAGACACTCCTGACCAGGTCTTTCGCTGACGTACAATGTGGGCAGTAACTTTTGCTAAACACGACAACAGGATGCTTTGTTGTAAGCTCTGTGATGTAACTGGTCGTGGCAGTGTCGACAGAAGAGGAGAAGCGACTTGTTAGGATCTGACCCATGTTTGGAAAAGTTGACTTGGTCTGAAAAGCTATCGCCGACCGGACGACGAGAGTACTGTAAACTAGAAAGGCTTTAAGCATAAAGACTGTGTGTTTGGCACTAACTGTTGGCACTAACTGGAGGTAATTTTATGTTCTGACTGAATCTTGTGTAGAGCAATTTAAACATGTGACTTTAGCTTAATTATACAATTTGCTCGTGTTTGTTCCCACCGTCAGTTCTGCCTTACTGCTCCCTATATAAGGGGCTGTTAGAACAGTAGTTTTGATTGATATTCTTGTTGAGCGCTTTGAAATTTTCTATGAGCTCGTTCAAGGCAACATCAGAGGCCAGAGGGTCTCCTTGCCTCTTTTTTGGCTCCCCTCTTTCCCTTTCTTCAATCCCCAATGCAGGCAACGAGGAGTCGTTCCCAATTGAACCAATCACTTCCACTGGGACTGTGGCCACTGTTTTCAATGATGTTTCCTTCAGTCATGGGTCCTCTCTTTCCCTCATGAACGACGTGTCTCAATTTTTCTCCAAACCGAGGAAGAAGAAGGACAATTTCAACCAGATCGACCTTTCCTCCGATTGGGAGAAGTGGCAGAAGAGACTTCCTTCGGCGCAGCTCTATTACAGTTGCCTCATCCAAAATCCCAATTCGATCAACGGCAAGCGAATCAAATCTATCATGTGCGCGCTCCGGTGCGTTACAGATTTCGACGAAAAATCCAACAAACGTAGAGTTCTCATAGATTATGCGTTCACCGAGCCCACCAACCGAGGCCACGGATTTTCCTCAATTCTCATTCAGGCAGCCATGAATCTGGGCAAGAAGATGAATGCGAACTTGTACGTGTTGTCCCTGGAGGACAGTGCAGTGTATTGGATGGAAAAGTGGAATTTCGTGGCGGTCGAGGACGAAGGGATGAAGTCTCGGTACAATGTCTTCCCTGACACAATGTGCATGCGCCTCCAAACCGATCCGGTTGAGGTCGGCAGCAAAGAGGATTTGCAGATGGCTGTAGTGTTTTCGGACGATGACGATGACGACGACGGCGAAGATAACGTAGAAATTCCCGCTCCGTTCACCTCCACGTTGCTGGAAGTCGCCAATTCGTTCATGATAAATCCCAACCAAAATTCCAATCACGACAAGAACCTCTGTTTATCTTCAATATCGTCGTTGTTCAGCAATGCAGTTCAAACGACTGACCCAGCATCCAAGTACAGGCGAATAAAAATGTCCAACCCGGCTGTCCAGCAGCGCGTTTTCCAAAAAGCAACAAAAGCCCTCGACCTTCTGCTGGCGGGAGGTTTCGAGTTTTCAGAAACCGAGCAGGACGCCGATGGTGGTCTAGTTTTAGTTTATTCGGGTTCAACTTCAAAATGGCTCATGGAAGGGGTCGCTTTAGTTAGTTCCCACGTTTCCATTTAGAAAAATGTATTTTGTAAAAAAATGTAAAATAAAAAAGCTCAGTTCAGTATGCCATTATGATAAATTCTCAGTTGTTTCCAAACGCTGACGAAGCTGTTGGCCGCACTAACACCGCTCAAGGCCACGCTGGGAAGTCCTATCCCGGGAAATACCCCGTCTCCGCACAAAACCAAGCCATGAACAACAAGCTCTCCACTTGCTGCTCAGTACGTTCCCCTGGGCCTGTCCGCTCAACCTTTCAGATCCTTTTTGATTTCCACCTGGTCGGGGTGATTTGGACGGGGAGGTGGGCAGGAGATAGGAAGGAGAGGATAACGGAGGTGACGTCGTAGCCGCCGTTGTAAACGCACTCGCCGAGCAATCTCATGGTGTGGGCGTGGGTTGGAGTCCGCCAGGAGTGTTTTGGAAAGGATACATAGTCTCGCTTGTAGACGATGTGGAGAATGAGATTTAGAATGGGGGTGAGGGCTGTGCGGGTGTACTCTCGGATTGGGGTGAATCTAACCGTGTGGTCTTTGTTGGCCGAAACAATAAAGTTGGAATCGGCCGTAATGGTGAGCTGGTTGGTGTTGAATTCCTGCTCGAACGTGTGCTTGAGCTCGAAAGTCTCAGCATCCCAGATCTTCATCGTATTGTCGTAATCGGCACTCACAAGAATACGCCCGTTGGGGGAGTATGAGACGCTATCGATGTAAGAGGTGTGAGCCTGGTCGATGCTCTTCACCAAGCTTCCATCGGCAGGGTTCCAAAATTTGATGGATTTATCGGCACTTCCCGAGCAAAGGAGCTTGCAGTCGGGAGAGAACGAGAGGGAGTTGACGTAGTCGGTGTGGCCCTCCAACGTGTGCGCTAAGATGGCATTTCCCTCGTTAAAGCTGTAGGCCTTGATGAGCCTATCGCTGCTTCCAGTAGCCAGCTGCTTGCCGTCGGGGGAGAAGCACACTGCCCAAATCGAACCCGTGTGATCCTCAAGCACTTGCACTCTCGCCCACTCGCCACCCTCCCCCGGCTCCGACCAAATCATCACCTTCCCATCATCATCATAAGAAGCAAAGTGGGAGCCTGATGGAGAGACGGTGACGCAAAAAACAGGACCATTGTGTCCCACCAAGGTCTGAACCAACTCGAGGGAAGGGCTGAATACCTTCAAGCCATCAAACTCATCACCATCATAGCCACAAGCCACAAGTGAGCCATCCAGAAGATAGCAAAGACCATGGACACCATAGGCAAATACATTGTCAGCTCGATATTCTACCTTGTTGGAGCTGGTCGAGTGGACGATGATTGACCCGTCATCACTACCCGATGCCACATGACCGTTACTCCGCAACGCCACGCAATTTACAGCACCATTATGCCCGTGGAGGACCTGTTCGTCCATCTTCACAGACTTAATTGAGATTGGGAGGTGTGACGAGGGCTGTGGGTGTATTTCTGGGCTAGTGGGAGAAAATAGGTTCGAAGAGCAAGCTGGAGCTTATTTACAGAGCCGTAATGGAAAGGGAACTTATGTCGACGATTTTCGTCTTTGGGTTTGAGATTTCGGAAAATTCAAATTCACTTTACCATTGCCCCAAACACCACTCCAGCACTCCATACTAACCCAATTCTCCTGCCTTGCCTTGCCCCCAGCAACTCTCCCCGTTCTTGTTTGAGATATTTTCACGAGCATATCCTTATGCCTTCCAATGAGCACCACAAGTGGCTCAAGAAGCGTGATTGGCCCGCGGTTCGAGGAGCCATGTTTCACCCAGATCGAGACGTTGATTTGCTCGTGAGAAAGTACAAGGAGAGAGATGAGCATGGACGACTGCCACATCATTGGCTCGCAGCGAAAGCTCAGACACACACACATACTCTTGCCACTGTGTGTGTGATGTCGATTTGCTTCAATCTAGAGGCCCTCACCACACGAGACAAGGAAGGCGAAACTCCCCTCGACATTGCCCGTAGGAGTGGAGCCTGTGCTGAGATCATCGGCTTGCTCTCCCTCACTCCCGAGGAAGTTTATTCGTTGGGTAGTAAGGAGATGGCCCGCTTGTACGCACCAGTGGGTCATTGGATGGATGAGATGGATTTGTGGATCCAATCACGATCGTATGCAGACTGTCACAAGTGGATCAATGAGCACGATGACGAGTTGGTGCGTGAAGTGCTCAAAGACTTCAATTCTAATCTTCTTCGAGGTATTGCTTGCGAGAGCAAGATATACAGCGAATCCCTCGTGTTTCTTGCTCTTCGAATGATCCATCGACACCCACAGGCCCTCAGAAAGGCAGAGGGATATTTTTCTCCTCTTCAGCTTGCTGAGCAACCCCAATTCAATGCGTGCAGAGAGATCCGAAACGTCCTCCGGCTCACCCCCACCCACATCTCCTCCACCCCCTTCCCCACCCTTCTCCTCAAATCCCTCCCCTCCAAGCACCACGAGATCTACGGCCCCTACAACACCGTCTGCCAGTTCATCAAGCACATGAAGTACGACAAGGCTGAGCTGGTCGAAATTGAGGCTGTCCTCAAGCCGGCTCGCAAGTGCGACGTCTGCAGCTCCCTCGGCGCAAAACCTTGTGCACGGTGCAGGAACACGTTCTACTGCTCCGCCGAGTGCCAGAAGTCGGCGTGGAAGAAGCACAAGAAGACGTGCAAGGCGCCGACGGGGGTGTTGGCGACTGAAGCCGAGCTCCGAACCCTCCACGAGGGCATGGCCCTCCTGAATATGTGCATACAGAGAAATGGGGCTGGAGATGGGCCAACCAGCGTGGTGGTGGAGTTCCTGTTGCCCGGTCCAGCGTATTGATAACATTAAACCACCATTCGTAAACCTGCAAAAAACTCCCAAAAATTTTAACCATTTTTTATCGTCGTCGATCTCCAAGCGGCCTTCTCCCGCCGCCGTGATTCCCCTTCTGCCCGCCCCTCGTCGTTTTCTTAATCATTCGCCCTCCGCTCCACTTGCCGGTATAGTCCCAAATGTCCATTGGAAGAAGAGAGTCCTCACGAAACGTGACGCCTACGCCCTTGGGCATTCGCACCTCCAGCTCCGCCAACCCCACCCCGGTAATCGACACCCACCCCAACCCCCTGATGCTTATGTCCCCACTCGCTACCTTCCATCCCGCATCGCACTCCACGTTGAACTCGTGCCTCTCCTGTGCCGAGTGTTATATTAGTTTTTGTAAAACAAAGGGGTAAACTGTATCGGCCGCAACTCCAACTCCATCATATGGAGGTTTTAGACGCCCATATTTGCACACGGCGGCTAGTTCGGCCAGACGCATCTTTTGGCGCAAAGCGATTGTTCAGGGCGGTCCACATAAGGGCATACCACGCCAATTTGAGAAACTAAAAAAAAACTAAAAAAACGGCGAATCACTAAACGTCTTAAACGTGTCGTCCGTAACTCCACATAAAGTTGTTGTCAAGGCTCGCTTGCTTCGCTCGCTGCTCACCTGATTCTCGGGTAAGAATCTCTTGTAGTGTGCAGTCTCCGCGGCCTCCTGTTCTGCATTTTTCTGTTCGCCCCCCTTGTCCTTCCCCTTCCCCTTCCCCTTCCAATTCCAGTCTTTTGGCAACGGAGGCACAAGCAGCCCCCCAATGTGCTTGGTCAGGAACTCCCCCTCGTCAATGCTACCTTGGTGCAGCTTGATGTCGTTCGAGCAGAACACCGTCAGTAAGAATGGCTTCGAGTTTTCACTGCGCCGAGCCGAAGGTTGAGAGCAGCGAGCAAGCAAAAATAGTTGAGTTGGTTAGTTCAGTGGATTGAATAGAATAGAAAGTAGTTTCGACACGGAGTTTTGGTACTTTTCTGTCGCAAGGCTCGCTCGCTTCGCCGCTCACCTCAAACCAATGCTTCCAAGCCCGCCAAAATAAATACACTTCCCTGGCGCGACTCGGAAGGTGAACGGTTCTACGTTGTTCCTGGGGAGCAGGAGGCGGAGCTCGGATGGGTCGAGGATGGTAGTGAGGGAACCAGGGATGAGGAGGCCGGGAGTATCGATGATGAACGTTTTGTCAAAATTCTTGTTGTTGCTGTTGCTCTTGCTCTTGCTCAATTGAGACGTGACCATTTCCACCTTTATGAAGTTGAGGGTCGTCCCGGGCACTGGACTCGTCGTGATTTGCTCGTTGTGCTTGTTATTCACGTTGCCCTGCGCCGAGCGAAGCAAGGCGCACAAAACGAGCGAGCCAAACGAATGTAATTGAGTGGAATCATGTTAGTTTGTAGTTTATGAAAGCCATCGCTTCGCTCGCTCACCTTGCGGTTCTTCTTCTCCCTAAGCTCCTCGATATCGCTCTTCTTGTTGTTCATTTCAAGCAACGTGTTCATCAGGGTTGATTTCCCCGCGTTGGCAGCTGCGCCGAGCGAATTTTAATTTAATTTAATTTAACGAAGAGAGTGGTTTTAGGAGCGGGTTAGGAGCGAATTAAGGATTTTTGAGGTGTGAAAATTACTTGGGTTGTGGTTGTGGAGGGGGGCAGACCCCCCCACCCCCCACCTTTCCGCTGCGTTCGGTCTGATGGTCGGTCTGATGGATGGGACGCAGCTTTCGCTCCCTGCGGTCGCTCGCACTCTTCACTTCTGTCACAACCCTCCCCCGCTCCGCTCCGCTCCGCTCGCTCACCTCCAACGACGTAAATGTCCTTTTTTGATCCACCTTTGTCCTTGCCGTCAATGTTGGCCATCGCCTTGACCTTTTTCAACAGAGGCTTGACGCCGAAGCCACTCTTGAAGGACACCAGGCGCACATCGCCGGACTTTTCGCCGGTGCCGACGGACGTGATGGACATTTCGCGAAGCCTGCGCCGAGCAAGAGTTAGTTTGGGTCAAAACATTTTGGGTCACTGAATCGGCCGTAACTCCAACGAATAAATCACGTAGTCGCTTCGCACTCTCTCCCTCACCTCTTGCGGACCCAGGACTCGATCCGAATCTGGCCCAATTTCTTGCCAGGCATCAAGTCGGCCTTGTTGACGGCAAGGATGACGTTTTTGGAGTTGTTCGTTGTGATGGCGTCGAGCTCGGGCAGGACGCTGCCGTCGAAGTCAAACAAGTCAATTATTGCCAGTATCACGCAATCCTTTTTCTGCAACGGCAGCAACAGCTCCCGAAAGTTCTTCTGCGTCAGCAGGTGGTTGCTTTGGGGGTTTTCTGCGCCGGGGAAGAGTAGCAAACGCGTGAGGTTAGTCGCTCACTCGAGCAACAAAGCGGTGGGGGGGGGTCTCCCCCAAAACCACAACAAAAAGTAATCCCCACACCTCAACTTCTGCCACAATCGCTCACTCGCTCACCTGCTCGGTCCAAATTATTGTCGAATTGAAGGTCCTCGTTGTATGTTGTGGGCTGGAGCTCCGCTGGCAGAGTGTTGAGATTGTTGTACTTTAATGTGTAGCAGCGTTTGCAAATTGGCGGCGGGGCGGTGATTAATGCGTCCAAGTCTGCTGCAGAAGTGTGCTCTACCGCTTGTGGTTGTTGTTGTTGTTGTTCCTGTTGTTGTTCCTGCTGCTGTTGCGCCCCATTCACGAGCCAGTCAACCTCGTCGTCAGCAGACCAGTCCGCCGCTTCTTCACCGCCTCCTTCTCCGCCGATTTCAACAGAGCCACTTATCACGCCCTCGCGCTTCAGCGTTCGCAGCCTGTCGTCTTCCTTGGCAAAGATGTCTGAAGGGAGGAAGCCCGGCCGGAGGACGTTCTTCGACTGGAAAGGAGAGCCGCAGCCGCTGCAAGTCATGCCGATTGTGCTGGAGGACACCAGACGGTAGTTTGGTTGGTGGTTCGAATCTCTATTTTTATTTGTAGGACTTTGATTTGAATCTGAAGCTGCATCGACGAGGTCGTCGTCGAAATCATCGCCGTCGCAAAGCCCAGGAATGTACTCTCGAGCCTTGTACTTTCCATCCAATGAGAGGGAGTTTTCGGCCATGGCATTGGCAATGCGGGAATCCATGTCGTCGTTTTCGTCGTCGTCATAGGCATCGTCGTTGTCGCTGTCGTGGTCATCATCATCAAAGTCGAGGTAGGCTTCGTCTTGATCGTCAAGAGAGCCACCGTCGCCCACGAAGATGCGGTCCAACGCTGAGGTCAGAGCAGCTTCGTCGAAGTCCTCAAGAGCATTGGGGTTGAGGATGAATTTCTTGCTGTTTTTTGGGGTGGGAGTGGAAGTTGGGGAGAGGGGGGATGAGGGGGATGGGGAAGGGGACGGGGAGGAGGAGGAGGAGGAGGAGGAGGAGGAGGAGGAAGTCGCGACAAAGCGCATCATTGCCGTATGTTTTATGGTCGATCGAGACATCGACGTGAAGGCAGAGAAGGCTCTGGCAGCAGGTGTGAACATAAGACGCATAATGATTGCAAAAATGAGGTAAGGTCGCATAAGGAAAAGAAATTTGAACCTTGAACTGAGAAATACAAGAATCTCTAGAGAATAAGTAAAAACGTAAAAATGGACGAAGAGCTCCTCCTCAACGGGCATAATGCTGATGTAAATTGCGTGGCGTTGCAGAGTAACGGTCATGTGGCATCGGGTAGTTGTTACGGGTCAATCATCATCCACTCGACCAGCTCCAACAAAGTAGAATATCAAGCTGACAATGTTTTTGCTGGTGGTGTCAATGGTCTTTGCTATCTTCTGGATGGCTCACTTGTGGCTTGTGGCTATGATGGTGATGGGAGTGCCAAAGTGAGGGTATTCAGCCCTTCCCTCGAGTTGGTCCAGACCTTGGTGGGACACAATGGTCCTGTTGAGTGCGTCACCGTCTCTCCATCAGGCTCCCACTTTGCTTCTGGTGGAAGGGATAAGAAGGTGATGATTTGGTCGGAGCCGGGGGAGGGTGGCGAGTGGGCGAGAGTGCAAGTGCTTGAGGATCACACGAGTGTGGTTCGTGCAGTGTGCTTCTCCCCCGACGGCAAGCAGCTGGCTACTGGAAGTTGGGACAAGTCCATCAACCTCTACAGCTTCAACGAGGGAAGTTCCATCTTAGCGCACACGTTGGAGGGCCACACCCACTACGTCAGGTCCCTCTCGTTCTCTCCCGACTGCAAATTCCTTTGCTCGGGAAGTTGGGATAAATCCATCAAATTTTGGAACCCTGCCGATGGAAGCTTGGTGAAGAGCATCGACCAGGCTCACTCCTA
>Ga0302116_1002229_pt1 | contig 11437 bp, 10 predicted proteins | sample AG5_SCM_MG_FD_203124 | JGI IMG/M metagenome (GOLD analysis project Ga0302116, IMG submission 203124) | Marine microbial communities from Western Arctic Ocean, Canada - AG5_SCM | ecosystem: Environmental > Aquatic > Marine > Oceanic | place: Canada: Western Arctic Ocean | collected 2017-10-01 | reverse complement strand
CCCTACCGCCCACAAGCCCTACCGGTTAGCTCCCCAGCATGTTTCATCCGAATATCAGATCATTCATGGATAGGCGTTTATCCTCGACGGATTCCGGGTCGAAATTGCATGGACGCATTGGCCTCATGGTGATTCTGTCGGCACACGCTTTTTCTGCTGAGGCTCCAACGCTCGAACCGACGCTTCAACCCAACCATTCACCCAGTTACCGAGCGCGCTGTTATTTGCGCCAGCCAAGACCACGACGGTAACGTCGACACTTTTGTTGTCAGCAAGCGAAAAAGCCGCACCCATTTCGTCATAACACGCGAAGTCGGAAAAAAATTATTTCATCCATATGCGCTTAAAAAGTGTTGGTAAAAATAACGCAGGCGATCGGAGCAAAGATTTAGATTACTACCCATGTTGTGACAAAAATGCAGGAAATGCATGCGGGCAGCGCTTATTTATGTGGTGCGCCAACGGAGATGTATTTTGGTTTAGGTGCTGCGGTAGAGGTCGAGGTAGTGGTAGTGGTCGAGGTAGTGGTAGTGATAGTGAAAATAAGAGTGGTTTGGCCAAGACCGTACGATATTGAACAAACGCTTACCGATACAGACTCAAACTAAACCATTACGATTTATCCGTCGCAATAGCTGAACGGCTTAAAATGTCTCTGCAAATGCAAGACAAGCTTCAGCAAGATCAATTCTGTCCTGAAGCGACAACATCATTGTTTTTGTCACCAATGTTTTGATACCAAGCGCTTCGATATCTGCCACCATGGCTGCGTCCGCTTCGTCGATCACGAAACCATCGATCCTTCCCTGGTAATGTTCCGCGACGGCCAGTGCTGTTTGTGGCATCCCCAGTTCTTTCATCATTTTGGCTGCTGGCCCCTTAATAGCTTGTCCTCCCACGATAGGCGAAACAGCGATGGTCGGTGCAGTCGCAGCCTGAATCGCAGCCATAACGCCGGGGAGTTTCAAGACGGGATCAACACTAACAAAAGGATTCGATGGGCAAATGATAATGCTGCCTAGATTGGTATTGTTGAGCGCCGCACTAAAACCGATTGATGGACTTGCGTCTTTGATTCCTTCGAACTCAAAACCCGTCACTTTAGGTTCACAACGATCACGTACAAAGTAATGCTGGAAAGCCATTAATTCGCCGCTTTCAACCTTAACTTTAGTCGCCACAGGCATATCGCACATAGGAATTATTTTGTGCGCAATGCCAAGCCGTTGAGTAATCTGGGCCGTAGTTTCTGACAAGGTCAAGCCACTACTTAGAGACTGAGTCCGAAACACATGGGTTGCCATGTCTTTATCACCTAACCGAAACCAACTCTCTCCGCCCAATCGCTCAAGCGCATTGAGAAACTCCCAAGTCTCCCCTGCTTGCCCCCAGCCAAGTTCCTTGTTGCTCAGATCGGCCAAGGTATAAGTCACCGTGTCCAGATCAGGACAGATATACAACCCAATATGCTCGAAGTCATCGGCCGTATTGGCGATGATATCAAGCTGATTACTTTTCAATACTTTAGACAGACCTAAAGCTAGCTTTGCACCACCAACACCACCGGATAGTGCAACACAGGTATTGCTCGATGAAGCTAATGATTTTTTATCGACCATTAGCGAAACATATCCATTTCTTTAGGTCGAATAAGCGGTTGGACACCACGCTTGTCGGAATCCACGGGCTCTTTTGGACGATAACCTCTGACGAGTACCACAGGTGTTTTCTCGTCCGTCTGGCCCATGACCAAGGACGCACCGGCTGCCAACTCATCGGCAGCGCCCACCTGAGTAACAACAAGTTCATGTCCATATATATCTTTTTTGCCGATATAGTCTTCGAGCGCTGTAAATCCAGAGACGCCTATGGCAAGCCCCAGAGAGCCTATTCGCCAAGCACGTCCTATACTATCGTTGACAATCACACCAACATTAACGCCAAGTCGCTCGTTAATTTCATCACGAATACCCTTCGCACTCTCGTCAGAATCGACTGGCAAAAGTAAGCAAATATTATTCAGGTCATCGCCTTCATGGGGAATGTTGGACTGATCAATACCGGCATTTGCTTGAACAAAACCGAGTCTCTGCTCGACAATCAGGACACCGCGACGGCTCCTAACGACTTCGTTTGATTCATCAAGAATAGCTTGAACTTTCCTTGGATCTTTATCGACTTCTAAACCTAACTTGATGGCCTCTTGGGACGGCGTGACCGTGCGTAGATCAAGATAACGTCCCTCAGCTTTAGAGATCACTTTTTGTGCGATGACAATCACGTCATCCGCAAGAATCTCTTCTCCCATTGCCGCTACTGCCGCAATTATTTGCCCGGTAAGGTCATCCCCTGGTTGAACCATAGGGATACCGGGCACACCAATCAGCCTTAATTCCACGCCTTAATCTGCCTTAGCCTTAGGTTCACCGGTAATCACGATACCGGCACCATCGATACCATGGTGTCGATTAATGGTAATCAAAATTGACGTGAGTGCTTCAGCTGCCGTTGCGTTCGCCAAAGGACCGGCATGCCAGCCGCGCAAACCTACTGCTTCAACCAGTTTGATGACGGTCTCGCGAGCGGCACGTTTATTCCCCGTCACGAGCACATCACACTCAATTTGATGATCTTCTTGTAAATGCACTGCACCAACATTTTGGAAAGCAGAAACAACAAATACATCGTCACCCAACAGCTCTTGAGCCATAACAGCAGCGCTACCCTTTTCAGGTAACTGAACCGTGCCAACTTTAGGTGGCATCAATGGAACGGTCACATCGATCAGAACTTTACCGGATAACCCTGCAGCAACCGACTCTAACGTACTAAGTTGATGCGCAAAAGGCACGGTAAGAACAACAAGATCCGCTTTGGTGGCGGCTTCTAAGTTTTCGTGACCTGTCACATTGAGATCAGGAAACTCTGCTAAAAGCGCCTTAGCCGCTTCTTCACCCTTTTCTAAGGTCCGAGATCCAATAAGGATCTGATATCCGGCCCGAGACCACTGACGCGCCAGTCCGCCGCCTAGATCACCTGTACCACCGAGAATTGCAATAGATTGAACGTCGCTCATTAGCCTTTTACCTACATGAAAATTTCAGCCGCTGATTATTCCTTAAAGCAGCAAGTCAAACAACCAACTAAAGGTATGGGCATCAGTAAAGTTGACGATCTAGTTCGTTCTGAATGAGCACCACACACTGTGAAGCGTGCAGCATGATGGGTCCTAGGGAGATATTCGCAACGCCTTGGCGCTTTAGTGACTTGAAGGTCTTTCGTGGCATAGGAATATGATCTGTGAGCAGAAATACCGCATTTTCTTCAAATTCCTGTTGCCTGACATCAACGCCTTTCTTATCTAAAAGATAAACCTGCTGGGTCTCAAGCCTATGTTTGACCAAATGCTCAAAGCTGATTGCTTGAACGATGATACCCTCGGGCGTCTCGAGCACCGCTTCCTTTGCTAACCCCTCCGCCAACCTCAGGGTACTGGCCAGCAAATTCAAAATATCCGATTCCGTTGTGCCCGCCAAAGATCCAAGTTGATCACCGCGAACCGTAATGGCTCGTGAGTAATCCATTGAATCCTCGAGCACGAAGGTCAAAATCGTATCTTCTCGATGCCCCTTAGATACAAACAAAGTGTTGTTAAATATCTGAGCAAGATACTCAACGCGGCCGTCCTTACCGACAGCCGCCAAAAAGTCATCTGCCCGAGTTGGCGCCTTGCGCGCTCGAATAACGAACTCATTCATTGCCCTAGACACCTTGAGTTCTCTTTTTCCAACTCATCGACAAGCGACCGAACAGGCTTCACGAATTCAAACAACCATAAAGCGCTTGAGTCAGCCCGACCGATCGCATGTCCCCCATCAATCCGTCGTGCATCTTGTTCATCACGAACGAAAATGACATGCGAGCGTCCTGATCAATTAAGATTAACGATCCACCCCAACCGCCCCAAAAACAAACATTTGGATTAGGCGCGAGCAAGCCTGCTGTGTTGATACCAAATCCAAGTCCAAAACTTACCGGCATTCCCAGCGCCATATCGGTGCCACCGATGCGTTCGACCATGACCGATTCGGCCATCTCTTTTGACAACAACTTAACGCCATGACTTTCACCCTTACAGGCAAGTATAGATTGTATTTTTGCGACACTTCTCGCATTACCATGACCATTGGCCGCGGGTATTTCAGCTTTCCGCCAGCCTTGCGTTCGCGATGCCAAAGCTGTGGTCGATGGGTTTGCAAATGTGCGTACCGCAATTGAATCCTTGTCGCCGTCCTGCGCCAGGCTCGCGTCTCCACCAGACGGGAACAAATCGCCAATGCGATGAAACTCTGAATCTGGCACACCAATATGGAAGTCTGCATCCAACGGCTGAGCGATCTCTTCTTTGAAGTATTGCCCAATTGATTTACCGGTAATTCGGCGCACAACTTCACCAATCAGATAACCTTGGGTTAATGCATGATAAGCCGTGGCTGTGCCCGGTTCCCACCAGGGGGCCTGTGCTGCTAACGCTGACGTGACGCCGTCCCAATCATAGAGAGCATCGCCTGCACAGGCTTCGTCCATACCAGACAGACCAGCTGCATGATTCATTAAATGCCAGACTTTCACAGATTCTTTGCCATTTTGAGCAAACTCTGGCCAGTAGTTGGCAACATTGGCATTAAAGTCCAGTTGGCCGCGATCAGCCAATAGAAGTGCAGACAAAAATGACATTGTCTTTGTCGTGCTATAAACATTGACGATTGTGTCTTCTTGCCAAGGTTGCTCAGATGCTTCGTCAATGTGACCACCCCAGATATCGACAACCGTTTCACCATCAACACAGACCGAAACCGATGCACCGATATCCGCGCCCGACGCAATACTCTGCGCCAAAACATCCTTGACCTTGTTGAATCGGCTATCGCAGCTTCCGTTTATCTCTACTATCTTCTCATCGCTCATACTATTATCTTTCCTATATCTACTAGATCGACTAGATCGACTAACCATTAATTCACAGCGCTCATCAGGTTTAAACAATCGAAAATGAAATGCTCTGCCGTTATTTGCCTAGAGTTGTTTGCCTCGAGATGTCTGCATCGAGTTGTTTCGCCTCGAAATGTATCACAATTTCTATTCGCCACGCCTGTAAAAGGCCCACAATATAATTCGCCTAAAGAACGACGAGAAGAATCGACAAGCCAGATGTCGTATTTAACATTCACCGGCACGAACAAGAATAATAAGTGACAGCAGTCGTCACATCAGCGGTGCAGTAGAAATCATGACTAACAGTAAAAACCAGCTTTTTTGGTACACAAGCGGCAATGCGCTTTGGATGGGTGCCTACAGCCTGCAACAGATCCTAGTCACCTGGATATTGGTGGGACAGCTTAATGAATCACCTGAACGGGTCGGTTTCGCCCAAATGCTAATAGGCATACCCGGGTTAGCCTTCATGCTGTGGGGCGGTGTTATAGGCGATCGAATGGATGTTAGGGTGCTGCTTAGTCGCGCACATTTTTTTAGCGCCATCCCTCCTCTTGTATTGGCTCTTGTCTCAATCTATGGGCTCATCGGCTACTGGATATTGATCGGCACAGCACTTTTTGCCAGCCTACTCAACTCCGCCTCAACACCGGCAAGAGCCACGATCCTCAACACAATCGCCGCCGATCGTCTGCAGTTCGCCATCACCTTATCGACGGGTATCGGCTCAATCGCGGCGATCGCCGGTACCAAACTCGGCGGAGAAATGGACTCTGTCGGCTTAACAACAATTCTACTGGTTCAGTCAGCCGTCTTTATGGCAGGTGGTTTACTGACCCTTTGCCTGAAGTCCGTCAAGCCTAAACGAACCGCCGCGGACACATCCGTTATCGCAACCATCAAAGATGGCATCCACCACGTTTGGCAGCGCCCTTTTGCGAGAAATCTTATCGGCCTTAACTTCGTCTCCAGCTTGTTTAACGCCGGTGGTTGGATTGTCGTTATTCCGTTTATCGTCAAACGCGTCTATGACGGCGATGCTATGTTCCTTGCCAACATCATGGTGATTTTTACCTTCGGATCATTAGTATCCAACTTCGGCCTATTAAAGTTCATGCCTTTGAAATACCCCGGTCGTCTTTATCTCTCAATGCAACTATCAAGGATTCTCATACTCGTTTTAATTTGGATTCAGCCTGAAGAACCGTTTCTGTGGCTGGCGGCACTGCTTTGGGGGCTGAACATGGGCATTACGACGACGACTTCCCGTCTTATGCTGCAAGAAGTTGCTGAAGAGGCCTATCGGGCTCGGGTAATGTCAATATTTCAGCTGTCATTACTCAGCGCAGCGCCCCTCGGATCGCTGTTTTTGGGTCAAATCATGGGCACCTGGGGTCCAATCAACGCGCTTATTCCTGGAATCTGCGCATCCTTTGTTATATTTATTGTTGGTTTTTGGATGACAGACATCTGGAATTATCGCTCCCCCGAAAAATAAAGTGGGGGCGTTGCCAATACCGCAACGCAACATCTGAACGGCATTTAAAAAATGCCGACTTTTCCACAATATCTGTGGATAACTCTGGTGATAAGTTATCGAAACGCCATTTTTCTTCGGGTTTTTAGGCATAAAGAGCAATTGATTACTTTTTAACCACACCAAATTAGTCCTTATATTTCAATAAGTTAACTTAATTTAAAAAGTTAAATCAATTCCCGATACCGATTTAGCATAAGGGGAGAGCATTTTTAGGCGTCTGTGAATAAGTCAGGTCTTGAATTTCACTTTCACCCCTAAAATGCAGTGAAAACAGTTTAGATACAGCCAATTTGTCGACAACTGACCCTACTTGAATTTTCAAAAACCACTATATTTGTAAGACATTTCTGTCTTTATTGCGTTAGCGACTAATAAACAATTATTCAGTTCAATGATGAACACCACCACTAACGGTTCAACACTAGAACTCTATGACTCGCCGGTACCGCTGCTGCAAACCGCAAACTAGCTTGAAACAATCGATGCTAACAAGCTATCGAAGTCTCGAATGCGCTCATCTTTGCTTTGATGCTTTTTCAAAGCACCTTTCAACTTCAGCAAATTACCCAAATCAAAAGACGCAAATCGGCGCGCCATTTCCTCTGCCGTGTCAACGACAAGGTTGTCTTCAACGCATCGGTCTGCGATACCTAACCGAACCAAATCTTCTCCATAATGGCGTTCACCAAGCACGGCCATTTTGAGGCCGGTTTGCAACGAATAACGCAACTTAAGCCAAAGAATATTTACCGGCGCCATCATATTACGCTCCACTTCGGAGACATGTAGAAAGGATTGCTTACCAACAACAAGAAAATCACAGGCAAACGCGAGTGCCGACCCACCGGCGATAGCGAAACCCTCCAACGCACCAATAATCGGCTTGTCGCATAGATAGACCAGCCGATGAAAACGGATCCAGTCCTGCTGAAAAGTCTCTCGCCATTGCGGCTGAGGATCTGCGGTTAGCGCCTTTAGATCTAAACCCGCACAGAAATAGCCCTCAGCACCCCGAATAATGATGACATTGCAACTGGGATCTTCACTCAACTTGGTCAATCCTGCCTCTAACGCCCATACGAGCGGACCTACAAGGGAGTTGCGCTGCTGAGGACGATTAAGGATGAGTTGACCTACACCCTCGTCAAGTAACACTTTTACTAGCTCAGTCATATTCCAAAGTCCTTCGGTGGTTTGATCGGCATACTAATCTGTTAAAACGCGCCAGTCGATCTATCGTCCAACGTCCCTATTTTCAAATATGTTACACCGACAGCAATTCTTGAACTTTTAGCGCCAATGCAGCGCTCAACTCTGTAAATCAGCGATGGCAAACGTTATCATTTCTATTATTGAAATTTACGTTAAACACTATAAACAGAATTCGATCAAGGTGAACACATGGGTGTTAAGAATTTTATTGGTGACCTCAAGGTACTCTACTTAGCAGCAACGACTAAACCACCTTCTTCAGAAGCCATTGGCTCGCTTCCGCTGCTGGTCCAACAACATGCCAGTTCAAACCCAAATAGAATCGCCCTACTTTGCGAAGATGAGCAAGTAACCTGGCAAGAACTGAATGACCAGGCAAACAGGGTTGCTGCGAAACTCGAAGCAGACGGCATAACCAAGGGAGACTGCGTCAGTCTCTTCATGCAAAATCGAATCGAATTCGTCAGCTGTATGCTCGGCATCCAAAAACTGGGCGCCGTCGTCGGCATGATCAATACCAACCTCAGCACGCAGCAACTTGTGCACTGCATTAACTTAACAGAATCAAAGAAGTGCATCTTCGGTGAAGAGCTCACGCAGCCTTTAAGTGAAGTCACGGCGGAGCTCAACCTTCGCGATGGGAGCGACTACCTATTCGTCTCCGACACAGCCGAGACACCTGCACCGAACTGGGCTGTAACCCTAGATATTAAAGATGACTCAATCCAAGCATCAAACCCAGATGTGACCAGTACACTGACAATGGGTGATGTTGCTTTATATATATTCACATCAGGCACGACGGGCCTACCCAAAGCAGCCGTGGTATCAAACAAGCGTATCTTCCCACTCAGTAATATGGGCGCGACGATGCTGCTACGTATCAACGAAAATGATCGCATGTACAACTGCCTGCCGCTTTATCATGGCACCGGGCTTATGGCGGGTTTATCTGCCGCATTTCAAGTCGGCGCGTCGAGCGTTATTAAACGTAGACTATCCGTTAGTGAATTCTGGGATGATATACGGAAATACAACTGCACTTGCTTTGTTTATATCGGTGAATTCATACGCTACCTGATGAGTCGGCCTGAATTGAAAGATGACAAAATCAATCCAATTCGAGCCATCATTGGCAACGGCTTAAGGCCCGATATTTGGAACAGTTTCAAGCAGCGATTCGATATCGAGCGTATTGGCGAATTCTATGGCGCAAGCGAAGGCAACGGCGGATTTGCGAACGTTTTCAACAAAGATTCTACTGTCGGACTTGGTATTGCCCCTGTGAAGCTAGCTCAGTATGACGTTGCAGAAGACGAGCTTGTCTATGATTCACAAGGGCGTTGTATCGAAGTGGCTGCTGGCGACTCAGGATTACTCTTAATCGAGGTCACCGAAGCATCGAAGTTCGAAGGCTATACGAATGAGGAAGCCTCCAACAAAAAATTGGTGAGCAATGCTTTTACTGACGGGGATATGTATTTCAACAGCGGCGATTTAATGAAAAGTGTCGATGTCGGCTTTTCCTTCGGGCAAAAACACTATCAGTTTGTCGATCGCGTCGGCGATACTTATCGCTGGAAGAGTGAAAATGTTTCGACCAACGAAGTCGGAGAAATTATCAATAATTTCGAAGACGTCATCTTCACAAACATTTATGGCGTTGAGATTCCAGGCACTGATGGCAAAGCGGGCATGGCCGCAATCGTTTTGAGAGAGAATATCTCACTTGCTGAACTTAACATACGCGCATTCAGTGATCACATCAGCAAATGTTTACCGTCTTATTCCAGACCTATATTCATTCGTATACTCAAAGAATTACCTACCACTACTACGCATAAATTGCAGAAAAATGATTTAAGGAATCACGCTTATCATCTGGCACAAGTAGAAGACGATTTACTTGTTATGAAACCAGGTAGTGATTGTTATAGCCGTCTCGATAGCGATTTCTATGATCAAGTTATGCAGCGACAGATTCGATTTTGATATCAACAAATGAATGAATTTGGTAGAGCGAGACCAACCTCCCACAGCTATTTTTCCCAACGGCTAAAACTCCACTATCTCGATTGGGGGAATCCGGATTCACCTAACGTCCTGCTTGTTCACGGCGTTCAGGATCATTGCCACAGCTGGGATTGGGTCAGCGATGAGCTCTGCTCGAAGTACCATCTACTAGTACCCGATCTTAGAGGACATGGTGATTCAGAGTGGAATAAGGGTGCCGGATACTCCAATTTTGATTATGTCTATGATCTCGCCCAGCTTCTTGAGCATGAGGAACTGACTAACGTCAATATTATTGCCCACAGCATGGGCGGCACCATTGCGAGTTTGTTAGCGGGAACCTACCCCGAAAAAGTCAACAGCCTGATTTCAATCGAAGGCGTCGGTGGCATTCCTCACTGGTATCGGGATCCAAGACATCCACAGGAAATGGTGCGTGAATGGATTGAAAACACCCGATCCATGTCAGCAAGAGTACCTCGTAAATACGACACACAAAACGACGCCCTTACAAGAATGCAAAAATCGAACCCACACCTCTCGGAAGCGCAGGCCAAACATCTCACTGTTCACGGTAGCAATCGAAACGAAGACAGCACCTACACGTGGAAATTTGACAACTACACGCATACTCGCGGTGCTTTCGGACACAGCTACGAGGACATGACGCAGCTATGGGAGCGAATCGAGTGTCCGTCGCTATTCATTAACGCGAAACAAGGCTACGGCAACCGTATAGGGCAAAATGACACCTTAAAGCATTTCAGTGATGCTCGTGTCATTGATATAGACCAAGCGGGTCATTGGCTTCACCATGATCAGTTCGAGCAGTTCATGTCCATTACACATGAATTTCTAGGCAAGCATATAGCCTAGGGTTTTCGAAATTTCAAAACACTGCGATCTGTTTTTCAGCGATTTTCGCAAGGCATCGAACCCTCGATCTTTATCAGGCCAGGCAGGGTTATCAACTGCAGCACAAAATACTTAGACTCAGCACCTTGCGTGTCTGATGCTATGACCGACGTACAAAATAACAAACCGGTTTAACACGCAAGCAGTTGAGCAAGTATCATTCGGACGGGTTTCAGCAAGGTCATTCAATTTTTGAGGATCACCAATGTGATGCCTAGACTCGCATAAATAACCTTACGGCGCGCCTCACCCTATCCGGTTATCGCTTCTGTCCACCGAAAATCAACCTGAGTTAATAAGACCTATTGCAATGCAATGCGAGAAATCATTTGGAAAAATTGTATGCATTGGTAACCTATCAAGTAGCGTTAACGACAAGCCAATAATCCAGAGAGGAGAAAGCGATGAAGAAAACAATAATCGGCGTCATCGTAACCACCCTAGTCCTGTTTGTGTGGGGCTTTTTATTTTGGGGCCAGGTTTTACATTCAATACCCTACGAATCATGGAAGCAGACCGGTGATGACGGCCAAGCACAGGAAATGCTTAAAAAAACCTTCCCGGAAACGGGGACCTACTACGTGCCGGGTACAGCCCATTTACCGCTGGATCGCTTAAGTATGATCGCTCGTGGCCCTGTTGCGATGGTTCATATCAACCATGCTGATGATATACCGACGCAAGCAGAATCAATGATTCAAGGCTTTTTGTTGAATCTAGTGCTGGTTACCTTGTTGGCAGTTATGTTCACGGTGGCGGGTG
>Ga0302116_1002228_pt1 | contig 11438 bp, 8 predicted proteins | sample AG5_SCM_MG_FD_203124 | JGI IMG/M metagenome (GOLD analysis project Ga0302116, IMG submission 203124) | Marine microbial communities from Western Arctic Ocean, Canada - AG5_SCM | ecosystem: Environmental > Aquatic > Marine > Oceanic | place: Canada: Western Arctic Ocean | collected 2017-10-01 | reverse complement strand
GATGCACTTGCGGCTTGGGGTAAAATGTTAGAAGAAGAAGAAATACTTCTTCGTGATATTATTGATCTTGACGCCATGTACAATAATGATCCTACGCGACAAAGTGCCATCATCTCTAGTGTAGTTGTTCAAGAAGCCTCGGATGATGAGACCGCTGGACAGGATGATAATAAAAGTAAAACCCTCGAGGGATCTGAAGACAGCGATGAAGACAGCGATGAAGATGAAGATGAAGATGAAGATGAAGATGAAGATGAAGAAGGCGTCACGGTGTCGCTGGCAAACATGGAGGAGGCACTCCATCCACGGGTTATTAAAATATTTGCAGAAATAAAAAAAATTCATAAAAAATTTAAAAAACTTCAGGACTTACGACACGAATCGAACATTGGAAATGTTGAACTCTCGACTGCTCAGGAACGGCGCTATCAAAAATTAAGTAGTGAGCTTATCATTCTTGTTAATAGCCTAAGGCTCAACAATAATCGTATTGAGTCTCTCTTAGAGCAACTTTATCATTCTAGTAAGCGCCTTATGGGACTTGAAGGAAAAATGTTACGTCTGGCCGAACGTTATAAAGTGAGCCGCAAATCTTATCTTGAAAATTATTCGGGCCGTGAGCTTGAGCCAAACTGGATCGAGATTATGTCCGAGGATAAAGGTAAGGGATGGAAAAAATTTACTACATCTGAAATTGAAGTTACCCAAAATATACGCGGACAAGTAGCGGAAATAGCAAAAGATGTGGGGCTTAATATTTCAGAATTTCGTGTTATTGTTAATAAGGTTCAAAAAGGTGAAAAGGAAGCTCGTATCGCAAAGAAGGAGATGGTTGAGGCCAATCTTCGTTTAGTGATCTCAATAGCTAAAAAATATACTAATCGTGGGCTTCAATTTCTTGACCTTATTCAGGAGGGTAATATTGGACTTATGAAGGCCGTTGACAAATTTGAGTATCGCCGTGGTTATAAGTTTTCAACATATGCGACATGGTGGATCAGACAAGCGATTACACGTTCCATCGCTGATCAAGCGAGAACAATTCGTATACCAGTTCATATGATTGAAACTATCAATAAACTGGTGCGGACCGGACGTCAGATGATGCATGAAATAGGCCGTGAAGCGACACCAGAGGAGCTTGCTGCTCGGCTTTCTATGCCGCTTGAAAAAGTGCGTAAAGTAATGAAAATTGCTAAGGAGCCAATATCTCTTGAAACTCCCATCGGTGATGAAGAAGATAGCCACTTGGGAGATTTTATTGAAGACAAGAATGCGATACTTCCGGTGGATAGTGCAATCCAAACTAACTTGCGAGATACAACAACAAGAGTTCTTGCATCACTTACTCCACGCGAGGAGCGTGTATTAAGGATGCGTTTTGGTATAGGCATGAATACTGATCATACACTTGAGGAGGTGGGTCAGCAGTTCTCTGTGACGCGGGAACGCATAAGGCAAATCGAGGCAAAGGCACTTCGTAAGCTTAAACATCCAAGCCGATCTAGAAAACTTCGTAGTTTTTTGGATAAATAAATACTTTAAGCCCGCTTTAATGGCGGGCTTAATAAAAAATATCACTTTATCAAATTTCCCCCCTATTCATTGTTTTTATTATCTGCTAGTTAAACGAATGGAATTTTTGGAGGGCCTGTAGCTCAGTTGGTTAGAGCAAACCGCTCATAACGGTTCGGTCGTAGGTTCGAGTCCTACCAGGCCCACCACTCCCTCCCCCAGACTTATAATAACTTAGCTATGTAATTTAAGAATTTATATAAGACCTGAAGTATAAAATTGAGGGCCTCAAAAATTATATTGGGATAATTATAGTAGAATATTTGAAGTTTTTAGGTTAGTTTTGAATTGAGATGTTTGGGTTATTAGGAGAGCTATATTGCCTGCAGGACGACCAAGAAAAAAAGAATCACCAGACGAAATTAAATCGGTTGTTCTGACTTTCTCTATTATTGAATTCTTAGCAAAATGTGATAGGCCTCTTGGTGTAACAGAAATTGCTACCGCACTTAATCTAGAAAGACCCAGAGTGTACAGGCACCTCCGAACGTTGTCAGATATTGGATATGTTGACCAAGACCCCTTCAATGATAAATACGGCTTAAGCATGAAGTTCTTTTGGCTTGGAAAAGATGTGGAAGGGAAAATTGATCTTATTAGTGCTGCACGTCCTGTTATGCGCCAACTAAAAGAAGCACTTGGAATGGCGGTAACCCTCTCCACAGTAAATAATGAAAATATTTGCGTAATAGATATTGTACGTGGATCTTCGCAAATTGATATTAGTACCCGTCCCGGATCAACCTTTCCATTACATGCCACAGCGCAAGGGAAAATTGCACTGGCTTTTGGCCCCGATAGTTGGCGGCAAGAATTATTTAAAATACCGCTGGAAAAATTTACAGCTTGTACAGTAATTAATGCCGATGATTTAAGTAAAGAAATAGAAAGGGTTAGGTTACAGCGTTGGGCTATCGCACCGGAAGAAATTACTATGGGTATTAATGCTCTTGCAGCACCAATATTAGATCATCAAAACCAGTTAGTAGGAACTATAAGTATTATTACTTCCATTTATGAGTTAACAAAAAAACCGAGTAAGGAGCAGATAAATGCAATAAAAGATGCGGCTTTAAGAGTATCTGTTGGCATTGGTCACATTCTTAAAGAAAGTTAACTGTTTCCCTCATACCAGTTGTGTACTTCATCTAAAGCTAAACCAACGATTTCAATTATTTTTGTAATTTCGCTTTGTGTAATTATAAAAGGCGGGGCAAAGACAAGGTTATTGCCAAGTGCACGAAGAATTAATCCGTGACTTAGGGCTGCATCTTCTATTTTACGGCCAATCATTAAAGCGGGGTCAAAACTTTCTTTTGTTTTCTTATCTTTAACTATTTCAATTGATACCATCAAACCTATTCCGCGGACGTCGCCGACAAGTGGGTGATTTTTAAATTGACGTAACCCTTTTTGAAACGAAGGCGATACCTTTCTTATATTATTAAGTGTATCAAGTTCATGATATTGATTAAGAGTTTCAAGAGCCACTGCGGCACAAGCGGGATGTCCGCTATATGTGTAACCATGTCCGAATATACCAACCTTATCACTACCTTTCTTCATGGTTTGATAAATTTCATCTGAAACCAACAATGCAGAAATTGGAAGGTAGGCCGAAGAAAGACCCTTAGCACAGGCAATCATATCTGGCTTTATATTGTATGTTTCACAACCCCAATAATTACCGGTTCGACCAAATCCACAAATTACTTCATCAGCAATTAATAAAATATCGTATTTTTTAAGAATAACTTGGAGTTTTTCAAAATATGTTTCTGGGGGGACAATTACCCCGCCAGTACCCATAACGGGTTCTGCAAAAAAAGCGCCAATAGTTTCCGGGCCTTCATGTAAAATTAGTTTTTCTAAATTTTTGATACAACGGGATGCAAACTCTATTTCTGTTTCGTCCTTTTCGCTAAAACGGTAATAGTTTGGGTTATCTGTATGTAAAATTCCTTCTATAGGAAGATCAAACTGAGCGTGCATGGTTGGAAGACCAGTTAAGCTAGCAGCAGCAATTGTTGTGCCATGATAAGACCCATGACGGCTAATAATTTTCTTTTTCTGTGATTTACCTCTGGCATTTTGATAATACCAAACTAATTTAATTGCAGTGTCGACTGCTTCTGAACCAGAGTTTTGAAACATTACTTTTGACATAGGAACAGGTGCAATTTCAAGAAGTTTTGCTGCAAGTTCTATGGTAGGATTATTTGATTTGTTCGCAAATGTTTGAAAAAAAGGGAGTTGATCCAGTTGTCTAGTTGCTGCGTCTTTAATAGCTTGATTATTATAACCAAGTGTCACACACCAAAGCCCTGATACACTATCAAGATATTTATTTTCCTGATCATCAAATACGTGAACACCTTCGCCACGGGTCATGATCATTGGCCCTAATTTTTCTTGCGCCGTTAAATTTGACTGCGGGTGAATATATGAATTAATATCAAGCTCTGTATTAGGTTTCATTTTGTGTGCTCACATTTTTATTTTTAGTTAAGTTTCATAAGAACGGTTTTATCTTCTAGGTACCCATCAATTGAAGCTTTTCCGAGTTCGCGCCCAATACCAGATTGTTTAACCCCACCGAACGGTAAGTTTGGATCAAAGACATTATGACAATTTACCCAAACCGTTCCTGCATGGATGTTAGCTGCTAAATCATGGGCCGACCTCAAATCTTGGGTCCATACGCTTGCGGCGAGACCGTAGCGTGTATCATTGGCTAACGTTAGTGCCTCTTCATCGTCATCAAATGGCATAGCGCACACTACGGGGCCAAATATTTCTTCCTGCACAACCTTCATTTTTTGGCTTGTTTTAAGAACAGTTGGTGTAATGAAGTATCCTGCACCAGGCAATTTTTTTGCACCGGTAATTACTTCTGCACCCTCTTCAATTCCTGATTTTATAAATCCAAATACTCGATTGCGTTGCTCATCGGATACAAGTGGGCCCATGCCGCAGGCTACATCATACCCTGGCTGAACGTTGATATTTTCAGCAAATTTTGAGACCCCGTCCACAACTTTATCAAAAATTGACTGATGAATATATAGTCGAGACCCAGCGGTGCAGGTTTGACCTTGATTAAAGAAAATAGCCATTGAAGCACCTAAAATAGCAGTGTCAATATTTGCATCTTTACGAATAATTATGGGGGATTTTCCGCCAAGCTCTAATGTAAAACGTTTCATTTCTTCAACTGCGGCACGCCCAACAATTTTACCTGTTTCAACAGATCCTGTAAATGTTATTTTATTAACGCCTGAATTTGTAACAAGCGAATTTCCAGCTTCTAGCCCGTAACCAGTAACAATATTTACCGCACCCGGTGGGAAGCCTGCTTCTATAATGAGTTCAGCTAGAATGAGAGCAGATAAGGATGTTTGCTCAGCTGGTTTTAAAACAATGGTGCAACCGGTTGCAAGTGCTGGAGCAATTTTCCAGATTGCCATGGAAAGTGGGAAATTCCAGGGTACTATAGCGCCAATAACACCTACAGGTTGTTTCTTTATATATGCATGAAACTCTGCTCCTGGCATGTGGGGTGCAGAAATATCAAGTGTTGAACCCATTATTTTTGTTGCCCAGCCAGCCATGTAACGGACAAAATTAATGCTACTACCTACATCACCATTTCTGGCAATTATTAAAGACTTTCCATTATCAATACTCTCAATTTCTGAAAGTCTTTCTGCATTTTTTTCCATTAAATCAGCTAGCTGTAAAAGAAGAGATTGTCTCGTAAGCGGTGTAACTTTTGACCAACATTTAAAGGCTTCATTAGCAGCATTAACGGCTTTATCAATATCTACTTTATTACCTGCTGCGATGTGGCTAACGACATTTTCTGTTGCTGGATCAACAACATCAATAAAATTACCTGAAGATGGTTCTACCCATTCATTATTAATCATTAATTTTTGTTTACGGTTTAAGAATTTAATATTTTTAGCTATAAGTGGATTAGTTTCCGCATCAATTTTATTGTTCATTTTAGTTCCTGATTAATCATTTATATGATGTCTAATACTTATTATTATATTTTGCAAAACAAAATATAATATCTTATTGCAAATATTTGTGAGCAATAGATAGTACTTTTTCGGGCAATTCATCAATATCTTGGTCTGTAGTTCTAAAGTTGGTTATACAAACCCTAATTAAATATTTTCCATTAACCCAAGCATGAGAGGGATAAGCCCAAGCTTCCTCTTGTAGTGAACTTAATATCTTTTGGTTTAATTGATTTAAAAATTTATCATTCTGAACTTCTGCTGGACGATAGCGAAATGTAGTAATACTTAATCCATGACTGACCGCTTCTAGTTCAGGATACTCGGCTATTTTCTTGTATAACCTTTCTGCTTGGCGAATGTTGTTTCCAATCATTTCTGCGTAACCATCGCGACCAGCACGTTTTAAGCACATCCAAACCTTTAAAGCACGAAAGCCACGTGAGGTTTGAATTCCTTGATCCCGGTATGGTATAGGTAAGGTCTCCACATTATTTTTCGTAGGATAATAAGTGGTTTCGTGGGAGAAACTATCCACTAGGTGTTGGCGATCGCGAAGTAATATGCAGCCAGCCTCGAAAGGAACATAAAGCCATTTGTGAGCGTCCATTGCAATCGAGTCTGCTAATCCAATTCCTGAAAGTTGTTCAGATATTGATGGTACACATGCGGAGACTGCTCCGTATGCACCATCAATATGAAACCAAATTTTATGTTGAGTGCAAATTTCAGAAATTTGTTCTAGTGGATCAATAGCTCCAGTGCTGACAGTTCCAGCAGAAGCTATAACGGCGAGCGGAATAAATCCTTGCTTAAGATCATTATTGATTGCTTCTTGCAAAGCGTTCACATCCATTCGAAGGTTTTCATCGGTTGAAATACGATGAATAGCACTTTCACCAAACCCCATAATATCAAGAGCTTTTTCTAACCAAGCATGCGTTTCAGCCGTGGCATAAAATTTGGAATTTTCTGCACCTTTATAATTGTTACCCTGCTCTCTTATTTTTGCACCAAAACGTGCACGTTTAGCAGCCAGAAGCCCAGTGATATTTGCCATTGTACCGCCACTCACTAATAGGCCACCGGAATTACATTCGGGATCATTTGGAAAATTCAATAGATCTCCAATCCACCCTACTGCTTGGCTTTCTATTTCTGAGGCGACCGGTGCGACGGTCCATGTGCACACATTAGCATTAATCGAAGATGCCAGTAGATCACCTAGAGCACCCAGCGGGCTGGGTGAGCCGTTAACGTATCCCCAAAATCGTGGATGACCATTGAAAAGAGATTGCTCAAGTAACAAGTCCGATATTTCTTCGACAACATTTTCATTTGAAGAGCCAGTATCAGGGAGGGGAGCAACTCCTAGAATTTTATGTGCAATTTCAGCGGCACCAGGTTTATGAACATTCCGTTGACTTATATTACCTAGAAAATCAGCAATCTTATCAACTAAATGATGCCCAACTTGACGAAATTCCTCTTCATCCATATCAAGTGGGGCGCGGGGAGATTTTTTGTTTTTCATTATAGTTTCTAACCAGATAAATTAGGAATGAGTAAAGAAATAAGTGGAACAAAAATTAATAAGGCTACAACAATAACTTCACATCCTAGGAACCATACGGCTCCCCTAAAGATAGTTCCAAGCTTAATTGTATCACCTACTACATTTTTTATAGCATAAACATTCATGCCCACCGGCGGTGTTAGAAGACTAATTTCGATAAATTTTACGACAAGTACGCCGATCCAGATCAAATTCATTTCAAGCCCGCGAAATATAGGTAACATAATTGGTAATGTCAGCAATAAAATACCAAGCGGATCAAGGAACATTCCAAGGATAAGAAAAATTACCATAGCAAAAATAATAGCTGAAAGTTGACCGCCTACCCAAATAGTTGCCAAGTCGCTGATGGCCTCTGTCGTTCCGGTGATAGCTAGAAAGCGAGTAAACATGATTGCGCCTATTGCAATCCAAAGTAAACTGGTTGTACTAACTAACGTATCAAGCAAACTTCTTTTAAAAACATTAATAGACATGCGTCCTTGAAATAGGGTGATGAGAAGAATTACCATTGCTCCGAAGGCTCCCCCTTCCGTCGCTGTTATAATTCCAAAAGCAAACCCTGCTAGAAGACTACTAAACAGAATAAATATTGGCCAGATGGGCATTAATGATTTAAACCGCATAGCCCAGGTCACATCTAGTTCAATTCTTGGCGCAAGTGATGGATTAAGCCAACAGCGAGTAATAATCATGAAGGTATAAACGCTAACGGTAAGAAGACCCGGTAATATTCCTGCCATAAATAATTTTGTCACCGATACTTCAGCAAAAATACCATATATAATAAAAGTAATTGATGGCGGGATCATATTCCCAACAGTTCCTGCACTAGCAACTACGCCAGAAGCCAATCCCTTGTCATATTTTGCATTTAGCATTTCTGGAATGGTGATGCGTCCCATAGTTGCTGCTGTTGCCAGGCTCGACCCGGAAGCAGCAGCAAACCCAGCGCACGAAAAGTTAGCTGCAACAGCCAAACCACCTGGCACACTGATTAGCCATATTCGCGCTGCGTGAAAAAGTTCGCTTGCCAATCGGGTGTGCTGCGCTATGCAGCCCATCAGTATGAACATTGGAATAGCGGAAAATGACCAGTGAGCTGCAAAATTAAATGGTTCTATTTGTATTAGGCTAATAGCAATATCAGGGCCTTTGGCAAAGCTCAAGCCGATCACAGCTACACCAAACAAGGCAAAACCAATAGGAACCCTGAAAGCTAGTAAAATTAAAAGCAGACCGATACCTGCAAACCCGATTTCAATATCTGCCATTTATAATTTCTCTGTTAAACTAGAAGAATTTATTAGCTCATCAAATCGTTTTAGCGATTCTAGGGCATATGAAAAAGTCATGGCACCAATACCAAATGGTAGAAAAAATCGGCTTGGCCAGACAGTTAGAAAACTATCACCTGATTCCCAGACTTCATTGATAGAGTAACTATGAATAGCGGCTACTGCAGTTTCGTATGTTATCCAAGCTGATAATATAGTGACGAATAAGGTTGCTCCTAACTCAATTACCTGCCTGACATATTGTGATAATTTTTGAGTAAAAAGATCAACGGCGATATGTGCTTTTTGATGAGTAACATATGCAAGGGATAAAAAAGATACCGCAACCATGTCATATGCAGATACAATTTCTGTCACCCCACCTAAAGGTTGCCCCAAAAAATGTCTTGAATAAATACCTGCTACTATATGAAACATCATTGCCACAATAGATAGGCTTGCTATGGAACATAGAGCCAATGCTATTGTGTGATCTATTTTTTCCCATTTTTTATAAAATTCATGGCCCATAGTTAAAGGTCTTCCGGATTTATTTTATCAAAAATATTTTTCTGAAGTAATGCTTCATATTCGACTTCAGCTTTATATAAAATTTCTTCATTTAATTCTTCTAAATTTAATAGATTAGAGAGCCCTGAAGAAGAAATTATTTTTTCCCACTTTTCAATATTTTTCACAATTATTGGAAATTTCTTTTGGATTTTTTGCTCCAAGATCACTAGCAACTTTATTTACTGTTGAGGTTTCATCTTTTCTGAAGTCTAGCCAAAATTCTTCAATATCTGGTCCTGCATTGTTTATGGGAATACCTTTTTCTTTTGCTATCATTCTAGCCTTAATTGCTTCAGCTACATATAAACGTACTACTGTGCGCGCTGATACGCCGGATTGAGCACCCCATAAAGCATGTTTTTGGCTAACATCTAACCCATCCCATTTGTCCCTATTGATAACCATTGTTGCAAAACTAAAAGCTCCAATATTATAGGCATATATATAATTTACATCATCTGCAATGGGATAGGATTTTAGCCATGCAATAGGACCAACAATGCAGTCAACCAATCCACGGGATAATCCTTCGACCATATCATTTATTGAAAGGCTGACAGGAATGCCGCCAAGGGCTCTTACCCAGCGGCGACTTGCGCTAACTGCTCTAAATTTTTTACCCTTGATTTGGGTAAGGTTAGTAACCTCATTTTTACAAAGCATACCATAAGAGCCGGCTGCTGCGCCCGATAAGAATAAGGTGTTACTCTCTGCATAATCAGTTAAACAATTAGGGCAATTTAATAATAATGTCTCCGTTGCAGCGGCATTTACTACAAGTTCATTTCGGCCCAGATACATTAAATCATTTAAAATAACAGCATGCTTTAAGTCACTGCGGCTATAAGATGATATGACTTCGCCGGCATCGGCTATTCCACCACCAATTGATGCAAGGGCAGTGCGGGAATCAAATAATTGAGAGCCTGGCACTAGTTTCATTGAGATTGTATTTTTAAGTTCCTCTATCATTGGAACAATACCATAAACATTTGCAGCATTATCAGGAGGGCTAGTATTACTATATACAAGAACGCTTTCCTGAGCACTCACATTTTCAAATATAAGTAGTAAGATCGCTAGGGTAACCGTCATAAATTGCTTTATTTTTAAAAGTCTATTAATCATTTTGTAGTAAATTTTATGTCCGTTAGTAATATTTTAAAATTGGAATATTTTGTATTGAGAAACATTATATTTTAAGGCTACATCTCCCCTACAATTTTGTCAATTAATTCAAAATGAGAATATTTTATATAAGTTTTAGTATAGGGTAAGGGGTCCAATATTTCTGCTAAATTTATGTATACATAATTAACTGTAAATTGATAATTGTCTTACCGCTCGCTTGCCCTCATCCGCGGCGGGACCCCAGTGCTGCATTCCTTGAAGTTCAGAATGAGCAAAAGCAATCCGCCCAAAACCCTCCCGAATTATATCACTAGGTGCTGGCTTTCCCTCAACACCAAAGAAAAATCCTGGCTGAGGTGTCACATAAGCATGCCCCCAACGGTTTAAAATAATGCCTGAAATATCTTTGTCGGCATCGAACCCAGTTTCACCAAAAAGCTTCTGCATTTGCGCACGTATCTTTTTTTCATAATCTGCATAACTGGTTGAAAAAAGTTCTGCACGGCCGCGCATTCCTTGTTCAGCCATATCTAGTCCTGGATAATAAAATGGCACGTAGAATGTTACTAGTGCAGGCTTATCAGGATCGATTTCTGGTTGATAATTTCCCACTGTCATGGGCAACCGAATGTTACAAGAGTTTCCAAAAATACCATCTCTCCATACACAACTACTAATGCCAAGCTTTTCCATAAAGTGCCAGTTTTTTACGGCAACATTCGCAACTAGAAATGGCGCGTGGTTAAATTGGTCATAGGCGGAATAAATTTTTTCCGGCAACCCCTTCACTACGTATTTATTGACCCATCCAGCAGTTGCCATAACAAGTTTTTTAGTTTTTACACGATAGGTTTTATTATTCCGCGCATAGGTTACTATAACCCCAGTCGATTTTTTGGAGCTCTCTCCCTCATGCTCTACTTTTACCACGGTTGAACGCAAACGCATTCGCACTAGGTTAGTAGTTTTATCCAGCTCGGAAAATTGAATTTTTTCATTCATTATATCATTGTAATTGTATGAACCCTTAAAGCTATTTGGAATTATTTTTTTAATAAAATGTCTTAAAAATCCGTCATTTCCACCCGGAAATGAATGGCGTACCCAGTCGCTTGGACCGCTGGTGCTTTGCTGTACCGTTTTTCCCCCCTTAATTGGCATACCAAGACCCCTTGCGCAATTTGCAGAGAGGGTGTCACTACCAAGCCCAACAGACCCAGCTAAAATAAGGTCTGCGTGCCGCGTGACATATTTGCTAAAACCAAGATGGTCTTCAAT
>Ga0302116_1002227_pt1 | contig 11438 bp, 9 predicted proteins | sample AG5_SCM_MG_FD_203124 | JGI IMG/M metagenome (GOLD analysis project Ga0302116, IMG submission 203124) | Marine microbial communities from Western Arctic Ocean, Canada - AG5_SCM | ecosystem: Environmental > Aquatic > Marine > Oceanic | place: Canada: Western Arctic Ocean | collected 2017-10-01 | reverse complement strand
TTGGGTACGACGCGGCACCGAGCGCCGACACCGGCCGCGCGCGTAGACACAGCGGGGCGGAAGCCCGCGGGTGGCGCGGGAGGCGCGGACGCGGTGGTCGGGGACAGCGCGAACATTTTAGCCAGAATGATGGATGTGTTGCGCAATGACGTTTGACGAAACCAGGCGACGCGAAGGCAACCTGTTGACGGAAACTCTTCGTGAAGACCGTGTGACACACAGGCGTGACGACGCGCGACGTGCGTGCGTGAGGCGACGCGACGCGGGGACTGAAGGCGTGCGAAGGAACACGCCGCGACACCTGGACGCCCCCTGGTGGCGGCAATATTTGCCGCCGACTGCTGCCCTATCAAAAGTCGATTCGCCAGATCTCCTCGCGTGAAAAGTCGTTGTTCTGGGACGAGCGAACGTCACCTCGAAGCAACGACTCTCTCTTCGCACAGTCTCGCGAGCGTAGCGCAGACGCGAGCGCGTACGGAGGTTAGTAATGACAGGAACGAAACGGTGCTCGCACGGAAGGCAGAAAAGCCAGTGCGCGGAGTGTAACCCGTGTCCCCACGGCAGGCGGAAAGACAAGTGTGCGGACTGCAACCCGTGACCTCACGGGAAGCTGAAAAGCAGCTGCAAGGACTGCAACCCTTGCCCTCACGGCAAGAGGAAAGACATCTGCGCTCAGTGCGACCCCTGCCCCCACGGGAAGCTGAAAGGCAGCTGTGTGAAGTGCAGCCCCTGTCCGCACGGCAAGCTGAAAGGCAGCTGTACGACGTGCAGTCCTTGCCCTCACGGGAAGCTGAAACACAGCTGCGCGGCGTGCAACCCTTGCCCTCACGGTAAGCTGAAACGCTTCTGCGCGGGGTGCAACCACTGCCCTCACGGGAAGCTGAAACGCTTCTGCGCGGCGTGCAACCACTGCCCTCACGGCAAGCGGAAAAGCGACTGCATGGCGTGCACCGGTTGCCCTCACAGCAAGCGAAAGACCAGGTGCGCGGCGTGCAAAAAGGCACGCGCAGATGCGCCGAGTGCGAAGCGGGTCAAGCGCGAGCCCGAGAGTTCACCCGAGATTAAACAAGAGCCCGAGATCAAGCTCGAGCCCGAGATCAAGCAGGAGCCGTTTACGATTCGCGGCTACTTCGGCTTCGACGACGGGCGGTAAACTTCGTTTGCAGCCATAAAAATACTACCTTCTAAAATACTTCCACCCTTCTCAAATGTAATTTCACGCTCGTCCGCACCCTCTGCGCCGCGTCCCCACGACCACGCCTAGGGCTAAAATCGCCCCGAAACACGTCACAACCCTTGAAGGCATGTTACCTAACCGCCCCAAAGTGCCCCCGACCGCCCCCGGGACCGCCCCCGAGTTATTTTCCTCGAGTCGTGACTCACCGTGTTTCATCCCCGAGTCGTCCCCGTTTTTCGCAAACCTCGCCGCGAACGTCTCGTCCACCGCGAAACTCTTCGCCGTCGCCGCGCGCACTTTGTTGGCGTAGAAAATCACACTGTATCGAACACCAGGAATATCCCCAGTATCCCCAGCATCCCCAAACCCGCGCACCCAGTGCGCGAAGCGTCCATCAAACTTGGCGATCCGGTCCTTAGTATCAATCACCCACCGCGTTTCGCCGCACTCGCTCTCCACCACCAGCTGCCCCCCACACGAAAAATCACCCAACGAAACTGCGTACTGGTGCGTCACGTCGTCGTGGTCGCAGTGCGGGGAGCCTTGGAAGTTCTTGGTGATTGCGAGGCGGTCGTATTGGAATTTCGGGTCGAAGTGGGCGATGATTTTGTGCGCCGCGACCTTCAACGAACCGTAAGGGTCGACGACTTTTTCGGTGGAAGGACCGTCGTTTTCGTTTTCGTTTTCGTGCAAGCGTAACCGTCGTACCAACTCAGTCACCGTTTCCGTACAGCTGGCGAGCACCAGGTACTTATCACTCACGACGCCCTTGCGGTGATTCGCCGGCGGCCACCGCGTGTTGTCCAGTGCGTCACGCATTTCGGTGAGCAAATGTTTGGGGACGGGCGCTCCCGAGACGTGTTTCGCGATCGGGCTCGGCACTTTCGAAATAATATTGGTCGTCGCGCCGTCGTCGTTTCGTCCCCTCTGGCCACCGCTGTCGCTACTGTCGCTACTACCTTCCTCACGAGTATTCCGATAACTCCCAAGTCGCTCCGCGTGCAAGTACGCCTGTGTGGTGTGGTACCCAAACTTTTTAGCCCGTAAATCAAGAACTGTTTTGGACCACGCCCTCGCGACTGCTACGCGCGCGGGGTCTTCATTCGGCGCGAGACGCGAAGTGTTCTTTTCGGTTTCGGGTTCCGTCGCCTGCTCGCCAGTTTTAGTTTTTAACGCCGATCCGCCAAACTTCCGCGTCGCGGGATGCGCGGTGAGTGTTATGGTCACGTCTCCGTCAACAACGACCTTGCCGTGAATAAACTTCCTCGCCAAAAACGCCTCCCGCTCGTCGCGGAACACCACGAACGCGTACCCCACCCAAGCGCCTTTTTCCTTTTTTCGAGGTTCGTCTTTTGGAGTTGAAGATTTTTCTGAAATAGATTCAGAAGTAGATTCGGCCGCGCTTTCAGAAGCCGATTCAGAAGTAGTCTCAACACCGTTTCCTTGTGTATCACGTGCATCACATCGTCCTGAACAACCCCGTTTTGGCCTCGTGCTTTCCCGCCACCCTCGTCTCACCACGTGCCTCACCACCGGCGTCGCGATGTCTTTCCCGCCCGGAATAGAAACGTACAGGAGCTGCGTTATTTTCTTCACCGAACAGTGCGTCTCCGGGATGTTCCCAACCCACAGTTCGTTCGGGGACCCCGCGGTTTCGGGGACGTACGTCTTTGTTTTTTTGCCACCAGGCGCGTCTGCGTCGCCGTTGCAAAGAGCATCACAAGGGCGGTCATCCTCGACGCTCTTGTTCTTTTGTTTCTTTTGCGTCTTCGCCACAGGCGGTGGCGGCGGTGCGAAGCCTCGTGGTTTTTCGATCAGCCCCAGATTCATCTTTCTCGCCGCTTCGTCGACACCGCCGTGGAACGAACACCAAGCCCCACACCTACCCCCGGTCACGGCATTATCATCCCGCAAGTGCTTGAACATCGCGTTCTTCGACGGGAACGCACCACCGCACAGCTGGCACGACGCCGGCGTGGACACCGGCGACGCCATCGCGACACGAGATGTGATGAAAGTTTGTTCGAGGGACGGTGCCGGAATTTTGACAGTCAACGTCGAGAGAACGCGTTGAGAATTGACGAAATCGACTCGTGCCTCATCACAAAGGTCGCGCGCGCCCAACACGCACGCAACACACCATGGGCTGCTTCGGTAGCAAACCCGCTTCCAAATACGCGGTCCCTGAGGAAACGCCTGAGGAAACGGCCGGGACGCGCGCGGAACCGGGTTCGGAACAGTCTCCCGTGGACGAGGTGGATGTGTTGGCCGATTCCGCGGGCGAAACCAAGGATGCGTTGAAGAACGGGCCGGGGGACGAACCGGAAACCGAAACCGTCCCCGCGACGACGGTACCTGAAGGCACCGAGGCTGCTGAGCCGGTTACGAAGACACCGCCGACGTCGGCGACGAAGAAAGTGCAGAAGAAGGTAACACCCCTCGCTGTGCCTGCGGTGGGTGAAACCGCGCGGGTGGTCGCGGCGAAGGAAGCGAAGGATCGCTTGGCCCGAATCATGGCCAAATCGCAGATGCCGTCCAAGAAGTACCTGGAATCCATCCCGTCGTTGCCGAAGAAAGACCCTACCAACTTCGACGACCGCGAGTTCGACAAGGACTACGCGCTGTCGTCGCCGCAGACCTCGCCGCGAGGGGAAAAGCGGGTTGGGGAACCGAAGGCGAATAAGGAACCGAAGAAAAATAAACCGAAACCGAAGAAAAAACCAGACTTTCACGCGCAGTAGGTACCGTCGCGTGGTTCGCGACCGGTTCGTAGTTTGCGTCCAGTGGGTATATAGTCGAGTCCGTAGGTAGTTCAGGTAGTACCTCATATGTTTACTATTTACACTACTGAGTTCTTTGTCCACGGACCGACTCACTCATCACCCCTCGTTTAATACACCCACTCCGGCCCAATCGCCAAGCCGTCGCTACACTCGCGGGCGACTCGGTCGGCGTCGTCGATGTCGACAAGTGTGCTGTCGGGGGACGGGCATTTTTGCCCGTACGCCCCGGAATCGCCAACCCCGAGCACCGCGACGAGCGCGGCAAGGCACTTGCTGGCGTGCGCCGCGGCGTCGTGACGAGTTCGCGCGCCCGCGTTGTCCACGGGTTCGCCCGTCGGGAACAACCCGGAGTTTTCACTCATCTCGAGGGGAACTTTGTTCGCCGCGCGGTACGCCCGTCCCGCGGCGCGTCGTAGTCTCGCCGGCCGCCGTCCGCTCCGCAGCGCCGCGGAGACCCTTTGGCCGTTGTGCACCAGCGCCAGCAGCGCATCCGCCGCGGCTGCCCGCGCTCCGGGATCCACGGCGCCGGCCGCGGCGACCAACGCGTCTAAGCACCGGGGGTTGCTTGCGACGTGCGCCTTGGCTTCGCTGAGAGATAAAAAAGAAAGTGTCAGTCTCGTATGGGCAATCAGCCGGCGGAATTTGGTAAATAGGAAATACGTACCTGTGGAAGCACACGTTTCTCAGCAACAACAGGGCTTCAAGCACCGCGGCGGGGAGCTGCGGGCGGAACACCGCGTCGTCAACGCCAGCCGCGGCGACCCCGGCTAAAATGACGTCCACGTCGTCTTCGTCGTCGTCGTCCCCTTCCCGGCCGCCCCCCAGCCCCGCTTGAGTTTTAAAGAAAAGTGTTAGTATTGTATCGTCAGACAGTCTTGGGATTTGGGAAATGCAATACTTACCTTGCGCCAGGGTTTCTATGAGCAGTTGCACTAGGGACGACCCGCCGACTCGCAACACTTCCCGTCGCCCGTCGTCCCCGCCTCCTCCAGCCACGTCCGCGAGGGCGCGTAACAAACACACCAGCCGCGTGGTGTCCCGTCTCGTCACCGCCGTTTCGATGCCAGCCACCACGTTTTGCAAAAAAGCGCTGCGCAGCAGCCAACGTTTCGCGACAGGTTCGGTGACGAGCGCGGCGAGGGGCGCCAACGCCAACCTCGTGGTGGACGCGGGCGAGGTGTTCCGGAACGCCAAACGCAACGCCCTGTCCGCTAAACTCGTGGGCTTTTGCCCGTCCCCGACGTCAAATAACTCAACCGCCTGGCGCTTGGCGTCGTCGCACTGCGCCATCAAGTTAGCGCACGCGCCGAGGAGCTGGGGTTGGGAAAGAAAAGGGTCAGTCTTGAGTGGCACCAAGTGACATGTACGTCGCGATGTATTGGACGATGTATGGACAACAGGGAGGGGTAATCGGTCTGAACAGTCACCAGCGTTAGAGGTAAAACAGTGCGTATGTGACGTATGTAGTAACTACGTAGCTACGGGCGGACAATCGGCAAACAAGTCGGTCGTCCCTGATTTGGGAAAGCCCCGCTCCGTACCTCGTGCGTCAGATGATTGTCACTGGAGGCGTGTCGCCACAGCTTGTGGAAGTGCGCCATGGCGTTTTTGTGTGTCGCGTCCTGTCGTGACGCGGCGGCGGCGCTTCCCAACGCGGCGGGCGATTCCGAAAAACCGGAAGGGTCGATGGTTTGCAAAAGCAAAACTTACAATGAATAAAAAGAAAGTGTCAGTGTTTCGGGCATGTGTATGAGTAAACAGTCGTAGTAATCGGGTCGAAAAAACACCAGCTGAGAGATAAAACAGTCGGGAGGATTTGGGATTTAGGGTTTAGGGTTTGCAATACGTACCTTCGCTTTCCGTGGATTGTTTCGCCAATTCACTCGCCGCCGCCGCCGCCGCCGCGCTCGCGTCGGGCGGGCAGTACAACAGGTGCTTGATCAGGCTGACTGACTCCGCGAGCACGATCTCCGCGGCCATGGCTAGGGGTTTTGGTGGTGCGCCCAGCCCCGCGATCGCGTCGCGAACCGCGCATGCGGTTCTCACGGATTCCTTTTCGCCGCCGAACCCGAACGCGCCGGCTTCGCGACCTGAAGAACTTCCAGGCGGAAAGAACGCGCTCTCCGTCGTCGCCTGCCGCACCGCCTTTTCCCGGTTCAAGTCGTACGCCAACAAAACACGTGCTTTCTCCATCACCTTCAACAACACACCGATCAGATCAACCTCACTCGCCGCGCGCTTTCCGGACGCGCTGTACGCGAGCACGTTCCGCAGCGCGCTCGCCACGGCGGTGTGCGGCGTGGCGAAGGCGGCGGCGCCCGGGCCTCGCGTGCCGCCCGGCGTGCCAACCGCCTGCGCGTGCCAAAGCTTTATGAGTGATAACGTGAGCCGCGCACCTACCGGGGTCTCACCTGATTCGTCATTTATCACTCTGTGGGAGGTAGCGGCGGCGACGCACCCAGCCGCGCCGGGCGACCGGAAAACAGCGGCGAGGCACTCGCATGCCGCCTTGGCTGCATCCGCGAGCGCGGCGCCCGCGGACCCGGGCGCTGTGCTGGTCGGCGTGCTCGTGCCTTTCGCGGCTAAATCCACAATCAACGCGCACGCGTACGGCGCCTCCCCTAAGCTCCGCCACGCCTCCGTGGCCCCTGGCCCGCCGCCTGGGTCCGGGGCGGCGGCAAGGGTCGCGGCCAGACCGGACGCGGCTCTGGCGCACGTCCGCGCGATTGCAGCTCGTTTTGCGGCGTCCCTTCTTCCGACGTCCCCGCCCGCCCTCGGCGGAGGGGTTCGAAACAGCGCGTTCGCGGCGGCGACCAATGCCGCGGCCATAGCGGGAACACAGGACGTGTCACAAGCCATCCGGGTACTCGCGAAACACCGGGACGCAGAAACAAGTGTTTCCCGGTGTTCCTTTTCGGTTACGTTTTTCGCAGGCGCGATACCGTTCAACTCGGCGTCGCATTGCTCCTCCACTTTGCCCGCCACGAGCGCGCCGATCAGCGCCGCGACGGAAGCCGCCGCGGCGGCGGCATCCTCCGCAACGGACACGGCAGGCTGGGCCCAGGAAAGCACTTCGTCTGAGGGTGGCGCTGATAAACACGAAAACCACGGAGACGGGTCCTGAGAGATAAAAAAGAAAGTGTCAGTCTCTCGGACCATGTGTATGAGGGATTGGTATGAGTAAACAGTCAGGGTAACAGTCCGAGGTAGTAGTCCCTTCTGGTACGATTATGGGCAATCAGGGAGGCGGAATGTGGTGATTGGGAAATACGTACCAGCGCCGCGAGCGCCGCCGCGAACGCGGGCGGGTACGATTTCGAAACCGGGTGTGAGATTGCTTTTGTTGGGAACGAAAAGGGTCAGTCGCGTGCGTCGTACTGTATGGGGGATTGGGGTCCTGGTAGTCCTGGCAGTCATCGGGCCGGACACGGTGCGTTTGTGATGTGTTTGTTGCCACCGCCGCGAGTATGCCAGAACGAGTTACCAGTAGTGCACTTCCTTTGGATGAGTACTGGATGTCACGAACGGGGCGGCAGAAACGTGTGTGTCCCCGGATTTGGGAAACCCCCGGGGAGGCCGTACCTTTCAAAACTTTCCCCGTCCTCGGGTCGCGCTCCGGCGGGGGGTCTCCCGGTTTCGGGGCCATCGCAACGGCGACGACGGCGGGGTTCAAACGAGCGCACGCTAACAAAACAGAGCTGGCGCCTCTTCGTAACGCAGCCGCTGCGGCTGGACACGTAACCGTGGGCTCGGAACAAGCGCTTAGAAGCCTTGGATAGGTAAAACAAAGTGTCAATCTTGAGTCGGCGAGTGCCTGGTTTGTAACAGTTGCTACTACTGGTAAATGTTACATGTAGTGGCAACTGCTACGTACGTCACATTGTAAATGTTATGAGTACTGGCAACTGCTACGTACATCACGATCTACATACATCAAAAGTAGTGCAGTCAAAGGGGGGCGGCAGAAACCGTGTTTGGATTCGGGAAAGCCAAAACCCAAAACCACGAACCTGGTTTTGGAAACGAATGACCCCATGTGCGGCGTCGTTTTCCCCGCGCACGCGGCGAGCACATCCACGAAACCGACCCAGACCCTGATTGTAAAAAAAGAAATGTCAGTCCCGTATGGGCAATCAGTCGGAGGAATGTGGTAAATGGGAAATACTTACCATTTCTGGTTCAGAAGCGGCACGACGTCCAGGACTGACACGCCCAATTTATCAGTCGCGCTGGAGACGAAAGACTCATCCGCGTCACCGTCGTTCGTCTCGTCCCAAAGCAACTCGGCTTCCATGTCTTCGTCCGCCACGATTGCTGAGGACAGGCACGCGGCTATGAACGACGCAGCGGCGGCGCGCGGCGCGGGCGCCTCCGTGGAATCCAGCGCCGTGTTCGCCGCCGCGGTGACGCTTTCGGGCCACGCCTTTTGGAGCATCGCCCTGGTTTGTCGTGCGCCGGGGCTCGCCGCGTGCGCGAGTAGGCGCCATGCCCGCGCTCGTCTTTGCGCGACTCGGTCCCGCGATAGCCGCGTGAGCCAGAACGAAGCCCCCCTTCGCGCCCAGTGTGACGACCAAACCTGCGAGGGCGCCGCGACGAGTACCGCCTCCAGCGCGCAACACCCAGCGTCTACCAACCCTCCGCCGCCCATTGGCGTGACCCCGTGGTAATCGATCGCGTAACACTTTTCGCCGTTTTCGGTGGTTTTGAAGGACCCGCCCGAATCCGTGCCGTCCCCGAGACGCGTCGCGCACACGAACGTCAGCAGCGGCTCCACGGTTCGTTTCGCCAAATCGGTCGCCACCGCGGCGCTTCCCCCAAACTTCGCCAGCGCGTCAATTGGCCGGGACGCCGCTGCTAACGCGCACGCCTTTGCGGCTGACGCCAGGAATGACACGCCCGCGCACCGCGCGCCGTAACTCATCTCCGTGTTGATCACCAACTTTACAAGCACGGCGTCCACCAAATCCGTATCACAAAGCAACGCGCCGCACACGAACGCCGTGAACTTGGCGGTTTCGCCCGCACTCGACCCGGCGGCGCACTCGCCGTACCCAGCCGCGTCCGCCATTGCGACCGCGGCGTCCAGGACCATGGTGGCCAGTTTTGCCGCCGCACATGCCGCGGCTGATGACGAAGCACTCTGTTCGCCGTCGTCCTCACCAAGCGCCGCGAACGCGGCGACCGGGTGCGTAACCGCCGCGGGGTCGCTCTGCCATGAAGAAAAGAAAGGGTCAGTATTGAGTCTTGAGAATGGGGGGTTTGTAACAGTTGCCAGTAGTGGTAAAGGTTACTAGTAGTGTTACTAGTAGTGTCACTAGTAGTGTCACTAGTAGTGTTACTAGTAGTGTTACTAGTAGTGTTACTAGTAGTGTTACTAGTAGTGTTACTAGTAGTGCACTCAAAGAGGGGCAGTAAACAGTCGTCCGGGATTTGGGAAACGCGCAATACGTACCTGCGCGCCTCCCCTACCAAGCGCCCGTCGCGATTTCCAATCAGGGTCCCCTTGCGCCACCCGGATCACGGGCACGCATGCGGACCGCACGGTTTCCACCGCTAGCCGCAACACGTCCTCAGACGCAGGGACTAGGGATTTGCGCATGGCGTCTGCAAGAACTGTGATTGTAAAAGAAAAGTGTCAGCCTTGTATGGGAAAACAGTCTCGGTATTTGGGAAAGGCCCAAGGCCGTACCTGTTACCAACAGCGACCACAGCCTGGCGTCGCCCGGCGTTTTCGGCGGTTTCGTTAAAATACGCATAGCCCCCTCCGGCCATGCGGCGCTCACGATGGCGGCGGCGCCTGGGTTTCCAAAGGACAGGACGCCCCGAAGCGCGGCCACGGCGGCGACCGCGTCTTGGTGCGACCGCGCGGACGCAAGCCGCGCCAGGCTGGTCATCGCGGACGCGCTGGGCGACGCCCACCGCAGTTGCGCGTCCGCGATTTTCGCGTTTTGATTTTTACCCGCGCCGTTCACGGACTGGTGGTTACCCCCGTGTTGTCCTTGTAACTCCTCTGCGTCGTGTAGCAAGTCGTCCATCATCGCGAGTTCAAGCGCACCGAGCGCACCAACAGCGCCGCCCAAACGACGCACTTCACGTTTTTGCGTCAACATAGCCCGGACCTTGTGTTCGTCCGCTTTCGGCGACGTCGCCGCGTCGTCGCCGCGGAACTCGTTTGAAATCTCCACGACCCGCACGGGCAACGTGAGCTGCCTGGTCAACACGGTGGGCAGGGACAGTGACGCATTCAACGTGAACTGTAACGGAACACCTCCATCAGAAACACCACCACCACCCACCCGCGCAAGCGCGGCGTCGGCAACCGACCCGAACAAAACGTAGGACACGAAAACCGCGAGGCGCTCGCGGATGGAAACCCGCGGGTGAAACGCCAGGGGAAGCAACGCGACGGCTCGGCCGTACGGCGACGGCGCTGATGTGGAACCGTTACCGTCAGCCGTTACGTCAGCCGTTTCGGCAAAGAACACCCGTGCTCGTCGGCTTCTTGACACCGCCGCGGCTAGGAACTTCAAGCAACTCGACGCGACGTCCAAATCGGGCCCTTCTTTAGTAAGGCCGTCGCTCGCGATTCTCGCCACCGCGGCCAGACGGTTCGGTTTTACAAGTTCCAACTCCAACCGCGAATCGCCAACGCACACGCACAGCTGGTCCGCGGCGGCGCACCGCACGGACGGCCCGAGGCGCTGATCCCCGACCAACACCTGGAACAGCTCATCCACGTCTGTGGGTTCGAAGACTGACGATAAAATCGACGGGCGCGATGGTGAGGTCAGGCAGTCGACGAACAACGGGACGTCCGAGTCCCCCACGTCACCGTTCGTAACCTCCCCGCCTCTCTTCCTTGAGTAATCCGCGTGCCGCAACACACCCCCGAACGGGTCAATCCACGCGCGCGCGCTTTCGCTAAGGCTGGTTGGCATTTTCGCGGGCGCGGGTAAATCAGGAGTCAGCCCTAGCGCGCGCGCCAACCCCTCCGCCGCCGCGGCTCGGCGACGCGCGTGCCGGTGGAACAACCCTCGCAACAACGGCTCCAGGGGCGTCCACGCGTGTTTCGGCGCCGCCCGTACCGCCGCCGCCGCCGCCGCGCTCACCGCGGGCCCTGCGGTTTCGTCATCAAGGTCGCACTCCAGATAGGGTAACCACGGGAGTAACGAAATGGCGGCCCTTTGTGCCTCCAAATCACTCGCCCCAGCACACGCCGCGATGCAGTTCAACAGCTTCGCCGCGTACACCCGCGTGTTCGCGTCGCCCAAACCGCCCGCGACGATTTCGCCAACCACGTCGGCGCCGAGCATCACGGCCCTCGCCGCGTTTGACACCGCCCTCGCCGCCGCGTCCGGGCCTTGGCCGTCGGCATCCCCAGCCGGTGCGAGGGAGATCTCAGCCGCCGCCGCTAGGGCGGCGTACGCGCCTCGTCGGCCGGCGGGATTTTTGTGCGCCAGGAGTTGTCGGGTCGCCAC
>Ga0302116_1002226_pt1 | contig 11444 bp, 13 predicted proteins | sample AG5_SCM_MG_FD_203124 | JGI IMG/M metagenome (GOLD analysis project Ga0302116, IMG submission 203124) | Marine microbial communities from Western Arctic Ocean, Canada - AG5_SCM | ecosystem: Environmental > Aquatic > Marine > Oceanic | place: Canada: Western Arctic Ocean | collected 2017-10-01 | reverse complement strand
TCGCCCAGCAGCTCTCCCCGCAACAATCCCCCCCGTCGTAGCACTCCTCCTCGACGTTCAACGACGGGGTACATACCCCGTCGTTATACCCCGCGGCGGAGGTGCCGCTCTGAGGGACGCACGTGAGGAGGTGGGCCAGTGCGGAGGCCTGAGAAATTGCCGTGGAGCCGCGGGTACCCTCACATACGACGCCACCGGAGCGGGTGGAGTAGGCGATCTTGGGGGTGCAGATTAGCTTGCTCTGCTCGTTGAGGTAGATCTGGGAGGTGCGGGGGACGATGGCGGTTGTGATGAATTTGAGCTGGGGATTGATTGTGTTTGTGTTTGGGTTTAGTTTTGGAAACACTATTGTTAAAGCAAACCAACTCACCTGATACGCCACCTCGTTAATCTCCAAAGCCTCCAAATCAGTATCCAAATACGTCGCGGTAAACTCCCTATACTGCTCCCTCTTAACACTCATAGTACACGCCCCCTTCTCCCCCGCACCAACAACCTCCGTAACGCTCTCCTCATGCACCACGTTCGAATAGTTCCTCCCGGCGTAGTCTAGCGCAACGACCTTTATCGAGCACAGAACCGTCTCCGAAACTGTGCCGGTGTTCGTCATGTTTACCCGGACGTGGGCGGACGAGTAGTAGTGCCCGGGCTCGTTGATTAGGGGAGTGGAGGACGATCCTGGCGCGACGCCTAGGTTCCCGAAGGTTATCGTCGGCGCAATGTCCTCCTGGGCTCGACGCTGGCGGCGCAAGTTTCGGTGAGAACCGCCACTGACGGGATTGTAGTATTCGTCGGGTGGTGTCCCTTCCGGCAAGTCGTACTTGAGGCGGTGGGAAAGCTTCGTTGGCAGCCCTGGCCCGGAGTTCTCCTTGGCCTTGTAGTACTTAGTCACGTCGTCGAGCTCCTTACTGCAGTCCTTCGTGTCGTCAGTGGCCTTGCACTCGTCGCTGATCGGTCCTTTTTTCTTCGTTGAGATCTGGCGTGCGCATTGGGAGTTGTTGAGTTGATTGTTTTTGCGCGCTTGGCTTCCCAACAATATCGAGAACACAAAACACTCCATTTCATTTTCATTTTCTCACCTGCAACCCAATCGTATTATACTCGTCCCCCCACGCATCACTCTCAAAACCCTTCTCCAGATGCAACCTATACCCAACCCCCTCCCCATACGCCTCCTCCCCCCCCCCCTCCTCAACCTTAACCCAAAGGTGCAAATTACTATTAACCTCACTAATAACAAACTCGTTATCGCTTCCCTCGTCATCAACATTCTTCCTAACGAGCTTAATGCTCGCCGGCCCCATCTGATACTTCCCATCGGACAGCTCCTGAGGGGTCGCGTCGACAGCCTGCCAACCGTCAGCGCATTTTCCATTCTTTGAGTCTCGGACCGAGAACCCAAGCTCCCTGCACCGTTCCTGGGTAAATTCCCCACCACCAGTTCTCCCAAAATACATCTCATTCCAAACATGAAAACTCCAAACACTGTCCCCAGTCGGCGGATCCTCGACCGGGTTAAACCCCCCCGTCTCCCCGTCGACCTTGAAGAACTTCTCAATCGCCCTGTTTCCGTCCGCGTCATGTGCGGACTGAAATGTCGTTACGGGGCGAGTTGGGATTCCTAGCGAACGGCCGATTGAGGTTAGTAGTGCGGCGTAGACGAAGCACTGACAGTACTGGACTTGCTTCTTGACGGCGACGTGCAGGGCAAACAGGGCTGTTGTGTCCCTCCAGTCATCTGGTGTGACGCATTTGTTTGACGAGCTGCGCCGAGCAAATCGAAAAATTTACATTACAATTTTATTATTTTTTGTTAGTGTGTCGCACAAAAGCAATAAACATCTTCTTAGGCAGCTGTTATGCGCGCTCCGCTCACCTTGGAGAATTGTTACACGTGTAGCCTCCCGAGGGACGCCCACTAGTGTAGCTCCCCCCCCCCCACTTTCCATAGCAAACATCTTCCCCAATTGAATATGTCAGGTGCCTCGAGACCGTCACGAGGTCCCCGCGGTCAGCGACATGCAACCGAAACAGCCTGTCAGTAGCAACTTGGAGATTCTCGTATTTGAACTGATCGTAGTCCCACCCGAATCCGTTGTTATTGTCGCTGAGGCCCTGCCAGACTAAGCCCGACTCCCCCTCGACATATTCCTTCAGATTGCTCGATGAGGTGTGCGCCAAGTCACTTGCGTGGTATGGGTTTACGAGGACGATGAGTACCGTGCAGGATTTGCTACGGGTCTGTTTATCGGGGTGGTCAATAACGGGCTCAACGAGGGACACGCAAAGCTCGTACTCCCCAATCGGCGCATTGGCAGCAAAAGACCCCGAGAGGAAAAACCTGTTGGAGCTAGTTTTGGCAACGACTTGGGTGAACATTGTCTCGGGGTACTGCTCGACGGTGAAATCAACTTCCTTCCCCCGAGGATCGCCAGAGAATTCCTCCGCGGCGACTTTCCCTGTTATAGTTGCGGAGATCATGCTCGGTTCAAGGGTGGTGTTGTTCGCCCCGGCGAAGATGAGAACTTCGAAGGCAGGGTCGGCAGGAGGGCCTCCCCGCCGGACGATCAGAGTGTCGGAGGGGGTGGAGGTGAATTGACACCGGGCGTTTCGTGAGCGGCGGTTGTTCTTATGGGACAGCCAGTGGATCGAGGGGGAGGTGGGGACCTCGCCCAGGGGGGGGGATTCGTAGAACTCGTAGTTGACTGTGAAGGAGCCTGCTGCGAAGCTGGAAGGGTGGGTTAGCTTATTAGTGGATGTAGCCGTCTGTAGCCATTGAAGCGAAAAAAACTAAAAAAAGGGCGAATCACTGGATCGACCATAACTCCAACGTATGGAGGTTTTTGAAGCCCAGCGGCGAGTTCGGCCAGGCGCATCTTTTTGCGCGAAGGAATTGTTCAAGGACGGTCCAGATTAGGGGCATGGCACGCCATTGGAGAACTAAAAAAAACTCCAAAATTTGACACGGTGGCAAGTTTGGCGCACTCCTCACCCCAGCGCCTTCATGTTCAAAACGGAATTCGTCACCCCCTCAATCTGAATATACTCGTTGCCCAAATTTCCCCCCACGCCGCTATAACCGCTGTAGGAAAAGTCTAAGCCGCTATACGTGGCAGACTCCTCCCCACCGTCATCATTGTTGCCGAGCAAACCCTTCTTGCACGCATCCTCGCCGTCAAAGTAGCCGATGATTGCCTTTCCGTCGGGACCGCAAGTAACTACGGCTGCCGCGGCCTTGTCGTAGAGCTGGATGTCGACGTCGGACTGAGCCTCCAGGGTGATTCTGAGGTCCTTTTTCCCCACGATAATCTGCCCCGAATTGAATAATATAATGAATAATGTTAGTTATGTAATGTAATGTTATGTTAAGTAGAGTAGAGTAGAGTAGAGAGAGTGGGGCTCGTATTCTCGTTCAGTATTCTCGTACTCATCTCACCTCCCCAATCTCAACCGTCTTATCCTTCTCAACCATCGTCGCGAAAGAAAACGGTCCGCAGGGAAGTATCCCAAGACAGCAGCTCGTCTGAGTGTATCCCCACTCGTAGGCTACTGCCGCAGTGCCAGCTTCGAAGGCGAACGCCCTCATCTCCAGGGGGGTTAGAACCTCCCCGGATATCTTGATGAACTCCTTTCCGGGGATGCCCGAGACGCCGTAGTACCCGCTGTAGGAGATGCTCATGCCCTTGTAGGTGACGGTTTCGGCGCTGCGCCGAGCGAAGCGAGATTGTGCGCATTTTTAATGGAGCATGGGGGAGGCGAGCGAGCCAAACGAATACGAATTGAGTGGGTTAGTAGCCATCATCGTCATCCTGCCAATAAGCACTTATACGCAGTGATCCTACAGCTGAGCGAGCGGAAGGGGGGGGGGGGTGTATAGCCATTTCACGGGATTCAACGCGAGTATTCTTTCTCTCGTCTTCCTCAAAGCTCGCTTCGCTCGCTCACCTGCCGTCGTTGTTGCCGAGGAGGCCGCGGGAGCAGCCGGGGGTCTCCGAGTACGCTATTAGAGCCTTGCCCAGAGGGCAGTCGGAGTCGGACATGTCGAAGAGCTGCGGCGAGCGAAGAAGGTGCCACACACACACGAATTGAGTGGAATAATGTTAGTTTATGCATGCTATATAGCATAGTAGTGGATCGTATTCTCGTCTTCGTCAAGGCAAGAGAAGACTGAGTGAGAAGAGACTCACCTGCACGTCGACGTCCTTCAACGAGGAGAGCTTGATGGTAAGGCTCCACTTTCCGGTTGGGATCTGGCCGATGACTGAAGTTTCTCCAGCTGTGGGGAGATCCTGAGAGAAGGTTCCATTACCGCCGGAGCATGATGCGCCCCAGTCAAAGCCAGCGTGGGTTGGGGAAGGGAGAAGGAGGAAGAGAAGGGCTAGTTGTAGCATCGCAAAACTTCTCTTGTATGATGACAACCCAACAAGATATTTTTATGGTAGTGACAAAACAGTGTGACAGGGTGAGTGTCCAAGTGATATTCAAGATTTTATGTGTGTTTATAAAAAAAAAACTTTGTGAAAAGATCTCAACAAGAACAAAGCAATCCAGAATGCATCTCATTGTTTTTGTCGTATCACTGGCCGTCGCCAAGGCCCTTATGCCGCCTCAAATAACAGGCTTCTTGCACCCCAAAAACACAACAACAACTTCTGGACTCTTTTATTGGGTTCATCCGGCAGTTCACGAGTCCCCCGACCCTGCTACCACACCCCTAGTGGTCTGGCTTCAAGGCGGACCCGGTGCAAGCAGCCTCCTCGGCGCCCTCTTCGAGAACGGTCCATTCCGCCTGCAAGAAAATGGCCCTCTCGTACAAAATGCCACAGTCAACCCATTTTCATGGAACGACAAGGCCAATCTCGTGTTCATAGATCAACCCTTCGGAACGGGCTACAGCTACGGTGCCGAGGAAGACCTCGTGACGAGCATGGATGAAATGGCGAAGTGGCTGAATTTAGCCCTCGTCGAGCTCGCTGAAACTCACCCCGGGTTCGCAGGCGGCAAAGATCGCCCGCTGTGGCTGACTGGCGAATCTTACGCGGGCAAGTACGTTCCCTTCCTCGCCACTGAGATTATGGCGCAAGACGGCGAGCTGGCAAAAAGATTACAACTGGGCGGTTTATGCATTGGTGATGGATGGACAGAGCCGGCCACAATCGTGTCAACATACCCAGCCTTCGCCTACTCCCATGGGCTTGTCGACGACATGCAGCGGCAGGCAATGGAGGCCAACGTGACGCTCTTTAAACAAGCCATGGACGCCGGCGACTACGAGACTGCCACCGACATCGAGCGCGGCATCGAGCACTTCGTGAGCGCAGTGGCCGGAACCAACGCTTACGACGTCCGGCGATTCGGCGACTACGACTTCTCCGCGGCCGCCGCGTGGCTCGCGCGAGACGACGTGAGCAAGGCTCTCGGCGTGGATGGACTTCCCGCATGGAACCTCGCCAGCGACAAGGTTAACGCAGCGCTGCACGCCGAAGTGGTGCTTCCCGCTTCGCAGCTGGTCGCTCCCCTTCTGAAGGATCACGGCCTACGCGTGCTGTTTTACAACGGGATGTTTGACCTCGACTGCAACATTTTGGGAACGCTGGAGTGGATGCACGCGGCGGTGCCTGAGCTGGCCGCGGCGGAGCGAAAGCAGTGGTTCGTCGCACAGACACAGGCACATACAGAGTCGCCGGAGGGGGCGCCGGCGGGGGCGCCGGCGGGGTACGCCAAGAGTGTTGGATCATTCACACAGCTGACGTTGACTGGCGCGGGGCACATGGTGCCGATGGACGTGCCTGCGGTAGCACTGGCGATGATAAATAAGGTGATGGAAGGAGGCGAGTTTGGGGACGAGGAGACAAGTTAGGAAGGTGGACGTGACACAAATAGAAGTAGAATTTGGACCCCAATAATATATTATAATGATTAATTTCCCCCCCCCGTCACCTCGACTTTTCCAACCTGGCTATGGCCTCTTCGAGTAGTTGTACACTATATTTCACGATGTGCTCACACTGACTGATGTGTGGGCCCCATGCCGCTTTATTTTTCGGACTCAAGGAAACAGAAAGAATCGCACTTTCGAGTGCTCGCTCAAGTTCTTGCACATCAGCTTCGCTAGGAACCCACTCTTCATCTCGCATGTTGGGAACGTAACGATTAACTATTGTGTGTGCGATACCCACATGGCTGACTGACTCAACGTGCCTCATGTCGTAATTCTTTGTGTGCTTGTTGTGAGGGAAAGAGGCTATTGCGGCTTCGAAAAGGTGCAATGCCTCTTTTTCGTGCTCCTCGAAAGGGGGGACGTAAAGGAAGGAGGCAGCGTTGTTTGTAACGGTCGCATATAGCATATTGACGTCGCTGAAGAAGCTCGTTGGGTTCTGCAAGGAGCTACGGTCACTGGTGTATCGCTCCTTGCCACCGTTGTGCCACTCTTGAATGGTTTTTGCCAAAACTTTGTGAGAACGAAGCCAGTCGCCTGCATTTGCCTTACTTGAGGACCCCCGAATTTTGTACGCTTGTGCAAGCTGAATTGAAAAATCGAAAGGAAACGGATCGAGGGATTCAGTGAGCTTCTTGTACTCGTGGATTTGCTTATTGAGCGGAAGAATTTTAAGTGCCGCACTAGTCGCCCTGTAGTCCTTGGAGGAAATAAGTTTACACAACAATTTATGGGATTTCCAGCCTCTTATTTGGCAGTGTCTTGAACAGTAGTACACGCATTTGCAGGAGGTGCATTTGAGAGGAGCTTTCTTTTCACATTGATCACATTTTTTGTTTCTGTTGACCATTTCCTCGTGTTCCGGGATCGGTTTGCTTTTGCTCATTTTGCCATCGGCGCTGAACTTGTGTGACATGATAGAAACGGTAAAGAAATGTTATGGAATTATTGGAAAATCTCAAAAATAAGGTGACATTAAACTCATATTTTTAAAGCCTTCTCACTTCTCCTTTTCACCATAATTTATATTAATGCACCCGCAATAACAAACTGGAACTATAACTACTATTTCTCCCATGTCCAATTAAACGTTTCGATGATCCTCCTTCTCCTATTCTTCCTTTTGCCTGCCTTCACCTTACCATCCCCTTTCCCTTCCCCTTCCCCCTTCCCCCCCACACCACCACCATTAATAACCGAACACCTCCTCTCTGAGTTTTCCCCACTATCCAACTTGCACCAGATAAACCACACCACTTCCCTGAGCTCTCCCCAACTCGCTCAACTAAAAACGTCCACACTCCTCACCCCATCCGACCCAAACTCAAACTACTTCCTCGGCCTGGCCCACCTCTACGGCCTGTCCTCCCTCCCCCCTTCTGCCGTGTCCGCCTCCAAGTTCTTTCGGATCAGCGCCGAGGCGGGCAGCGCCGACGCGGCCTGCGCCCTCGGTTTGCTGCTCTACTTTGGCATTGGGGGTGTCGGGAGGGACAGCAAGGCTGCGAACGCCTGGTTTTCGATTGCAAGCTTGGCCGACCACCCCCGGGGGCACTGGTTGCTGGGTAGGAGTTATTACGAGGGTCGGGCATCAATCCAAATAGAAATAGAAATAGAAATAGAAATAGACGTAAACGGTGGTGACCAGCAACAGCAAAACTTCGACGAGGCCGGGAGGCTCTTCGGCCTGGCAGCCGCAGCGGCCGTTCCAGAGGCGATCCACCACCTGGGGTTGATGTTCGAGTACGGCCTGATTGCCACCAGTGCTGCTGTCAGCAGTGAAGTGAGCAAGGAGGTGAGCGATGTTATTGTTATTGTTATTTTCATTTTCAAAAACAAAAATCATGTTCTCACCCACCCCCACCCCCACCCCAACCCCCGCCGCGCGCAGGAATACGAAGAAGCCCTCATGTTCAAAACCCCCGGAAGCCAGCACCTTCCAAATTTTAGAAAGGCCAAGGAGCTCTACCAGGAGGTGAGTCTCAACGAAGAGTCTCAACATTAGTCAGTGGCTCGCCACTACCTAAACTAACGTTAACATCCAACTAACGTTAACATCAACTTTATACAGGCCTGGGGAAAGTTCAACTTTGCCGAGAGCGGCTACAACCTAGCCCTCATGACCGCCTACGGCCGAGGCTGCGAGCAGGACTACCCCCGCGCGCAGAACATGCTCCGAACCTTGTCAATGGACCAAGCTCACCCCGGCGCGATGCGCTACCTGGGAATTTTTGCCACCCACGGCCACGGAATGAAGGACGACGTTAGCGACTACAGGGCGGCCATCGTCTGGTTCGACAAGTGCGCCAAAATGGACGACGGCAAGTTCAGCGTGCTTTGCGTCAAGGAGAGGGACGAGCTGAGAGGGGCGGTAAAGGTGAGCAGCGAGCAGCGAGCAGCGAGCAGCGAGCAGCGAGCAGCGAGCAGCGAGAGAAGCGAGCGAAGCGAAGCGAGCTAGCCTTGAGGAAGACGAGCACATTCGCCGCTACTGACATAACATAACATAACACAACACTTCGGCGCATTTGTGTCATGTGTAGGCCTCGAGGGAAAATTTGAAGAAGCTCAACAAGGAGTTTCCGGACATTGAGTTCGACAACGTTGATCTTGACTGGGATATTGACATGAAATTCCTTGACAGTTAGATTTGTTTTTGTAATTATATACACATCATATCATATCATATCATATCATGTATATTCTCTCTCTTCTTCATTGACGTCTCTCGCTCGCTTCAAGCCATTTATTCTTTCTGAGTGTACTTCGAGATGGTTCGTCCAATCTTTGATTTGACACGATTCCGAGCAGTACCTGATTCCGCAAGGACACACGACCGTTACTTTACTAAATGTTGGCTTGGCTTGGTCCTGGCAGGTCAACCGGTACTTGCAGTGCGCGCAAAGGGGAGAGGAAGTTGGTGGTGAGGGGGGGGGAGTAACTTCAATTTTGCTGATCTTCTTCTTCAGAAAAGAGAGGATTTCGTCTGTCACGTCGTATTTCGAGTCTAACCCTTGGGTTGTGTGCGAAGTGTGAGATGTGTGTGATTCAGGGGGTAGCTGGTAGAGAACCGAATTAAGCATTGATGGGATCGTTGTTTTCTCATTCGACATTTTCTGATAAAGAAGAGAATCACGTGAGAATGGATAATGGAGAATGGCGACGGAGAATGGATAATGGAATGGTTCGATTCAAGTCGAAAAGAGAGGGGGGAGGGAGGAAGATTTGGGAAGAAGGTGTTCTCAAAGTTGAATTTCAGATAATGAGCAAAGACCAACTTTTATATATAATTGAAAGCAGCCTCCCACATCTCACCATGCACAATGCCCTCCGTCAATGCCTCGGCACAAACAAATTAAAACTAAAATCCATAATCAATCCTTTAAGAAGAAGAAAATTCTCGACAGCTCCACCTCCACCTCCACCTCCACCTCCACCTCCACCTCCAAAACCTCCACCTCTCACCACCCCTGTAACTCGCGCCCTGTTCATAGCCTCAGCCATCCCAATGTTCGGATTCGGCATAATGGACAACTTGATAATGATCCAGGCTGGCGACTTCATAGACAAGCAGTTTGGCGCAACGCTGGGAATAACGACCCTGGCTGCTGCCGCTCTGGGGCAGGTTTTTTCAGACGTGAGTGGCGTTCTGTTTGGTGGGACAGTAGAAGCCGCGGCGGTGACGGCGGGCTTTGCGGCGCCGCTGCTGAAGGCCGGCCAGCGGAACCTTCCTGCTGCGAGGAGGGCAATTTTGGGAGGGGGGGTTTGCGGGGTGACTCTGGGGTGTTTGGTCGGCGCGAGTTGCCTGCTGTTCATGGATTTGGACAAGGAGGAGAGGGAACAGAAGGCGAAGGAGATGGAAACGGTTCTGGACACGGTCATGCGGCATGGGGACGAGATTATCGGGGCTGAGCGGTGTAGCGTCTTCATCGTGGACGAGGAGAAGGGGGAGATGTGGAGCAAGTACGTCATGGGGGATAATTCAGAGAGCCACAAGTACGAGAGCGAGAAGGTTGCGTTGCTGACTGTTAAGATTAGCGAGAGTTTGGTGGGGTTGTGTTGCAGTGAGAAGGCGGTGATTAATATAGGGGATGTCAAGGCCCACCCTCGTTATTCATCCAAGAAGAAATTCGTCGAGCAGCAGGTGCGCGAGCGAAATACTGCGAGCGAAATACTGCGAGCGGAATTTTCTGCAGCCACCCACACCCACACCCACATCCACTACTAAAGCTAAAAAACACTTCATTCTCATTTGTTTTGCTCGCTCGCTTGGCGCAGAACAAATCTTATGATTTGGGAGCTTTCGAGATCCGAGACGTTCTCTGCGCCCCGGTCATCATCGATGGCAAGGTCGTTGCGGTCGTTGAGTTCCTGAACAAGACCAAATTAAATTCAGAAAAAGATGAAAAAAAGAGTAATAATAAATGGACGGGGGGGGGGAGCGCAAACGCAAACGCAAACGCAAACACAATGTTGACCAGAAAGGTGAGCGAGCGAAGAGCAAATTGGGGTCCAGAAGATGTGTGTTGTTGCGTTCGCTCACAACACTAACCAACTCGGGCGCGCTTCGCTCGGCGCAGACCACCAAACTCAACCCAACTTTTACTGATAACGACGAAAAGCTCGCCACGATGCTTGCCCATCACGTTGCTCTGTTCATGACGAACATGGCCTGAGTATTGTATAGAAAAAAACACAAATAGATGAAAGTGAGAAGTGATTTACTCCTTATTTCTTTTCTTTCTGTTTTTCAGCCATCTTTCTCTATTTTTGCTCCCTTCGCTTTCCATTTTTACTCTGAGATGATTATCGAATTCAACGTTTTACTCGGGTTCATCGCAGCAAACGCCTTCTCCCCGTCGAAATGGTAGTATCCGCCAAGATCCACAGCTTTCCCCTGGCAGCCTGAGAACTCCTCAACGATCTTGCTCCTGTTGGAACTCAGGTCGGCATACAGCTGCTTGTAAGCATCGTCACTCTCAGCCATGTACTCAGCCCAGTACAGCGCAACGTAAAAGTTCGTACCACGGTTATCGAGCTCATTCACCTTTCGGCTCGGCGACTTTCTGTTGTCCAGAACCCTCCCAACAGCCCTAGTCAAATTCTCGCCCAGCAACTTGGTCCTCTCTGAACCAGTTTGCTTCGCCATGTGCTCGTAGCTGACCCCCATCGCAAGATACTCCCCCAAGGAATCCCACCTCAAGTGTCCCTCCTTCTGAAACTGGGCCGCCGAGCGAAATTAATAAGCGAGATTGGGTTAGGAGTGGTTTAGGAGTGGTTTAGGAGTGGTTTAGGAGTGGTTTAGGAGTGGGTTAGGAGTGGGTTAGGAGTGGGTTAGGCGCTTGTCTTTTGTCTTGTCTTGTCACATATGCTCGCTCTCCATATTTTTTTTTGGCAACCATCAACTCAACTCAACTCAACTCAACTCAACTCAACTCAACTCACCTGCTGAACGTGTTTCGGCGCCGGCCGGGGGGGGGGGGGGTCGGTGGGGGCCGCGGGGGGGGGGGGT
>Ga0302116_1002219_pt1 | contig 11468 bp, 10 predicted proteins | sample AG5_SCM_MG_FD_203124 | JGI IMG/M metagenome (GOLD analysis project Ga0302116, IMG submission 203124) | Marine microbial communities from Western Arctic Ocean, Canada - AG5_SCM | ecosystem: Environmental > Aquatic > Marine > Oceanic | place: Canada: Western Arctic Ocean | collected 2017-10-01 | reverse complement strand
TGGTCCGGGAAGCTGCGGAGAAGGAGTCTCGAGCGAACGCCGGGTGACTTTGTAAAATATTTTATTATAAGAACAATCGCGTTTTTGATTCTCCCCATGTTCGGCGCCAACACAGGGCCGCCTCCAGGAGGCGCGCACGACGGATACAGGATCAACAGGTTCCTGGAAGCGAACACACAGACGACGGAGGAAAAGCGCAGTGGGAACCGACGAACTGCAAGCGCCCGGAGATTCCATCATCAAAAAGCTCAAGGCTAGCGCGAAAGCCACGCCCGCTGCCGCTGCTGGAAAGAAGCCACCGCTCCCGGATGTGTCCGAAATCGACCTGCCCTCGCACCACGTGTTTATCAACCCGAAGGAAGTTCGCGCCGAGATCACAGCGCTGAAGACGCGGTACAAATGCACGAACGCGGATCTGGCGAACGCGGTTTGGCCCGAAAAAACAGCCTCCACGAGTCAGCCAGGTGCCCTCGTCGGGCGTTTCAGACAGCAATCAGGTGACTTCGGAGGCTCGGAGTCTGATTTTTACCAACCCTGCGCGTTGTTTCTGGAGCGTCTGCGGATTTACGAAAACCGCCCGAAGACGAAAAAGCGCAAAGCGATTGAACTCGAGTCGGAGGAAACGGGACGCGCGCCGTTTCTCGGGTTGAACACGAACAAAAAGTACATCGTGCCAGAAGGCGTGTATGCCAAAAAGTACCACCTGGAAAGAGCCGTGTTTGACCTGTCTGGATGGTGAAGAGGGAGGAAACAATTGGTGGGTATCGAGACGCGACGTGCGCGACGACGGGAAACGCACAGCTGTGTGTTGACAATTTAAATAATGAAAAAAAGCACTGTCTGAAAATCGTCTCCTTCTTGTAGGCACCCACCCACTCCGCGACTCGCGCACGCGCTCGTGCGATGGCCGGGGAGTCGGTTCGAGCGCCTCGTAAGCGTGTGACGCGGCAGCTCCTGGGACCGGGTCTCCGCGGTCAGTTTCGGAGCCAATGGGTGCGCGCACCCTCTCCCGGTCCCCGGAAACGCACTTTTCCACTGGTCCAACGCGGGCAAACCAAGCGCGGATGCATGGAAAGAATCGCGTCCGCCCGTTTCACCCTTCATCGGTTCTGACGTTTGCACCCCCCGTGTGTTTCCCACAGCTGCGCGTCACCGTCCTCGCCGCCACGTTCCTCGTCTGTCGCTTCCTCGGGAAGCTGGCCATCCTGCCGACGTTGATGGCGATGTTTAGTGTTCGGTGGTTCCTCATGACGAAAAAAGCGAAACAAAACCCGAAAACGAAACCGAAGCGCAAGGATACAGTACATGTAGAGAAGTCGAGTAAAACACCGCGAGAAAGGTGATACCGGACGTGTCGCGGTCCCAAAGCACGAAGTGGACGTGAAGTGCGAAGTGAAACAATTGTATCAATACGAAAAGCTAATCATCAACGCGCGTCCGGCGCGCAAAAGTCTCTGCTCCCTTCACAGCTCCTTCTTCGCGAAATCGGAATACGCGTCCCGCACCTGGTCAAACACCTTATCCGCCACGAACACCTTGTCCATGTCTCCTCCGAACTTTTGCCGCACTTTATCGGGGTGGACTATAACAAGCGCCTTGTGGTACGACTTCTTCACGTTATTTGGAGACAGCAGGTCGTTCAAGTCGGGCGATTTGTACCCGTGCCCCTGCCACAACACATCCGCTAGGTTCGCCAACATCGCGCGGATGTTGTTTTGATTTTTACGCAGCCAGTCGTCGATATCCGCGCCGATTAGGTCCTGCATGACTTGCCGTTCCGCTTGTTCCGCGATCGCGGCGGTTTCACGGTCCCGTTTTTCTTGAAGCTTCCCCACGATTCGCGCGCGGTTACGTTCGTGTCGCTTCGCGCGCGCCGCTTTACGAACCTCGCTGTCGCCCTCGTGGCCCTCGTCGTCGCTGCTTTCGTACGCGACGTCAGCGCTCACGACTCTTCCCGAAATCGTACTCGCGACGCCACCCGCGTCGTCCCCGCGAAAACCGCTCCCCATCGCGGGGCCGAACATGTCGTCGATAATGACAGGCCCGCCGCCGTTGAACCCGTGGCCGCCCCACTTGTTTCCCCCCAAACTGGAAAGCTCCCCGAGCATCGCTTCCAACCCCGCGTCCAGGGAAGTCACCTCCGCCGGTCTTGGTCTTTGCGGTGCGTATTGTTTCTGTGACCCGCTCGGGACTGGGCGGGGGGACACGAAATCCTCCAGCCCGGCGAATCCGGACCCTTCACCAGCGCCCGCGAAATCGGGCGACGACACGAGCTCGGGGGACCCGGACGACGCGTCGCCGCCGAACACGTCGAATTCGCGTTCGCTCGCGCTTCGCGATGCCGTTCGCGATTCCGTTCGCGATTCCGTTCGCGATCGCCGCTGCGAAGAAACACCTGCCCCTGCCCAGTCTCCCGCCCGCCCCCCGGTGGCACCGAAATCGTTAAGATCGGCGTGTTCAGCACAAGCGCGCGTGGCTTTCGGGAAGACCGTTTTCTCCCCAACGGGCGCGGCGGTGACGAAATCCTCAAACCCGGCAAACCCGTTTGGCGCCGAGCGCGTGGCGCGCGAGTTCGTGAGATTTGCGAGATTACTCGAGCTTCCTCCCCTGGATGACGCGTTTCCGCTGGATGCGAACTGCTCCAGCCCGGAAAGGTCTGTGGTGCTTCCCCCTACCGACGACGCTGCCGTGCACGACGTTGGGTTTGCGACGTTTTGGAAATCGGACCCAGCCTCCCCGTTTCGCGAACCGAACCCCGCGCCGCGAAACGACCCCCCCCCCGTGTCCCCGAAAATCGCACCCAGAATATCCTCACTCGCGGGCGACGCAACCGGAGGTGCGGGTTTTGTAAACCTGGGGGGGTGCCGCCCCATGGAAGACATGGGCGTACCGCCGCCCGGCGGCGCGCTCCCGCCGCCGAAAGAACCAAACAAACCACCGTCCCGCGGGACACCCAAACTGCAAAACGGGTCCCCGCCCGTCGGGCTCGGTATCGTCCGCGCCGGGGTCGCGCCGGGCGGTGGGTTCATTCGCGGGGATGCGAAGAAGTCGCTCGCGGAAGGCGCACCGGGGGTGGCGGAAGGAGCACCGGCGGTGGTCGCGCCGGAACCGAACAGCGCGTCGAAAGCGTCACCCATGCCTCGCGAAGACGGGTTTGTGTCGGTTCCGGAGGGCGCGAACGAACGACGCCCACTGGACGCGCTCGGGACCCCGCCGTGCTTCATCGCGTTCATGGGTGCCCCCTTCCGTGAGCTGGGGGCGCTAAGGTCGAAATCATCCAGCAAGCTGAAGAGCCCGCTCATGATCGCCACCGTGGGTGCGCGACCTGCCTCACGATCGACAAGCCGAGACAGACACCAGATGACGCGGCTCAGAAAAAGGCGTGTGGCCACGAGATCGCGTCAAGCCGTCGCGCGTTACAGGTGTGCCACTCGCCGAGAACCACCACGTTGGCACACAGAACACGCACCCGACACACAAGTTTCTCCCGCCCGCGTCGCAACCTCGCCGGCTGCGCAACCTACTTGTGAGAACTACAACCTCCACGTGTCGTTAATCGATATTGTTGAAGACAGCTTTGCCAAAACTGTGAATAAGCTTGATGGTTTTGATTGAGCAATTCGTAGGACTCGACGAGCGCCCGGCACACACCTCGCGGCACGCAATGACTGTTGTGTGGGCCTCCATCGCAGGCGCCAAGACAGTCAGCTTCCTCGCGCCGCGCCGCGTGCCCGTCGCTAACCGGCGTGTCTTGTTCACCCGTGCCTCGCAACCGCGTAGCGTCGTTCCTGGTGTGGTCGCGGTCGCTTCCACCCCCCAACCCCCCAATCGCATTGGCGTTGGTATGATCAAGCGCAACGCCGGTCGGTTCAGCACACGAACGAGCGCATCGGTTTTCGCCGCGGACGTGGAGTCCGGGTCCGACCCACTTACCATGAAGTCTCCCCTGGACGACAAGCAGGTGATGCGCCGCGTGCTTCCCGCGGTGCTGGTCGCCAGCCTCGCGGCGTTTTCCTTCGGGTACCACCTCGGCATCGTCAACCCGGCGCTGGAGCACCTGGCGCTTGACCTGGGCATCGCCAACAACGTCCAGCTCAAGGGTTTGGTGGTGAGCATGGTCCTTGTCGGTGCTACGGTAGGTTCGCTGGTTGCGGGAAAACTCGCGGATACGTTTGGGCGCAAGAAAACGCTGATGGCCATCGCCGCGCCCCTGGCGCTTGGATCGTTTCTGTGTTCGTGCGCGCCGAACGTCCAGACCATGCTTGTTGGCCGTTTGCTGTGCGGCCTTGGAATCGGCGCGTCCTCAAACTTGGTGCCGATGTACATCGCGGAGATAAGCCCCGAGAAAACAAGAGGCGTGCTCGGTTCCCTGAACCAACTCGCGATTTGTTCTGGAATCCTACTCGCCGTGGTCGCAGGGTTGCCCCTGGCGAGTGACCCGACCCACTGGCACGCCATGTTCCTCTACGCCGTCGCCCCCGCGGCGGCGCAATTCTTCTTCATGTCCGTTGTTCCGGAGTCGCCGACCTGGCTACGACGCCGGGGTATGATTACGGAAGCCCAGTCCGCGGAAACGGCGCTGTGGGGCGCGCCGAACGCCGCACACGAATCGGCGGCGGCGGACGACAAAGGCGAGAAAGACGCGGCGCTTTTGGAACTCGTGTCGCCGACGAACCGAAAGCAAATCACAATAGGCACCACTCTGTTTTTCCTGCAGCAAATGACCGGTATTAACGCCGTGATTTACTTCTCCACGGCCATGTTCCACGCCGCGGGTGTGCAAAACGCAGTCGCCGCGTCCATCGCGGTTTGCGCGATTAACCTGTGCGGCACGCTGATTTCCGGCCAAGCCTTGGACCGCATGGGGCGCGTTCCGTTGTTAACGCTGTCGTTCGTTGGAATGGGCTTTTCTTGTCTTGTCATCGCAGCCGCGATGCACTCGCAAGCCACGTGGCCGTTGGCCGGCCCGGTCGCGGTCGCAGGTACTTTGGCGTACATGGTATGCTTCGGCCTCGGCGCCGGGCCGATTCCCGGTTTGCTGTCGTCTGAAATCTTCTCGCCCCGAATAAGAGGCGCCGCCATGTCCGCGTGCTTCGTCACGCACTGGGTGTTTAACTTCGTGATCGGCCAGACGTTCTTGCCCGTCGTGCAGGCGGTGGGGGGGCCGGCCGTGTTTCTGGGATTCGCCGCCATGTGTCTCGTTTCCGTTGCGTTCGTGCAAACGCAAGTGTTGGAAACCAAAGGTAAAACGCTCGATACGATTCAAAAGGAAATGGCCGCGCTGAACTAAATTTACAAGTGGTGTGGGGAGCGTGGGGCGCGATTTGTACGTGATTCGTTAATGGACACATCCAGCGACGCAAAAGTTGTACGTTGTAATTCTAAGCTACGGGCCAATACGAGCCCATCACACCCTTCGGCGTTTCTCAGGAGGCGTGGCTTCCACGAAGTCGTCCCCGCCGTCCCAATCCCAATCGTCCGTCTCGGCGGCGTTTGCCGGCGCGCCGGGTGCCCACTTCAAATTCGCATTCGCGTTTCGGTTTTGCGCGCCCACCGAGTGCTCGCCGCGGCCATGCCCGGGCTGAGACCCGCCGGCTTCGGAATCGGAAACCGCGGTGTCCATGGAAGGCCTCCCGTCCCGCGGGGTCTCTACCCTTGGAGCGCCGCGCTCCGTGACCTCCCCAGATCGCCCACCCTTTTGTGCCGTTTCCCCCGCGAACTTCGTCGGCGCCACCGATCCGTCCTCGCGTTCCCCGTCCCCGCGCCGCGTCCCGCCCAGCGTTTCGCTCGGCTCCGCGGCGAGTGTTTCCCCTCTTGGAAGCATGGACGCTAGCACGAGCTCGGCGTCGAAATCCACCGCGGCGGCGTCGAAGTAGTTGCCGTTGTTGCCGCGTCCGCCGCCGCCAGGACCCCCCCCCTCCCCGCGGCCGGTACCGTACTCCCCCCGACCGTGCCCGGCGCCCCTGAACTCCGCGCACGGCCGCACCAGCATGGGCGCGCCCGCGGAGTCCGCGTAAATCGCCACGTCAAGATCAACGCTTTCGCAAAACTGAACCATAGCACGCAGATCCTTCAGGTTGACGGTAACGTCCGTGGATGTGCTCGTGCTCGGACCCACCCCCGCCGTTTCGCTCGCGTCTTTTTCGTGCGTGTACCGCAACACGGCGTCCTCCGCCGCGTCCAGCCCGATTGACGTCTGCAGGTGTTGCCCCGGGGGTGCGTTTGGGTCCGCGAAACTGCTGAGTCGCAGGTTCCTGGAGTTTTCTTTTTCGTGTCTTCGGTCGCCGAACCCCCCTGAGAAGTCCTTCCCGCTGGCGTTTGGGTGGTTGGTCTGTTCGGGCGTGAAGCTCACCGTGACGTCGGTTTGCGCGGATTGGAAATGCGACAACAACCTGCTAAACTCCTTGGGTTTTAAAATCAACGAAATGGGCATCAACGAAGCGTCCACCGTGGCTTTCAGGTGCTCCGCATCAGTCACGCAGTGCAACCCGTAGTGTTTGGTCAAGCCGGACCGACTGCACTCCAAGCGCACGCGCAGCGTCGAGGACTCGCCCGCGGCTTGAGAAAGCACCACGCGTTCCAAACGCTGCGTGCGTAACGCCGCGGCGAGGTGCTTCGCAAGCACCGCGGTCTGCACGGTACCGTTTGGGACGGCGAACACCTCGAACGAGGACTGCTTGAACGTCACCGAGCAAAACGCCGAGCGCGCGGAGTTCATGGACTTCAACGTCAACCCCGTGCCCGCGGAAGCCTCGACGAGTACCTCCGCGCCGATCTTCGCGAGGCACCCAACACTCTTGAAGAACGAGCGCAGCAGGCTGCCGGACAGCGCGAGCTCCATGGTGAAGCTCGCAGTGCAAGTGCAGCCTAAAGCGGTATAAACACACGCGGTTCGCTCACGAAAGGGGAAGAAGTCGGATGTTCGCGAGCTCCCAGGACAGCGCGTGCGCGGAGCTTTTGAAATGCATTTGAGATCCAGCTCGCGAAAGCAGTTTTTGTTGGTTTTTCTGCAGAATATATTTTTACAAAAACTCCCGCCGCGCCACGCCTACCACCCCAGGTAACCGCCTTACCTTGTCCCACACCGTTTTCGTCAGGACGTGCGCTAGGAACCCACACGGCCCGAACATGCAGCACAAAATCAGCGAGTGTGCGCTCGGGACTTTCGTTTCGAGTCCGTCTAAATACACGTGCCGCGCGACGAACAGATCCAGGGACAGCAGGTGCAGCCACCCCGACGCCGCGGTTGTCGCTGTTCCGAAGCACGCCGATACAAACGTGAGCCACTTCCCGATGAAATCGCCGCTTGTAAGGACCCCGGTGATGAATGTTTTAACCAGTGCTTGTATCTCGACGCTTTGCACGGTGGCAGCCATGGCGACGAAATACAACGACCCCATCACCGCGAATGGAACACACGAACGCATCGCGCGTTTTGTGATTGCCGAGTTCGGCGCGGCGATCATGGCGCCGTACAGGGGAAGAACCGCGACGGTGCCTATTGAGAAGACCGTTTCGGGAAGGGCGCTTGGGACGACACGGCTGCGACGAGTACGTTGAGTGTTGCTCGGAGGTGACTGACTGATTGATCGAGAGGAACACTTGGTTCGCGTTTCGAGGTGCCGAATCTTCGCAACAGGTCGCGTCCATGACCGCGGGATCGCGATGCTTCGACCAGACACCGCATCGCAGGTACGACCGCGTTCCACGCGTGCACTCGGCGTGACGATACAGGACACAGCTCGGAGGGCACGCATGGCGCTCGGTTTCGACGTCGCGAGGACGCGAGCCCCGGGCGCGACTTATGATGGATGATGATGTTCGTGGATTCGGCTCGTGATTTCGGTCGTTTTTTGTCAGTGTCAGCTGCGGAGGGAGTATGTCCGCGGCGCTCGCCCCCATCCCGCCCGCGGCATCGTTCGACCTGGTGGACGTGGACCCCGGCGCGATTCGACCGGTGGAGAAAAGGCAAGCGGATGCACGCCATGGACGCGTTTTGGATGCGTGTCTTGCCCCCCGCGACCCCGAACACCTACCCACCAAACGCGAGCTCGCGACTCTGGATGCCTGCATTTTAACCAACGTTTTGACCAACGAAGAGTGCGACGCCCTGCGCCGGTGCGCGCACGACGCCGAGTACACGTTCTGGAACGCCACCGCGACGTCCACGTCGTTCAGGGATGCGGATACCGTGGAAATCACCAGCGAGGCGGTGGCGAAAACGCTGTGGGAGCGCGTGAAAACCTTGGTCACCCCCGAGGTTGAAATCGTGGCTGGGGACAAATTCCACGAACCCGGCCTGGACGGTACCTGGACCGCGTGCGGAATAAACCCGCACTTGCTGTTCAACAAGTACAAACCCGGAGGCCACTTTTCGCCGCACACGGACGGCGCAACGGTGGTTGACATGAACCACCGCAGCCTGTACAGCGTGCTTTTGTATTTGAACAAGTGCGGGGAGGGCGGGGGAACCGCTCTGTTCGCGCCGCCGCCCGACGCGAGTTTGGGGAAATTTCTCGAAAGCACATCTGGGGAGAACGAAACGCTCCACGGAGTCCCGAAATATCGCTGGCCGAAACAGTGGTGCGTGGACGTAGCGCCTTGTGACCCCGGAACCGCGCTTTTGTTCTCGCAAGACACGCCTCACGAGGGCGTGTCGGTCGGGGACGGCCATGAAAAGATCATCATTCGAACCGACGTGATGTACGAACGAACGCCGGCCGCGTTTGACGACGAGACGGGAAGAAGCGCGTTTGGTTTGCACCGCGACGCGCAAACCGCGGAAGCCTCTGGCGAGCACATGGCCGCCGTGCGACTGTACCGAAACTGTCGCAGGCTGTGTCCCGCGTATGCGGATTTCGTGGGGCTAGGGTGAATCACAGGAGGTTTAGGGTTTAGTTTAGGGTAGCGGGGGGGCGCTTTTTCGTCTCTCAACTTCTGTTGGCGTTTTCGTGGAAAATATTTCCGGGCCACACCACCTCACAATGTGTCGTCCACACCGAGATGCGCTGTGCGGTAGTTCCCCAGTTCGGCTCCTCCTCACTCGCGCGCGTGTCTGGATCCTCCCGTTCGCGCGTCTCACGCAAACCCGCCAAAACGCGCGCGATGGCCGTCTCATCAGCAGACCCGTCGTCTCAGAGCAACTACCCGGTCGCACATGTGACGCACTGCGAGTTCGACCTTCGCGTGGATTTCGGCGTGAAATCTGTGCACGGCACGGCGACCCTTGAGGCTACCGTCGGCCCCGATTCTGCCGCGGAGACCCTGGTGCTGGACACGCGTGATTTGGTCATAGAATCGTGCACAGTGGACGGCGTGTCCACCACGTTCCAGCTGCAGGCTGAGCCGCATCCGGTGATGGGCGCGTCTTTGACGATTTTTCTGCCCGGCCCGAAACTTCCTGGCCAAAAGTTTTCCGCCGCGATCAAATACGCAACCACGCCCGAAAGCAGCGGGCTGCAATGGCTTCGCCCCGAGCAAACCGCGGGTGGTAAGCACCCGTATTTGTTCTCGCAGTTCCAAGCCATACACGCCAGGTCGTTCTTTCCGTGTCAAGATTGCCCGAGCGCGAAGATGACGTACGCGGCGCGCGTGGCGACGCCGGCGCCGCTTGTCGCGCTGATGTCCGCCGTCCCGGTCGGCGACCCCACGCCGCCTTTATCCGACGACGGTTTTCGTACGTTTTCGTTCACGCAAACGGTTCCCATTCCGCCCTACCTGCTCGCGATCGCGGTAGGGAATTTAGAGAGCCGGGATATCGGCCCCAGAAGCCGGGTGTGGAGCGAACCCGAAACCGTGGAGGCTGGCGAGTACGAGTTTGGCGAAACCGAGGACTTTCTGCAAGCCGCCGAAAAAGTAGCGGGGCCGTACGTGTGGGGACGGTACGACCTGTTACTGCTGCCTCCTTCGTTCCCGTACGGGGGGATGGAAAACCCGTGCCTTACTTTTGTGACGCCGACGTTACTAGCAGGCGATCGGTCGCAAGCTAACGTCATAGCGCACGAAATAGGTACGTATTGGGCCTTTCCTAAATCCCAAAACTGTTTTCCCATACAAGACTGACACTTTTTTTTTACAATCACAGCGCACTCCTGGAGCGGTAACCTCGTCACGAACGCGACGTGGGAGTCGTTCTGGCTAAACGAGGGGTTCACGGTGTTTATTGAACGGAAAATCATGTTCTCCATGTACGGCAAAGCCGTGTTTGACTTCGCCGCGATTGGGGGTTTGCTGGAGCTCAAGGAAACCGTGGACAGGCTGGGAAAAGACCACGTGCACACCGCGCTGACTCCAAAACTGGAAGGCGGAGTCGACCCCGATGACGTTTTTTCAAAAGTCCCATACGAGAAAGGGTTCGTGTTTTTGGTGTACTTGGAACGAATCACGTCGCTTGTTACGGATGGGTACGACGCGGCGAGCGGTACCCCCGAATTCGGGGCGTTTTTGAAACAGCACTTCGAAAAAAACAAGTTCGGAACAGTCACCGCGGGCGGGTTCAAAGCGTCGTACGAAGCCGCGTTTCCCGAGGCGTCGAAAAAAGTTGACTGGGAAACGTGGCTCTTCGCACCCGGAATGCCTCCCGTTGATGTCGGTGAGTACTACGACGACGTGTTAGCTAAAGCCAGCGCCGAGCTCGCGAAGAAGTGGCACTTGTGCGACGTTTTGGGAATGGGTTCGAGCGATCGGCCGGCTTTTGCGTCGGCCGACGACTTGGCCGAATTCACGGCGGCGCAGGTTGACCATTTCCTTCTCGTGTTGCTGGAATACCGAGGAGGCTTGCACCCGCTTTCGTTACAAGTCATTGCCGCCTTGGAGGAGCTTTACGGGCTTAGTAGTTCGAAGAATAGCGAAATTTCGTGTAAGTGGTTACAGCTCAGGCTCGGCGCGGGGGACGTAACGGCGTTCGAACCGGCGGCGGCGGCGGTGCGCGCCGCCGGACGAATGAAGTTCTTGAGACCCCTGTACCGGTCCCTGAAACGAAGCGGCCCGGACGGCGAAGCGTTCGCGCGCAAGACGTTTGCGGAAACGCGAGGGATGTATCACCCGATCGCGGAGAAAATGGTAGCCGCGGATCTAGGGGCGTGAATTTTCAGTGAAATCCCCCTGGATTAAAAACACTACTCTGCTGTCTAAATTTCGCTCTTGCACGGGGTACTGCACACCCCGTACTTAAGATCCTCGTCGTCGCCCCCTCCCCACCTCTACCCTCGGCGCCACCTGTGCCTCGGGCTTTTAAATTGCATCTTCTTCTTTTTCAGCCAGTCCGCCGATATTTTGAAACTGTACCATTTCAATGGGATGCCTCTCGGACGGACCGATATGGCCATACTGCGCCGCGCGCGCACGAGGTCTCGCGCCCGCCTTCCACGCCGCGTAGGGCTGGGAGTGGTGCGAGTGGCCTCGGGCGCGTCAGGGCTGGGTGGACCATTGGGAAGGGCCCGGTTTGTTCGCGACACCGGCGCATCGCC
>Ga0302116_1002215_pt1 | contig 11491 bp, 15 predicted proteins | sample AG5_SCM_MG_FD_203124 | JGI IMG/M metagenome (GOLD analysis project Ga0302116, IMG submission 203124) | Marine microbial communities from Western Arctic Ocean, Canada - AG5_SCM | ecosystem: Environmental > Aquatic > Marine > Oceanic | place: Canada: Western Arctic Ocean | collected 2017-10-01 | reverse complement strand
CCTAGCCTCTCCGCCTTGGCGCTGAGCTCGATGAGCTGCGCCGAGCGAAGCGAGATTGTGTGCATTTTTAAAGAAGCACGAGAGCAGCAAATAATGCGAGCAAAAATAGTTGAGTTGTATTAGCAATTTCGCAAGGAGCTTCGCACTCTTCTGTCACAAGGCTCGCTCGCTTCGCTTTTCTTACCTTGGTGACACTTCCAGCCTTACCCAAGTTCAAGTTGATGGCATTCATAATTTGTTTCTCGTCAGCCCTTGCTATGTCGTCCGGGGTCTGCGTCGAGCGAAGCGAAGCGAAGCGAAGCGAAGCGAGGTGCATTTTTAATGGAGCGGGGGGGGAGCGAGTGAGCAGATTGAATGTAATTGAGTGGAACAATGTTAGTTTAGTAGTGGCTCGTATTCTCGTCTTCTGTCTTCATCAAGGCTCGCTCGCTTCGCTCGCTCACCTGAATACTTTGGTTTCCGACGAGCTGGACCAAGACGTCATGCTTCCCCCCGACGTTGCCCGGAAAGTAGTTCGGGTTGGCCTCGGAAGCCTCACCGCCCTCACTCTTGAACTGCTCGTGGGCCGCTTCCACCTTCTCCTTCAAACCAATCAACCCCGTAGTGTCCCTCTTGTCAAAAGCGTCTTCCAAGTAGATCAACGGAAACGTTGTGAGCCACTGCGCCGGCACCGAGCGAAGGGAGGCGCATTTTTGGTGAAGCACGAGCGAGCCAAACGAATGTAATTGAGTGAATAATATAAATGTTAGCATGGTAGTGGATGTGCCATATGTAGCCATTTCGCGCACTTCGTCGCGTGTATGCTCGTCTTCCAAAAGGCTCGCTCGCTCCGCTCTCTCACCTCGTAATAAAGATCCACCATTTCGCCGCTACTCTTGACCACCTTGACGGCGTCCTGCTTGTCGAACTTCGACAGCTCGTACTCGTACTCGTCCGCCTGCGCGCGAGCAAATAATATTATGTGTAATGTTTATTTTAGTAGTGATGTCAGTCTGCGGTTTTTTTTCGAGCGCTTCTCACCTCCTCCTCGCCGCCTTCCTCGGTTTCGATCTTGTTACAGTAGTTCTCTACGTTCATGGTAACGCCGAACTTGACGCCGTTCTCCTGCCCGGTCTCCTTGGCCGTTTCGGCCAAGACCTGGAAGATCTTATCAACACTCTCAGTGGTCGGAGAGTAGCCCCCGAGCTTGCCGATATTCGGCTTGCTTTCGCCCTCCTCCGCTGCGAGCCGGGTTGGAAAGGACGAGTAGATGTCAAACGCGGTTGTCAGTGCGTCTTGGATTGATTCAGCCTTGACAGGTACCAGGCTGATGCTCTGCGCGTACAAAACGTTCTCTCCCGCAACGCCCCCGTTGACAATGTTAAACCAAGGCATTGGTATGTGCGGCTCGCTGATGTTTGCGATCTGCGCAATGTGCTCGTACAGCTCCACCTCCTTGTACTTCGCCGCGGCCTTGCAGCACGCAACACTCAGCGCAAGCACCGCGCACTATGCATTATTATATGTCGAGTCGAGTTAGATAGAAATATAGAAATACACTCACTCAAGGGCACTCACTCACTTACTCACTCACTTACTCACTCACTTACTCACTAACTCACTCACTCACTCACTCACTCACCTTTGGAGAATTGGCATCCCCCCCCAGAATTCCATCAATTTCACTTTGGTTAATTGGGTTCTTTCCCAGCAGCTTGTCCGCCAGCAATGTTGTTGTGAACTCCACCGCCTTCAACAAGCCCTTCCCTCTGTATCTATTCTCGTCCTCATCGTAGCTGCCCATGTCGCTCACAATGCACCTGAAAGTCCCTCGTATGGTCTCTATCTCAGCTTCAAACGCGGGCTCGCCTGTCGCCGACAGCACCTCCCTCGCCCTTGCCGCGATGATTTTTGCATTCAGCTTGCTCTTCGACTCAAAGGTTTGGGAGAGGTCCAGGAAGGGATCCTCGGGCCGTTCCCTCACGAGCTCATTGATGCAGTCATTGAGCATATCCTCCAGATTGTTATCTTTCATGTAGCTCTCTATTTGCTTCCGCTCTTCCTGCAGGTCGCTCATGGTTTTGTGTGCTGGCGTGAGGGTGATGGCGTGCTATATAAATAATACTTGCAAAAAATTAAATCCAACTGATTACTTCCCCATTATTAGTACAGTACACCCTCAACCAACAAAAACACATTTATGCATGAAATGTTCCAACCTTACTCTACAGGGCCGGAATACGGCCCCTCGGGCACATTGGTCCCAGGATCGGTGAAGGATACTTCTGCCGAATACTACTCCCAGGTTGATGGTTCACTTGTCAAGTTTGGAAAAGATCAGTCGCTGCAGCCCGCCCACGAGAACCGGCAGTGGGACTTCCTTCGGCACAGAGATGGCCCCCAGCACCAGGTGAGACACCTTTTCACATTGTTCCAGCAAAAAAAGACTCGACAACTAATATATTATTTTATTTGTTTCCGCCTCCTAGATGCCCCAAGAGACAATTATCCGGGGAGTGGACACCACAAAGTTCAAGAAGGGCTTCCAGCGTCGGCAGTACGAAAACATCAGGCAGGACGAGCAGCGGTTCCAAGCCGAAACATGGAAGGCCGAGAACGCGGTGAGCCATGGAAACAGACGAAGGCAAAGGCTCGACGACATTGATAAGAGGAACGGCATGGCGCTGATAATGAGTAACGCCTTCAACCCCATCAACGGGGGCAGTCACATAGAGCCGACGAAGAAGAGAATCAGCATGGGAGAGGGGCCTAGCGAGGAGGTGAGCGTGAAATGGCTACAGACGGCAAAAATCCATTGCTGAACTAACCCACTCAATTCGTTTGGCTCGCTCGGTGCAGCTCCAGCGAATCGGTCACATTCAGCTACGGGACTCGCTGTCCCGGTTCTACCTCCCGCATTACAGCGGAACCAACCACGACAAGCGCCAGCAGACGCTGGTCACAGAGGGGCTCATCAAGTCCAAGAGCAGCAGCATACTGGGGGTTGGGAGCAGCGATTTGGGGAGCTACGGGGTGGAGGACCAATTCAGCAAGGCGCAGGTGAGTGAGCAAGCGAAGCGAGCGAGCCTTGATGAAGACGAGCATGCGAGCCAGCGAGCCAAGCGAGCAGCAATCAGCAAGCGAAAACGAGTTAGAAACAAACTAGCGTACAGACGAGAATACGAGTCACTACTAACCCCTTCGCACCTTCGCGCAGTACGAGCCGAACCGGCAGTGCTTGGGGGAGGGCTTGGTGGAGAGCACCGCAGCCGGAAGGTACACGCCGGATAAAACTGGGGTTTGGAACCACGCCAAGGAGAAAGGACTGATGAGCAAGCTTAGCATTAGCAGGAGCACTGGGAGTATACATCCCAGCAAGATGAAGATGATGCGTCAGAGTCAAGCGAATGCTAGTAATATCAGTACATTGCAGGCGAGCGCAAATAGGAGTTTTGTTGCGCCGAGTAGCAGTCGAGGGCGAGAAATGGACCGATCACGTGACATGGTTATCCAGCTTGAATAGAATAGGAAAGAACAGAATGACTGGAACAGTAGAAAATGTCGGAATAACTGTAAGACTGTGTTTAAACAAATTAATTCTCCTCTATGTCAGGAGATCTGCCATAGAAATCAACTTATGCGATCAATTTTCTATTTACCTTTAACTGTCGCAATTTTTTCCGACTCTTCTAGAGTGGGTTCCACGAGATCCAACTGTCTTGTTCATGCTGCCTCTGAATATCTCTCCGGCTGAGAGCCTGGCTCGCCGCTCATCCCCCCCGAGCTCCTCCAATATGTGGGGGGGTAAAAAATCAGAGGGACTTTTCAATTTCCAACGGGGGTCTCAACGTCCCCGTCCAAGCCCTGCGCGCGGATATTTTCAACACCATTGGTGTTCTTCACACGTCGCCGCCACTCTCCCCCGCATCACGGGTACGGTTCTCCTCCTCGTTTTCACCTTCACCTTCGCCTTCACCCTCGCCTCCCCAATGCCTCTCGTCTACACCAACCAACAACTCTCTGGGAATCAATGCCTTCAAATCGTCGTCGAACCACTCTGGAGGGTCTTCGCACCAATCGGCCCAGCGGTTCTTGTACAGTTCTATCAGCTTTTCCTTCGGGGCGTATCGTACGGGACACCAAGTCGGCAAGGACGCTCTTACCGCCTCGTGTCCCGTCCACTCGCGGTGCTTGTTGTCGAAAACAAACATTTTTTCCTCCCACACGTACTGTTCTATGTATTGTTTATTCGTTTGTTGCCTGTAGAAGGTGTGCTTGTGGCTTTGGGGGACGTAGTAGAAGGAAATTCCCCCCGAAACAAGGCAGAGGAGGGTTGTGGTGGACAACATGAGCCACGCCTGGGTTTCCTCCAACAAGTCACTGCCGTTGAATATGCGGAAGCACACAAAGACAATGACAAAGTTGATTGTCAACATGTAGAGTTGTCCTCCAACATAGATTCGGGGAGTTAGTAATTGGGGACTTCGTATTGCTGGAAAGGGTGCGGCGACAAGGCAGATGTACCCAATAAGGTGCAAAAGTAAACCAATAACCGCTCCGTCCCCTCCTTTCGCAAAAAGTCTCCAATTCTTCCATTGCATTCGCCAAATCAGTAGCCCGAGGAATTCCAAACCCAACATTCACGACAGTCCAAATGGCGGAAGAGGAGGTGGCAATGAAGAGGGAGAGGGCAAACATCTTTGCCATAGTGTAGGTCGTGATGAAGACTACCGAGAAGAAGGCTTGTACGTTGCCATTCGTGGAGGGAACGTAACCATTAAGTTTCGGGTGGGCTTTCCTGTTGTATTTGCTGGTGTCATCATCCCTATCGGCAAAGGCGACGGTGAATCCCGTCGTCAAAAAGGACGCAAACAGGGAAACCATCTGCACTGTCGTCCGTTGGTCAGGGAAGAGAAGGAGGATGACCGACTGTATCACCGATTGGGAAATTGCTTCAGTGGTGATTTCCAAAACGCGACTCACGGCGAGAATAAAACTATTCGGCCCCTTCTGGTTTTGGTACGGTTTCTCATCTGTCGCGTCCCTCCACGCCTCGATCGCCGGCTTGCAACCGAACAGTCCTGATAGCGCCACCAACTTTGGTTGGCCCATAAACCAACTCAGCAAGCTCTGCAATACCATAGAAAAGCCCAACGTCACTCCCTGCACCACCGCCATTGTCAAATTCTTCCTCAGCAATTCCAAAAACACCATCACATCCGTGACCAAGTCAAAGTACGACACAAACGTTTTCCCCACAACCTTCAACGCCTTGAACGTGTCAACCTCTTTCTTCTCGTTGAACAGCTTAGAGGCGAGCTCGCACAACAGCTCTTCGCACTCACCCGAAGTGAGCCCCAGAGCCTTTTGGGCGTTCACAAACTCCTTCAAATCATCGCTGGTCATATCCCTCGCCCCCTCCTTCTCAAAATCTTCTTCTACATCCCTCTCAAAGACTCGTAGCACTCGACTGATTCGCTCCTTTGCCGTAGGTAGCTCTGAATAATTCTTTATAGAGGATGTGGAAGACAAGATCTCCGGAGTCGGGGACTGGGATTGCTGCAGCTGGCTAGCCAAGACCTCAAACACGCTTGATTTCCTTCTTCTCGATTGAGGAATTGGTGCGGGTGCAGTTGCTCTACGACGGCGGTTCATGTTGGTGGAGGTGTGGAGAAGTCGGCAACAACTAACTGCTTGAAAATGTGATGAAAATTGAAACCTGAACCTTTAGCACTTTAGAGATGAGCAAAAACTCTTTTAAATTATCGAACTGGGTGACATTCAAGGAAAGCAATTTACAAACAAAGGTGCAACGTTCTTCAGTAAGTTCTGTTATGAAATATTGAATTTCTAGTGCCACAAGATTAGTTCCTCATGAAAACCTACCAACTCTCCCACCCACACTTCGAAGATACATCCCCTTATCCACCTACAAACCCAAACGAAGTTTCCACCTTATCCACAGACTTATTATCATATGAAAATTCTCTCATAAAGGAGCTTAAGCAGAATCCCACCGACCTCATTTCCCTTGGCGGGCTTGCAAACTTCTTAACTAACTTTCCCGATCGTCGTGATGAGGCGATTGCAAAGTTCAGTGAACTGACCACCCGTTTCTTCCCCCAAAACGAAGATAAGGAACTTGCCCCCCATCTCAAGCTACCGCTTTCCATCTATTGCACGCTGTTCGCCTCCTTGGTTGAATTGCAGGACAAGGAGCTTGCGAACTCGCGGCTGCTTCGGGCGCTCGAGCTAGACCCTTCGAACCCTCTTTCAATGGGCAACTACTCATCGTTCCTGCACAAGACAATGAAAAACTACAAGGAGGCCGAGAAGCATTATCTGCAGGCTCTGGACACACACCCAGACCACGCGAGCATTCACGTCAAGTACGCGAACTTTTGCAAATCGATTAAGAGGGACAACGCCGTGGCGTCGAAGCATTTCAAAACGGCCGTGAGGTTGAGTCCAAAAAACGCAGATGTTTTGAGCAGCTATGCGGTGTTTTTGCATGCAAATGTTAATGACATTAAGGTGAGAGGGGGAAGGGGGAAGTAACAGTAAAGTCGCGAGCGAAGCGAAGCGAAGCGAGTCGTGAGCGATGCTCTCTTTAGTTGATAACTGTTTAGTTGCTTAAACTCATCCCATCTTTCTCAATAAACCCAACCAACCCAAAAGTCAGCCGAGGTGTTCTACCAACGTGCATTCGAAGCGGACCGTACTCACGTCAACAACCTGTCAAACTATGGCTTGTTCCTGTCGGAAATGAAGGGCGAGCTAAAAATGGCCGAGAAAATGTACTGCCTTGCAATGGAAGTGGACCCCAAACACGCAAATTCAATTTACAACTATGCTGTGATGCTCGACTCTGGCTACAATGATTACAGCAGAGCTGAGCCTTTGTACAAACGGTGCATCGAGGTCAATCCTACCCATTCGTTTGCACTATACAATCTTGCGATCTTGGTGGAGGAGATGCGGGGAGTCAGTGGCGGAGAGGTGAGCGACGAGCGAAGCGCGCGAGCCACAGCGCAGCACATTTGTCTTGGCAGCGGGCTAACAATTCAGCAGGCTGACAGTTTTTTTAAACGCGCGATGGAGGCGAACCAAGGCGATTCTGTGACCGTTGCAGATTACGGACGATTCAAGCTAGTAACCGAGAAAGATTTAGAGGAGGCGGAAAAGCTGCTGAAACAGAGCGTGGAAATGGATAAAAATTGCGTTGTCGGAAACTACAACTACGGCCAACTTTTGTTCATGAAGGGAAAAACCGACGAAGCTGAGAAGTGCTTTAGATGCGTGTTGGACGTTGACAGCTGGCACGTCGAGGCGCTGCGGTACTTAGGGAAGTGCTTTGCGGGAAAAGATGACAAGCTCGCCGAGAAGTTTTTCAAAAAGGCCATTGAAAGCTTGAATGGCAAGAAGAGCGGCAACCAATCGTCAAGCACGGGGAAGGATCTCATTCAAGAGCTTAATCAGCTATCGAAGAAGTAGAAAGCCGCGAGCGAGCACAGCGAGCGAAGCTGCGTTCATTGCGAATCGACTGTAGCGAGGGAGCTGCGTCCATCAGCCGAGCGTAGCGAAAAGCCGAGCATAGACACAAAATCAAAAATATTCCCGCGAGTATTAATACGAGAACAATAGAGTTTTATTTACCGATACATTCTTTTCATCTTATTCATTCTTACTCTTGGGAGCCTCCTCCTCCGTCCAATTACCGCTCGTGAAGTCCTCTAGAGCCTTTGGGTCGACGCCCCACTTCTCCATCATCTTTATAATTTGTGGGGATTTCAAGAAGGCCGTATATCCGGTGCCCTCGACAGGCTTTGGACCTACCAGCTTCTTCACAAAAGGCCTCAGGCCAACTTGCAGCACCAACCAAATAAACAGAAAGCCGCAAGCACGAGGGTGGCACTCAAGCTCAAGCCCCTTTTGCGTGAGTTTTTGGAGGAGGGTAAATGGGGTGAAGGGAAGAACTGCAATGACCACCCCCTTATATCGCGATCGTAGGAACTGCATGCATGCAAAGTTGACGACAGTGGTGACCATCGTGGATCGGGAGGATAGGGCTGTGAGGCCAGCAAGAGAGTTGTTGTAGCTGTCAGCAGCAACCTTGGCTTTGGTAGAGGTGCCCTTGCCTTTGCTCTTGACAACCAGAGGGGTGGTGGACTTGCCAATTTTCTTGTTCGCCTTGGAGGAGGTGGCGATCTCCTTCTCCTTGGCTTCTAATTTATCTTTCTCAGCTTTTAGGCGTTTGAGTGTGATGATTGCTTTCCTGTAGGCTTCGTGCCTGTACACTGAATACCAGGCATAACCTTCGCACATAATCACGAGGCCAACGGCACTTGCGATGACCTCAAGAATGGGTCTTGCTGTGAATTCAGCCATGATTGATTTGGTGTCTTGTGTGACCCGCTTGTGATGAAAATATTCTCCAAAGGGCTGGATTTCCCTTCAACACACATAAACAGCCTATTTGAACCCTCATGCTAAACAATTTATCATTTTGGATTGCATTCATCACCATCGCATTCTGCATATTCAGTGGTTACAGTGAGGGCAAGATGAACCAACTTAAGACTGCACATGCAGCAACCTTCACAGGACGAGTTGCAGTAGTCACAGGGGCGACGAGTGGGATTGGCAGAGCCTGCGCGATCCGGCTCGCCGACGCTGGTTTTTCAGTATTTGCTTTGGGTCGTTCCCAATCCCGTGGCCACGATCTCATCACTGCTCTCTCCAAAGCCCACTACAACCAGGATCACAAGTTTATTTCCTGTGATGCATTCTCTCTCTCAGATGTTAGAAGCTGCGCATCCAAGATAGCAGCTCTCTCGAAACAAGTTGATGTCCTCGTTTTGAGTCAAGGGATGGGGTCAATTCAAGGGTTCACACCGACTGTCGATGGAAATGATGAAAAGCTGACGCTTCACTGGTGGTCTCGAGCTGCCTTCATTATCCAACTCTTGCCGCAGCTAAAGGGGGGGACGTCCCCCACTGTCATCTCAGTACTGAGTGGTGGAGTGCATAGAAGCTTTGAGAAGGGAATGAAAGCCGACGTTGGCCTTGTAGAAAAGGGCAGTTACAGCGTCCCGAAAGCTGCTGATGCTGCTGGTTACTACAACGACCTAGGGCTCGACGCTCTTGCGAGAGCGAATGAGGAAATTACGTTCATCCACGCAGCTCCTGGGTGAGTGAGTCTCTTAAAAACAACTGCAACAAATTAAAACAAAATCACAAAATCTAACACAAACCCAAATTTTTAAATATTCGCTTTTTTGCAATTACAGGTTCGTGAGAACCAACTGGGGAACTGAGATGCCGAAGCCGTTGAGATGGTTGATCAGGGGTCTGCAGGTGATGGGACGGAAGCCAGAGCATTGTGCTGAGTATATGCTGAGCGCTATTTGGAAAACGAAAGATGAACTTGTTGAGGAATACTTGGGAGGTGTGACAGACGGTAGAAAGTTGATCGTTTTTGGGCAAGATGCGAACGTCAAGGGGGTTACGAAGACTCACACGACTGCGAATGTGAATTATTTGTGGGCTTCAACCCTCCAGATACTTGCAAACTCAAAAAACGAAATCAAAAACCAAATTTAACAAAAAAAACTTAACATCCTCTCCTCAAATAACATTCTCTCCTCTCCTCTCCTCCTACTTTCTTCAATTCAATTTTATGCGACCCCCCCTCCCCTCTCCTCCTAAACCATTTCGTCGTCGTCAAAACCATTGGCAACATACGTCAAAATCCCCACGACAAACTTCTGCACCACTCTTGTGTGGTTAATCACTTCAGTTCTGTCCATTGCCGCCAACGGCTGCTCGCTTAGCTCACTCAGTTTCTCGGTGAACTTTTCGAGCATTTCTTGGTGGTGCTCGAATTGGTTTTTCTGCGCCGAGCGAAGCGAGGAGCGTATTTAATAGCACAGATGAAGCGAGCGAGCGAGCAAAAATAGAATAGAGTAATGTTTAGTTCAAAGCAGTGGATCGAGCGGAGACTGAGTCGAGACTCACCTTGATGGACTTGTCCTCCATGTAGTAGGCCGCAGTGTAGGTGTACTTCAGCACCCTAAGAATAGAATGGGTTTAGTTTTTGTGGTTAGTTCAGCAGAGTAGTGGATGTATGTAATCGCGTCTAGTGCAATGCAATGCAATGCAATTCTAGTTCTCACCTCCTGCACTCAACCAACTGCTCGTTTGCCGCCTTCAAGAACTGCACGTCAATGTAGCTCATAGCTGAGTTGTCGTCCTGAAGGTTGGTCATCCTAACCTCCGTTTCCGCCAACGATTTCTGGGCGAACTTCTGGGCCTGGGCGTGGGCGTGGAACCGCTGGTAGTAGTGGAGGTACTTGTTCAGCTCTCGCTTCGCCTTGGCCGCGTCAGAAGTGCCTTCGTCGCCGTCCGTCTCCTCCGCAAATCTGCCCAAATTGAATTGAATTGATATAATTTATTTGATTTTGAGCGTGTTAGTGGTGATTTACACTCCACTCCACTCCACTCCGCTCTCCTCCGCTCGCCTAGCCGCTCACCTGTTACACTTGTAGTACCCTCCCGTGTTGGAGCCGTGCTCCTTCCAGTCCTGGAGACAGATCCAACAGAAGTCGAACTTACACTGCTGGCACGCTATGTGGTTGCACCCCTGGTTCTTCTCGATGCGGGTGTAGCACTTGGGGCACTTCTTCGTGTTGGCCAAAATCCAATTGGCCGTCTCGCCCTCATTCTCGTTCTTGTCAGTCCACCTCTCCAAGTCCGTACAAATGCTCGGAGCGTGGGGCTCAACGCCACACCTCACGCAGAACTCGGTTCCACAACTGCAATTCACATCCCCATAACCGGTCTTTGTTACGCCAATCTTGGTGCAATCCGGCGCAGGGCACCACCTCGACAGCTTGTTCAAATCGACAAACGCCCTCAGCTGAAACTCCTCAAACTTCTCCAACAGGCTCTTGTTCAAATCGTTCACCTCCTTCTCGGAGATGAGCTCGTTGCACCGGAACTCGGGGCACTTGGCGTAGACGCAGTTGGGCCCGTCGGAAACTTTGTTGTTGATAAAGTCTGTGTAGCAGTTAGTGCAAAATGGATGGCCGCAAGGCATCGAATACGTCTCGCTGGGGCTGAAATCGTCCATGCAAATTCCGCAACTAATTTCAGCAACCGCCACCTTTTTCTTCTTGCTTTTGGGACTTTTAGACGGCGTGGACACCGCTGGCGAATCTTCGTCCGCGCACCGGGCCGCAACGCCAGCATCCTTCACCACCTTTTCGCTATTCTCGTAGAACTTCTCAATCGTTTTCTCCTTGTTGAATTTAAAGTGCCGGAGGAGAATTGCAGCTGCTTCGACGGGGACGGCGAGGAGGGACGACACCTCCTCCACTGTAAAGGAGATTTCGGATCTGAGGGACGAGGAGTCCATGAGCTGGATGCCATGAGGGTTGGGCTTGCCTCCGGGGGATTGATTGTATTGGTCAGAGGAGGAGGAACCAGAGGAGAGTCGGGACTAAGGGGGGGG
>Ga0302116_1002213_pt1 | contig 11494 bp, 15 predicted proteins | sample AG5_SCM_MG_FD_203124 | JGI IMG/M metagenome (GOLD analysis project Ga0302116, IMG submission 203124) | Marine microbial communities from Western Arctic Ocean, Canada - AG5_SCM | ecosystem: Environmental > Aquatic > Marine > Oceanic | place: Canada: Western Arctic Ocean | collected 2017-10-01 | reverse complement strand
TTGCTAACGCTTGACAAATCCTCCCCTCCGACCTCGATCCCGCTCGCTCTTCTCAGCCTTTCGTCAATTGCGTGGTGGCCGAATTTCAGCAGCATCCAGCTCACTAGGCAGCTCAAGACAGCGCCTGTGAAGAGATACCCGCACTCGGACCCCAGCGTGGCTACCACGTCGAAGCAAACGTCGTCCCCGTCAAGCTGGGAATCCAGATACTGCGCCAAAATGACGTTGATCGCATCACACTTGTCACCAATGATAAAGGCCGCGAACTGTGATATTTGCATGATGGCCGTGGCTACGCTCACGACGAAGACCTCGCTGGCGCTCCAGGCGTTTGCAACTTCGGCCAAGACGAACAGCAAGCTCTGCGCGACGTGACGTGACATGAGTGGGGTTAGTTCCAGTTCCTTCCTCCTTCCCTCCTCCCTTTCTACTTCCTCACCTGCTGCTTGACGGTGAGCCTCACTGTCCACAGTATAATCATAACCAGCAGGCAGCAGAACGGCATGCCCAGAGCGAACAAATAGTACACCGTCTCAATCCACCGGATACCGAAGTCTTCTGGATTTTCGACGGATGTTGGAATCGTTCCGCCCAGCGAAACCAAGCTGAAGCTCTCCTTCGCGGCGTCTCCGAGCACCAGACCCGCCGCTCCCTTGAATTCGAAGTTGAAGCTCTCGCTGCACACCCCCACGCCGAGCAAAATGACGCTGCAATATGATACTGTTGGTATTTGCTCACTCCCTCTCTCTCCCTCTCTCCCTCTCTCCCTCAATCACTCAATCACTCACCTGAAGCAAAGAAGCAGAAAAATAATTGTTTGGGCCGTTCTCGTCAGCCTGATATTTTTCGTTCCTTCCATAATTGTGAAGACGTGGGCCTTCAGAGACTCTTTCCTGCCGCCCTTGGGCATGGCGTTGTTCGCAACAGCGTGCCTGTGGCACGCGAGCATAATGTGGCCCATTGCGAGCGACGTCATTGTCACTAGCAAGAATGTGTAGAACCCGACTTGGGGCGTCACAAACACATCAAACTGCAGGAAGCTGCTGTGCCGAGCGAAGCGAGGCGCATTTTTAATGAAGCACGAGCGAAACAAACGGAGCGAGCCAAACGAATTAGTGGTTTAGCTAGTTTTGTAGTGGATATAGCCGTCTGTAGTTATTTCGCCGGATTCATCGCTCGAATCTTCATCAAGGCTCGCTCGCTTCGCTCACTCACCTTGTGGCCTCAACTTTGTCCAGAACAACGTGAAAGCGGAAAGCAACCATCATCAGGACTAAAACATAAGTGTCGACCAAGCTGTACTTTCCGAGCGCGTCCAGCCACATCAGCAGCTGCTCTCTTTTCCTCACGCTCAACCTGCTCGTGGGCGCCGTCCACGCAAAGAGCATGAGCAGTAATTTCAAGTACGGCCAAGCTGCGCCCAACCCAATTTAATGTTCTGTTAGTAGAAGTGTCATGCATGCAAGCTCATCTGTCCACTTATTCAATTTACGCTACACTACTCACCTCCTGAAAACAAGCCGATCAAAATGGCTAGCGGGTACACCTTGGCCTCCCACATGTCGTGCATCGTATTTCCAAGGCTGAAGCTGAACAAAGGCGGAAGACTGTAAGTCTTCTCGTCCGTCATGATTCGCGCCCCCACGTCGGCCCCATCCGAGATGTTGCTGTAGATCAGCAGTCCCACGCAGGCGATGCACACAATCGGAACGGAAAAGCCGTATAACAGCCCGACGTCTGGGTGGAACATGAGAGACTTTCCCCAGCCTTCCATGTCTGACGAAACTGAAGTGAAGTGAGGTGAGGTGAGGTGAGGTGAGGTGAGGTGAGGTGAGGTGAGGTGAGGTGAAGTGAGGTGAAGTGAGGCCGGATTTGGTTAGTGTATGTTCGCTCGTGGATCGCTTCGCTCGCACTCACCGGTGGAAATGTTGGAGCTTGATCTGGTCGGTTCAAGCAAAGGTCTGCTAAGGTCTGCCGAGCCATTGTTGTCCTCCTCTTCGAATGCATACCCCAGTGTTCCCTTCTTCCCCTTCCCCTTTTCCTTCTCCCCCTCCCCCTCCCCCTCCCCCTCCTCGTCACCTCCACCCTCCACCATTCTCTTCCCGCCGCCCCTATCCTTCTGGCAGTACACAAACAAGAATAAAATGGTTCCACATCCATATCCCAGAATAGCCATTCCGGACTTCCACCAGCCATCACCCTCCCCCGGGTCAACTGGGTCGGGCACCGGAATGGGGGTTCCGGAGCATACGTATGGAGCTTCGTAAACGGACTCGCCAAGATGAGTGTTGAGGGCCGAGAAGGCGGCAACGACTGCGCCGAGCGTAAAAAGAATGAGTGGATTAGTTGGAGTTTAGTTAATTTAGTTTAGTTTAGATTAGTTTAGTTTATGGGTGGTTTTAGCCATTTCATTTCATTTCCGCTCGTTCGCTCGCTCACCTGCAGTTTTGAGCGCCTTGTTGACACTGTTCGTTGTGTCGGTGCCGTTCCAGATGTGCGACATATCGGCTTGCGAGCTCCCTTCCTCAAACTCCAACTCCCCCTCAAACGCTCCCAAGTGCAAGCTCGACCCGTACAGCGCTACCAGGTCAATTGTGGAGGTCAGGCACTCGGGAGTGGCGAGATCCCCAACCTTTAATGAATTGAGCTTGTTCAAATCAAACTCCATGTTCAAGCCCGTGGCGAAGCTGCGTGTTGGGAGTGGGTTAGGAGTGGGCTGGGAGTTGGGTAGGGCTCGAGTATTTCTTTTCGCTCGCTCACCTCAGATCCCCTACCGACAAGGTTACATTAACGACGTCCGAGATGTGGTGCGAAGGGAAATCGAACTCCACGGTCGCCCCCAGGTGCATCGGGGTACATTGCGGATCGTGAACGTTTCCCGCCCCCCCACACTCGCCAGCACCAACCTTGTTATTCATGTGGAAGTGATCTAATTCCGGCTTCAACAGTACAAATTCGCTCAGGGTGCCAACTCCAGCTTCGGGGCTAGGATACCCCCAAACCAAGTTTCGAATACTTGTGCGTTTTGAAAGATTTGTTTATTATTAGTTTTCAAGCAAGTAATTCGCACTCACTACACTTGACTCACCTCAAATGCACCCCAAACCCATCAAATTCAAACACCTCGCCGTCGAACGCCCCATCCTCGACCAACGTTTCGTAACCACAATTTATCAAATCATTCATTCCCCCCACCCCCACAATGTCATTCACCAAGCTATCAACTTTACCAATGATTTCGCTCTCATCAAATTTTATGTAGCTCGTGTTTGCGTACAATGGCGTTTTGGGGCATTGGTGGTGCGGAGTTTCGCTCTTGGCGTTGCCAATCGCTAGGTTCAGCACCTTGTTCAATCTCTTCTTCGCCGGACCTTGCAAAAACCCATACATGACGTCCGTCACCAGAGTGTTGTAGTCCCCGACGAAGAGTGCGATTGTGTTGTCGATCAGCAGGTCGAGCTCGGCCTCGAGCGAGTCTGTCCCAGTAACAGCGTCCAACCGGATCGCATCGACGCTCAGGAGGGCAGACACGTCGGTGAAGTTGGCCGCGAATAGCGTCGTTAGCACGCACGGCCAGTACAGCGTGCCTGCTTTGGGGTCGAATTCGCTGTACAGCAGCTGGTAGATGGAAAGGTCCCGAATTTCCGCCTTTTCCACGGCAAGCAGCAGGTTTGCCCACAACGAAATGACGCTGAGCTCCAACGCCACGTCGAACTGCGAGCAAGCCAGAGTGGTTTGTGTGTGGGGGTAAGTAGATATATTGATGTGTTCTGTAAAGTGAAATAAAACATCGCTCAATACGCTCACCTCCTCTCTCAACGTTTGACCCTGAATCAGACCCCCGGGGATCGGAGACACTTCCAACACAATGCCAAAGGTTAGGTTGAAAGCCTGCATTGCATGTAATCACGAATTTTAGTTTTAGTTATAGCTTTGTACAGTAAAATCCTTGGCACGTTACTCGCTCACCTCGGACCCAATTCCTGAAATCAAAGAGTGCTTGTCGTACGGCTCCAATATAGTTAGGTTCGTTAGCAAATCTAGGCCGGACGCGTTTGCATATTTCGCTCCTAAAGTCAGAGCCCCTACGCCGTCAACGATGATTGTCGTGTTGAGTTCGGCGGGGTCCAAAACCACATTGATTGAGCCTGTGTTGTTCGTGTACTTGTCAATCAGCCCGTTTAAGCCACCGAACGACTTTCCGCAGGTTGAGTCGGGATGCGCATCCAAGTGATTGTTAATGAACTTGTTAACACCCAGAAGGGTGTTTTGGACCTTCCCCGCGTCCGTCCAGCTCACCAAATCAACCTCGGGAAGAGGCGGAATAGGTGTGGGCTTGTTCTGGACTATTTCCAAAAGCTTGGCGTCTATTCGCTGCAACGTCGTGGTGAGTATAGGATCGACCTTCGCCTTCAGCGGATCGCACATTTTGGTGGAAAGAAGCTTGGTCATCTCTTTAGCAATCGGGCCTTTAAATAGATTGGTCAAATAGGCAGTGATTGAGCCGGTGAAGGTGACGGAACTTTTTGGAATCACAATGGTCGAAACGCAGTGCGTTACGTTTCCTTGCACCGCAAGGTAGTCCAACGAGTCGGAGGCGAACGTAATGCCCATTTCAAGGGATGAACTCTCCCCCACACCCATCGTTACGTCGCCATGAATGCCGCCAGTTATGTGGTAGGACCCGGCGCACGATGCCTCAAGTTGCTGCAGACCGAACGAGAGAGTCTTCGCGGTGGCGTAAGAGGACGTTATTGATCCCACGTTGAGATGCTCGCAATAAAGGGAGGACAGAGTGATTGTTACGATCCCCTCAGGAATTACAACATCGGGAATGTCGATGTGCAGATTGTACAGCCAGCAAGCAAGGGGGTCATAGTTGTCGCCGGGGGTGCAGGAATCCGCATTTCCGACTGGAGAGGTTAGGAGGGTGGTGGAGAGGGTTGGACCAGAATTCAGTTTGTCTGTTCTCGCTTCAACGACCGAAGTCACTGCTACAAGGAAAACAATTAATTTGATCATGGAATCGGGTAGGTGGGATGTATTTGGAAGAAAGTATTAGTTTTAGTATTGAGTTATATTTTGGCGAATCAAAGTGCGAGAATTGGTTTGGGACTTAAAAGGCAAGAAAAAAAAAATCTTCAAAAATTTAACACCACCAACCGGTCTCCATACATCTTCTTTTCCCCTTTGTTTGATACAGATAAACCGTACAAGGTTATTGTTGTCTATCCCACTAATTGTTACAACATTAAATCCTATAAATCCCTCCATGCCTCCAACGTTAGCACACTCCCTGTGCTTGTGCTTCCGCTTTCGCCCTTATTTCATGTTCAACATGAACTTCGCAAACTCGCTTATGTCAATCTCTCCGCTCTCGTCTTCGTCCACCTGCCGCATCATTTGGCTAAGCCGAGTCGAATTTCAAGAAATCTAATACCACACTTGTGGGTCCGTCTCCAGCTCCAGGCTCCTGGATGCACCGGTTCAGGAGGAGCATGCCCTCGTGCAAAACCCGCAATTCTGCCTCACTCGCTGGTGGACTCGATGGCGCCTTGCACGTCTTCTTGTGCTTCTTCCACGCCGATTTCTGGCACTCGGCGGAGCAGAAGTAGCTGGTTTTGCACCGGGCGCACGCTTTCGTTGTGGCGGTCTTGCAGACGTCGCACTTGCGAGTCGGTTTCTTCACCACGTCCTCCACTTTAACCAGCTCAGCCTTGTCGTACTTCATGTGCTTGATGAAGGTGCAAGCGGTGTTGTAGACGCCGAAGATCTCCTCGTCGACAAACTGCTTGGGGAGGTGTTGTCGGAGGAGGGTGGGGAAGGGGGTGGAGGAGATGTGGGTGGGGGTGAGGCGGAAGACGTTTCGGATTTCTCTGCACGCATTTTGGTTTTGAGCAAAATCAGGGAGCGTGGCTCCCTGAGGCCAGCCCTCGTCTAAAGCTGAGAGGGAAAGTGGGTGCCGATGGATCATTCGAAGAGCAAGAAACATGAGGGACTCGCTGTATATATTGCTCTCGCAAGCAATCTCTTGAAGAAGTTCAGAATTGTTGTATTTGAGCACTTCACGCACCAACTCGTCATCGTGCTCATTGATGAACTTGTGGCAGTCTGCATACGATCGTGATTTGATCCACCCAAACATCTCATTCCTCCAATAAGCCACTGGTGCGTACAAGCGGGCCACCCCCTTCTCACCCAACGAACGAGCTTCCTCAGGATTGAGGGAGAGCAAGCCGATGATCTCAGCACAGGCTTCACTCCTACGGGCAATGTCGATGGGAGTTTCGCCTTTATTGTCTCGTGTGGTGAGGGCCTCTTCATTGTAGCCAATCGACCACACGCCCACATGGGCAAGAGCATGTGTGTGTGTCTGAGCTTTCGCTGCCATCCAATGATGTGGCAGTCGTCCATGCTCATCTCTCTCCTTGTACTTGCTCATGATCAAATCTAAGCCCAGATCTGGGTGAATCATGGCTCCATATACCGCGGGCCACTCACGCTTCTTGCACCATTTGTGGTGCTGATTAGTCGCCATTCTCTAAATTTTGTGATGGCGTGCTAGATGGATCAACAGGAAGATATCCAAAACGTTGTTTCGAAATAATTGCCAATAATATATCATCAGGATCATGTCAACAAAAGTTTCAGCTCAGCCACCAAGCATAAGTTCCCCTAGAAGACGAAGGTCAATAGAAAATGGTGAGACATCCGAAGTTGTCCTCGACTCCATAACTGCCTCTCCATCCGCCTCCAAAGCAACCTCCACAACTACACATAGACGTCGGTCAGCTGCAAATGGGATAACGACCAACCGGGTCGAGAAGATAGATAATGGCATCAATTTGCAGCCCAACTCGGCAAGCTCGGAACTCTACGTAACCGAGCTTGTTTCTGATTACATTTCCTCAATCATGGCAGCAGACCACGTCGTAACAAAGATGGCTGATTGGCTCACCGTTCAGGACTTCACGAGCAAAATGTCAGCAAATCCTCTTCTCCTCGGCAGCTTCATGGCCCGCCTTAGCGAGCAGCTGGTCACGCCTCTCAAATTGTCCCGGAACGGACTAATGATGCGCCTCCTTTTCTCTTTGGCTTGCTCCTACGGTGACATGGTAACTGATATTCTGATGTTGAATTTTTATCACACAACAGGCGACGAAACATCGTTCAACCGCTCCTCCATAATCCTCACAATCGCAATAGCAATGCATGTCGTGAATACGATCCTAACCAATACGCACATAAAGAAAAAGAGGACTCTCGCACTGCGAATAGTTCAGGCGTTTCTGTGTCTGAACCCAGCAATTCAGACTTATGGCAAGTGGAGCGGGAACCATCGCGAGGAAGGGGCGTATCTCTCCCCATCGGGCGAGCTCTACTTCACCAAATTCATAGAGGTTTTATTTGAAGCCCTCCCACAAATGGTGGTGCAGCTGGAAGCCATGATGCGAGCCGAGTCGCTTGAGCCCCTGCCCCTTGCCTCGCTTATATTTTCAATCATAACTGCTGGAATTGTGATCACAGACGCCTCAATCACTGTAGAACGAACATTGATGACAGATCAGTTGCGAGGTCCATATTCGTGTTGGTGAGTTTTTTAAGCGGACGAGGCAACCTTAAAACTAATTTAAAAACTAAACTAAACTATCCATATCACCCGCACCGCCTTCGCTCGGCGCCGGCTCAGGTTCACCGGTATCCTCCCCTTGCGACACGAATGGGCGTTCGCCGTTGGCCACGCTCTTCTCGTCTCCGGATACATTTTTTCCAACGTTGTCGCGATTGCGGTTGTTTGGAAGGCGTTCTCGCCCTCAGTTTTACCAACATACTTATTAAGCGAGCTTGTGCTCTTCCATGTATTTTGTCAATTGAATTTGGCAGCACGTTGGCAAATGGGAGGGAACAAGATCGGCTTCTTGGATGTACTTAGACCAGATTGGCTCCTCCTCTCCTTCGTCCCCTTCCTGTAGCTCAAGCATCCAGGAATTATCAACGGGGGGGGTAGAACTTGGATGATTTGCATGGCGCTCAAACTTATCTTGACAACATTTGCGGTCTTCGCGTCGTTGGAGAAATTGGCGGCGATTGAGAAAGTAAAAATGGACACTGGAACATTGATGACCATGCAACTGGTTGGCGCGAGCTGCGCAGTGGTGGGAATTGGGATGATGGTTAAGGTGAGCGAGCGAGCTTTGTGACAGCAGAAAGTGTGACAGAAGAGTGCGAAGCAGCGACTTACCCACTTCTAACCCACTCCTCCTAACCCACTCTTGCTCTCGTACTTCGTTAAAAATGCGCACAATCTCGCTTCATTTTGCTCGGCGCAGTTCGCCAGCGACCACAACCGGCACATGTTGTATTCGTGGACGAGGAGCTCCAGAGATCAGAGCATCAGATGGTTTAAATTTGAGACTGTAGAACTCCTTGATTACACGTATACTTCCCTTGACGAAGCTAAGCTCAACGAGCTTCTCATGTGCCACCCTTACATGATGACCGAGGCCAAGGAACAAATGAGAGATTGGATTCTCGGCCTGCAGCCTTCGTCCCCCCTCTTCTCCAAAGGTGTGGTGCCAAACGGAGTTGACATGTTTAAGGGGCAGCAGTTTTCCACAGTTTTCAAGCGGGTGTTGAGCAAGTTTCAATATTGGGGGGACCACCAAGATTGCGAGAACGTAAAGAGGCATTTGGATAATCTAGAAGTGGCAATCGCTCACATCAAATCAAATCTCGCTTCCGTAAAGAGCGCCATCGCGTCACAGCTGTCTTCAGGCGTTGCCAACAACCTGCAAACGACGACGACGACCAGAATGTACGAATACGACTCTGCGAGGCAACGCCCCGAGGACAGAGAGGCTATCAGTCGACTCGAAAACGAAGTCGCCCGTTTGAGGGAACAGCTGCAGCAAAAGCAAAAAACAAAACAATAAAAAATCTATTTTTCCATTTCTCGGAATCTCACATCATCTCACTCACAAATCATCTCGCATCATCTCATCTCATCTCATCTCACGCTCACATCGTCATATTGGTTTTGTTGAGCCGCCGCCACTTTCCATCTTGACCATTTTGCTCTTAATCGAGTACTCTACCTTCTTGTTTTGCACCTGCCTCACGCTCACAGCCTTCAGGTACTGGTCAAGAGTCAGTATTCCCTCCCCGCCATTGCTCTTGAGCTGATCTCCAAACAACTTGACCATCTGGCTCTCCAAGTTCTCCCTTCCGTGGCGAGCAAACAGCGTGCTCATGGTATCATCCTCTGTAATGTGCCCCTTGAAATCCTCGTCATAAGTCATGAACTGAACTATGTTGTAGAGCATGAAGGGCTCGAGGCCCGTTTGGTCCTTGTTGTTGCGCTCGAACATTAGCTTGAACTCCTCCCAGTCGACCGCCTCGTCAAGGTTCTCGTCCACCTCCCAGATCATGTACTCGAGCTCCTTGCGCAGGCAAACCCTGCCAAGGTTCTTGAGCGCCGCGTCGAGGTCGCGGATACTGATTTTCTTGTTGGCGTCGTCGACGAGTTTCTGCGACGAGTGAAGAAGGTGCGAAGGGGTTAGAAGTGGTTTGTATTTTTGTTTGTACACTGGTTGTGACTAGCTCGCTTCGCTCGCTGGCTCGTATAAGCGTCTTCATCAAGGCGAGCGGAGACTGAGTGAGACTCACCTTCAGCGACAGCTTCAGCTCGTTGCACTCCTCGGTCACTAGTTTGAGCTCGTTCTGAAATGATATGAGTAACGAGTTAGTTGCTGTTTGTTAGGTTAGTAGAGTCCGAGAGAGGGGCCGCTTACCTGCGCTTGGAACTTGCTGAGCTGGACGCCGTCCTTGGTGCAGGCAGCGACGCTATTTGGGTTTTCAACAAACGAGTGCAAATTCAGGAGCCTGGCAACGCTGGCATCTACCAAACCGGTCAGTTCCACGCGCTCTACGTATACAGAGATGTGGTCGAAAACCCGTCGGAGATCTCTGTATTCGGTGTCTATTTCCAGAGTTTTGACAGGTGAGTCAACTGCGGTTTTGGGTTTAGGAATCTTATCCTTATCCTTCGGGGATGAAACCATTTATTGGGGATTAGAGGAGGGAGTGGGAATTTTTTTAGTTCTTAATTAATTTTGGGTTCTTATGGCTGCTTGCCAAGAGATGTAAATGTAGAAGTGACAAAAATGGTGGTTGAAATCTATCAGTTTCATCTGGGGACATTTTTTTTTTAATTTTTCAGGAATATATAGACAACCGAAATGCGATGCGACCTGGCCCAGCTGTGCTCAATCCAGCCAGGGATGAAACGCTGGCTGAATACCGCGAAGCAAAATTCCTTGGCGGACTTGGAGAAATCCAACAAAATAGATTTGAGCAAATCCCCTCTCCTATCCGGAAACGATTCAAATCCAACTAAAGAAAGCCCGCGAAGTCCTTCCCCCTACTCGAAGGCTTCCCCCTATTCGAAGGACGCAAAACAGTTCGCCGCGAACAGGCAAAAGCGCGATGAAATCCTCAACTGCGAGAGGTTCGAGACTGTTGTGCTCAAACTTTGGAGTGTGATTGATCTGAATCTAAGCGTCCAGCAGCCGCAGCAGCAGGAGTCGGAGGAGTCGGAGGTGGTGGAAGCGGAGCTGGTCGACACCAACTTTAAAGAGTATGTGTCAGGGCCTGCGTACGAGGTGATGATCCTGAAGCTGATGAGGCTGATGGTCAAGCCTCCCATAAACGAGGGCGAAATGGGGCGGAGCAGCAGTGAGGACTGGGAGAGGGATTCCAGGAGGCTGGGAGGGAGCGGGGAGCGCCTCTATTTCACTGAGTTTATTCTTGCTTGGTTCGAGCTGGCGGACTTTTGGTGTCAGGAGCTGGAAGAAGTTCAAATGTGCGAGTTCGTGGAAATGTGCTACGACGGAATATCGTGCTGGGAGAAGAAGCTACCTACGGAACAGGAACAGCCACTCCAGCCATCACCTCCAAACACCCCACTTTTTAGTATTAATGGCCAAATAGAATTCGGAACAACAACCCCCCCACCCACCGCCTACCAAATAGCGACGCCCAAAAGAACAACCCCGGTGCAGTTGTTGGCCGCAACAACGCCCACAACACCCACAACGCCCACCCGCGTCCGCATCTGGAAAGATGACGCTAGCATATTCCACAACTTCCTCTTCTTTTCCACCTCCTCGAAGATATCATACAACTCCGACCTGTTCGCCGGGCACGAGGCCGGGTTCTGCTCCCTGAACAACATCCCCGGCTTGTTCGCCGGGCGGTTCAACTTCCACGGTGTGTCGCCGTGGAGCGAGGGGCGGTCGAAGGAGGCAATTTTGGGCGTTTACGAGGTGAGAGTTAAGATTACGGCGGGTGAGCGAAGCGAAACGCGAGCGAAGCGAGTCGCGAGCGAAGCGAGTCGCGAGCGAAGCGAGTCGCGAGCGAAGCGAGCCAGAAACACCATACACTAGTTGTAAGTAGCTCACTTCGCTCACGACTCGCTTCGCTCACGGCTCGCTTC
>Ga0302116_1002211_pt1 | contig 11504 bp, 15 predicted proteins | sample AG5_SCM_MG_FD_203124 | JGI IMG/M metagenome (GOLD analysis project Ga0302116, IMG submission 203124) | Marine microbial communities from Western Arctic Ocean, Canada - AG5_SCM | ecosystem: Environmental > Aquatic > Marine > Oceanic | place: Canada: Western Arctic Ocean | collected 2017-10-01 | reverse complement strand
TCCCTGACTTCAAGATAACCACCTCAATGAAGCGGAGCTACCACGAGATGGCGTGGCAGCTGAGTGTGATGGAGGTGAGCTAGCGAAGTCTTTTTCTCCATATGCGGGCTATGTCCCTGTTTTGGCCGAACCCGCCGCCGTGATCAAATCTGGGCTTTAAAACCTCTATACTTTGGAGTTACGGTCGATCCAGTTAAACGCCTTTTTTTGAGTTTTTTGCGCTTCAAATGGCATAAGTTGGCTACATCCACTTCTAAGCTAACCAACTCAATTCAATTCAATTCGTTTGGCACCTTCTTCGCTTGGCGCAGCTTTACGACGGGAGTGGTATCAAAGGAGTACAGTTTGCGGAGGTGAGCGAGCCAGCCTTGATGAAGACCCGATCTAAGATTTCCGCGAAATGGTTACAGACGGCACATCCACTACTAACTAACATTATTCCACTCAATTATTTTGACTCGCTTAACTCGTTTTGCTCTTGCTTCATTTAAAATGCGCACAATCCCGCATATTTCGCTCGGTGTAGTTTGAGAAGAACCTACTCAGCAAAACTACTCAAAACCAAAATCAAAACCAAAGCAAAACCCACATTCCGAAGCGGAACTTCTTTTCCGAATACACCAACTCCGACCTGTGCCCGGTGCTCTCCCTTCCTTTTTTCGACGAGGGCTACCCAAAGTTATCATCCATTACCCAAATCATCAAAAAATACACAGTAGAAGCCTCCAACCTCCTTCTCCTCGACCTCAACCAGGTTGTCAGCGGTTCGAGCTATTGCTTCAGCTTTCCCTCACCTCCCCCAAAGGTCCGGTCGGTTGGGAAACTAGATTTCGAAGCTGACGATGGCTCGTTCGCTTGTGTCGTCACAGCAACGAAAGAAGGCGGGAAACAACGCGTTCCGCTCCTCAACTCCCTCCCCCCCTGCCCCCAATCCAATCACGACTGGGTGTTCTTCACGATTGTTTCCGTACACGTGTCCGTAGTGTGCATTTCGAAGATGCCGAGCGGCTACGCCGTCCCAGGCAACGGCAACGACGTGATGAACATACAGTATTTGGACGATTCTAGCTCGAGCATCCTCGCCACCAGAATGGGAGTGTTTGCCGTGAACGTTGGAATTGTCGGCTGTGATTTTTCCTCTCTCGCTGCGGCTGCGACTGCGACTACGGCTGCGACTACGGCTGCGACTACGGCTGCGACTACGGCTGCGACTACGGTTACCCCCTTCTCCTCTACCCCCACAGTATCCCTCCTCTCTGCCCTCGAGACAATCGAAATTCACAACCGCCTATTAGCATCCAACCCTGCCGCCGCAAAGAAGAAAAAGAAGGGGGGGATTTGCATTGACTTCAAAAAGTCAGGTAAGTGCCGCTTCGGCGACAAGTGCACCTACAGGCACGAGATCGAAGGTGCAGAGGATGCAAGGTGAGAAAGCGAGCGAGCCTTGTGCGTGTGTTCCGCTGCGCCGGCCTTCCGCTGCGCTCGGCTTACACTAACAAAATTTTGTTCGGCGCGCAGCCACGGACAATTCACTTCTTCGTTGTCGTTTTCGACAAGCGTCATTGCGAGCCGGCTGCAGAGCCACGTTTATTTCGGCAAGTCCGGTAGCCGGAACGAGAGGTTGGAGGTGATTCTTGGCAATGATGTCGATTCTGATTCTTCCACCACCACCCCCCCTCTATCCTTAATCTCCTCTAGACAAATCATCAAGGCGAAGATCTCGTTCGACCCCGCCAAACTCCCAACCCACATAAACGAAATTAAGCTGAAAGTCCTCCTGTCAACCATAATAACTGGTCCCACTCTCCCCACACCAACAGACTGGTTCGTTCCCCAGCACTACGAACACCTCCTAACGTTCTTGACAATCGGCTCCTCCCCCAAAACCGCCGCACTATTGACCCTAGGCACCGACGAAGAGAATGGTTTAGGACCTACAATTTTCGTCGACACCACGAAGTTGCTCGCGTCTTCGTCGTTCTCTGGCTTCAACTACGATCAGACGAGGACAATCAGCACTATTATTCCGCTTGATTGTTTGTCTGCTGAGCTTCGATTGACAGCAACAACACCAACGTCAAAGTCAACGTCAACATCAACATCAATATCAACATCAACCGTCCGGGGCGGCACGTCCAGGCCAAAGGGGTTCCTCTCAAAATCCAATTCCAAATCCAAATCCTCCTTCAGCACAAACGACGTCCCCGCAATCACCCTCAGCAATCTAAATTTGATGAACGTCGAGGGAATTCACGGCGAATCGCTCGTCCACCGATTATTGGCTTTCGTCACGGACATTAAGAGCGCCAAAGTTGTTTGCAAGGTGAGCATACCCACTACGCTTCTTTTTTCGCAAGCAGCGGAATGTTACTAACGAAAGCCGGCGCAGTGCACCAAGTGCGGGAAGGATCTTGAGTTGATTACTACTTTGGAAAAGGAAAACAACAACAGTAACAGTAACAGTAACAATAACAATACACAACGCTCCCCTCGAAGGGAGAAACAACACCCCCTCCCCTCGAACGTCAACTACATGAAAATACCCATGAACCAGCTCTTCGAAGAACTTCGCTCCAATTCTCCCACCTACACCGACACCCGCTCTGAAAAGAACACCCCCCGATCCACCACCCCCCTGTCCTGCCCAAATTCCTGCCACTTCAAGAACTTCGCGACACGCTGGGAAACAGCTGTTGTCGTCGACGACGGAACCGGCCAGGGAATCATGTACGGGGACGGCGAGGCGGCAATACTCTTGCTCAAGCTCTCCAAAACGATTTCCGAGCAGATCGAGAAGGCGGCGTTTCACTCCCCCGAGGGTTGCATAGGTGAGATGTGTTGTGTTGTGTTGTTTTGTGTCGTTTTTTGTCGAAGCTAACATTTTCGAATTCGCCCCTCCGCTCGGCGCTCGGCGCTCGGCGCTCGGCGCAGAATACAAGAACAAGTTCCCGCTCTCCGATGACATTAAAAAGGCTCTCAGGCAGGCCAGGAACAGCTTCATTGGTGAGCGAGTGGGGAGAAAGCACTGTAAACCCATCACACATCACACACAACACTCACACTACACTCAAAGCCGCGCAAAGGTCGCGGAAAACTATAGAAACAAATAATTTCGACACGGAGGAGTTTTTCCCAAACATCCACCTCCTCGGAGAGTGGAAACTCCACAAGCACTGCAAACTGTTAAAGCCGCCGGTTGACATGCTGAAAACGTACTACATCAGGAAGAAGGTCAGCCAGATCAAACTGCGCCAGGTGACAGTTGGGAACAAGGAACCTTTCAACAGCCACGCCCTTCCAAGCTTGTACTTGAACTGCGTCGATGTGGACACCGAGGAGTCCGAGTCCGAGTCCGGGCCCAACAATTTTGATCGTCTCGTGGCATCATACAAGATTTTAGGTGACCTCAAAGAACGGATTAGAGTTAGCTTGAAACAGAATAACTCGTAATTTAAAATTTATATAGGAAGTCTGGGATAAACCTAATAGCGGAATTTAATATCTTACTTCCACAGTTTCAGCGCGCCCCCCTTTTTATTTTTGGACCACGTTCCGAGCAACCCCTTGTGAGGGTGAGAGCACATGCCAGTTATTGTCGAGTCGGCCGCCTCTAAACATTTCTCGATGCTCCCGGTCTTCAAGTCGAAGCAGTACAGCAGGCCGCTGTCCGTGCAGCAGTAGAGCCATTTTTCCTTGAACGACACGGCGGCAGCCACGAATTCCCCTCCCTGTCCGCCCTTGCCGACGCTCGTCGTGTAGCTTATGAGGACCTTCCCGTTGTTAAGAATGAGAGTTGCCGTGTCTCCTCTTGGGACCACAATGATTGCGTCGGATTTCTTCTTCAGAGCGAAGAGGGCTATGCAAGGTCGATCTGTGGATTGTGTTAGGATCACTCGCTCACTCACTCGCTAATCCACCCACACTCACTCACCCATTGCCTTGCCGTCGCCAACCAAACCACTTATTTCAATTGATTTTAGGCACTCTCCGCTGTCGCGGTTGTAAATTTTCAGACTCCCGTCGCTGCTCCCCGTGACCACGCTCACCCCTCCGCCCACCTTCAACTCCCCGTAGCACACGGCGTTGATAAAACTACCGTGCCCCCTGTACTCCATGATGACGGTGTTGCTCCTCAACCCCAGTTCCTTCCCCACTCCGTCCCCCCCGCCGCACAGCACCTTGCTGCCGTCGTTGAAAAACGCCAGCGACAGAACCGTGCTGCCCAAGCTCTCGAACTTCCTCAAGCACGAGCCCGTTTTCGTTCCCCAAACCATTACGCAGCCCTTGTCGCTGCCGGTCGCGACCATTTCGCCGTCGAAAGAAATCGCCACGGACAGGATGGTTCCGTCCATGACCATGAAGCTCTCGTCTTTCTGGTACGTGTGGGGGGAGGCAGTTAGAAGCTTGCATGTTTTCAGTGAGTGGATGAGGAGAAATCCGTCCGAGGTCGACAGGGCGACTGGCGACGGTTCGCCCGAGGATGTGATTAGCGGAAAGAATTGCGACGAAGTTATTTCGGTCGACTTTTGCTTTATCACTCCCCACTGTTTCGAGATGCAGGTGTCGTTGTTTTTGTTGTTATTATTATTTGGTGTAGGGGTGGGGGTAAGGGTCGAATGGTTTTGGTTTTGATTTTGATTGTGATTTTCGGTTGCGTCTACTGTTTGCAAAGGGAAGAAAATATCCTCCGCGTGATCCTCTTCAAACTCCTCTAGCCCCCCGCTCACTTGCTTCCACATCAGTGCCTCGCCGACAAGGTTCTTGAAGAGATTGGAAGGCGCGGTGGGGATGAACTCCTCAATTATTTCGGCCATCCTCTCCCTCCTAAGCTGCCTGGTGAAAACGTCAGGGGAGTTGAGCTTGGATTTTTTTTTTGATGAACTGGAGGAGGCGAGTAGAGGGTTGCCGTTGTGCGTCCCGTAGTCGACGTTGTTGTGGTTGCTGCTGCTGTTGGTGTTGTCGGAATTTTGAAGCTGCATCGCCGAAATCATGCGGTCGCGCCTGCTCGCTCCAATGATCTGGTAAGCGTCGTTGTCACCAGATTTGGCGTACTCGCTGTCGATCCAGCTGTCGGAAGTTTCGTTGAGGGAGTTGAGAAACGCACGCGCAAGATCGAACTCGCCCGCGTCGCAGAGCTCCAAGAAACAGAGCTCCTTGACCTCATTGATTATTGTGATGGTGTTTGTGAATTGGGCTGATGAGGAGGAAGATGAGGAGGGACCGATCATGAGCTCAAGCCCCTTTAGCAAGTTTCCCCACTGTCCATTCAGGCAAAGCTTTGGGAGAGTCTGTATAGTGGAAAGAGCCGGGTACTGGGACAAACCTGTCCCAGATTCGTTTAGAAGCATTCGTGCACTCTGGTTGAAACCAGACTGACAGAGGTGGGTCGCTATTACTTTCGTCAACGTCGTAGATTGCAATTTGACTGTCATTCTCTGCCGTTTACTAGACATGGGGGAAGCAACTGAGTTCTTGCTTGTATATTGGTCCGCCTTTATCGTGTTTATTTTTGAACACACTTTTGAAACCATTCAATTTACTAATCTCAGACGTTTCTATATATAAGAACAGTAAACCAACAATAAACAATGGCTACTAGATGTGCCTACGAGAACAGCCAGGAAATTGGCGTATTCGCCTCATTGACGAACGCTTATGCTTTGACAGCCATTGGAACTGGTAATGAAAACTTCCACTCAATCCTTGAAGCCGAGCTTTCTGATGCCATTCCGGTTATACACACTTCGATCGCCGGGTGTAGATTTGTTGGGCGTGTTACTGTGGGCAACCGGAAAGGGCTCCTCGTGCCTTCCACTACCACCGATCAGGAGCTTCAGCACTTGCGAAATTCCTTGCCTGATGGGGTTGTGGTTCAGCGCGTGGAGGAGAGACTCAGCGCGCTGGGAAATTGCGTGGCCTGCAACGACCATGTTGCTCTGGTTCACACTGACTTTGACAGGGAGACCGAGGACATCATCAGCGATGTGCTTGGGGTGGAATGTTTTCGGCAAACGATAGCTGGCAATGCCTTAGTGGGGAGTTACTGCAAATTTACGAACAACGGGGGTATGGTGCACCCGCGTACTTCGATCGATGATATTGAGGAGCTTAGCAGTTTGCTTCAGGTACCCCTGGTGGCAGCTACGGTCAACAGGGGAAGCGACGTTTTGGGCGGAGGGTTGATTGTGAACGATTGGAGCGCATTCTGCGGGCTCGATACCACTAGCACTGAGATTAGTGTGATCGAGAGTATATTCAAGCTGTCTGACCAGAACTCTGGAACAATTGTCAACGACATGAGGGCGAGTTTGATTGATCATCTTTCCTGAAAAAAAGTAAATGTAAAATTTAAAGCTATTGTCATAGGATAAAAATTTCGTTTGTTGTTGTTATGTTAAACTTGACGTTACATGAAATCGCTCAACGAGTCCAATTCACTTCCTCCACCGCATATTTCTAACTCTTCGAGAGCGGAACGCTTCGGGGTTTCCTCAAGCACCGCTAGTAACCGTTCGTATATCTCGTCGAAATTTGGACGTCTTTTCGGATCACCGTCCCACCCAAGGCGAATAATTTCTTGGCAATCAAAGGGGACATCTAGCGTGGGGATTTCGGGTCTGGTTCCACCTATCACATTCCTTCTAATGTCGTCGACATCGTAAGACTGGAACGGCAATTCTTGTGTAAAAATTTCGTGCATGACCAGAGCGAAGGCGTAAACATCCACGGCCTTCGAAAATGGCAACCCCAAGAAGAGCTCGGGGGGCATGTAGTTAGGCGTGCCAGCCGACGAAGTTTTCGTCCGCACCAATCCGAAGTCGCACAGCTTTATTTGTTCGTCTGCCTCTGATATCAGTATGTTTTGGCTATGTTTAGTGAGGCACGAGCGAGCCAGGCGAGCCAAACGAATTTAGTGGGGTAAGCTTCTTAGTAGTGGATGTGGCCGTCTGCAGCTATTTCGGGGTCCGCTCGCTCACCTCTTGATATCGCGGTGGACAATAGGGGGTATCTGGGCGTGCAGATATTTCATTCCAGCGGCTATTTGGCAGCACCAGTCGACTCGCTGATATTTCGAAAAGCTGTCGTTCGAATTCTTGTGCAGAAGATCAAACAGCGAGCACTTGCAAAGCTCCATAACGAAGCACAGATTAGGGGCCGTGAGACAAGCACCGTAGAAGGCGACGATGTTGGGATGATTCACTTGACTCATGATCAACAGCTCGTCCATGAATTCTTGCTTGAGATCCTCATTCACCTTGGGGTCAAAAAGAGTTTTGAGAGCTACAGGAGAGTCTTCAAAGTAACCCTTGTAGACGAGCCCAACCCCTCCACCACCAATTTGCTCGTTGAGCTCGATTTGGTCAAACTCTATCGATTGCCAGGCTGATTCTTCAAAGTCTGGTTTAGGAGGTGGTTGCTTGGGAGATGGAGTTTGAGTTATTGTATCTTTATTGCTGCTGTTGCGAGGAGAAGTTATTCTCGTGGTTGTTGGGGAGATATTTTTGTGGGGCGAATCCTCATGGTCAAACGAGTCATCAGAGTATTTTTCTTCATCAGAATCTGAGCTTCCACTGTTCTTCGATTCGCTCATATGCTATAGCATGCTCAGTCAATTTGTCTTCATAGGCACTTCTTGTTAATAATTTTTTTTTTAACCAGGGAAACTTTTCAACTCTTTGTGTCAACTGCAAACTATCTTTTCTTTCTTCAACCTATGGGCGCCCAAGGCTCATCCCTCGTGGGAAGTGCGCAACCCAATCCTGCCCTACTTCAGTTCACATCACTTACAGCTTCAAATGTGGCACAAATACTTGATCGACACAGACAGGATCTTGGAGGTGCCTTTGCACTCGGCCCTCGCCAGTTCAACCTTCTCCTCGATCTAGACGCCACTTCAAAAACAATCTTCTCCAGTATCTTTGATACTGACCGCAATTCTTTAGTGGATGCTTTCGAAGCTATTGGTTGCATGATCCTGCTCTCCCGAATCAGAATTCAGGAGAAGATCGACTTCATCTACAATATATACGATTTCAACGGCTCGGGCGACATTACAATTGACGAAATGACGATCCTCCTCCGAACCCTTGTTGTCGAGGCTTCAAAGATGGATAAGAAGATCGTCCCTCCCACCACCGAGGAGATTGAGAAGCTCACTGTCAAGGCCTTTGCGATTGCTGACAAGGATTCCGATGGTGAAATTTCCAAGCACGAGTTCCATGCGTTTTGCAAAGGCCACCCCATGTGCCGCAACTTTCTCGACTTTTGGCGGGGCAGGTGAGTGAGACTGTGGCGGCTTTAAATCGTGGATGAACTAATTCACTAACCCAACCCCTCCGCTGCGCAACAGCGTTAACCAAGTTGTCCTTTCCGAAAACGAGCTCTTCATCGATGAAGAATTCCCTCCCAATGCCTCCTCCCTGTACGAAAATATTGCTTCCCCCCCTCCCGGTTGTCCCCCCTGGGACGCGATCCTGTGGAAGCGCCCTCCCCAGTTTTGCCCCGGCACCCCGGTGCTGTTCTCCGACGGTTCCAATTCCGGCATCACCCAAGGCTGCATATCCAACAATTGGTTCCTCAGGTGAGTGTTTTAATGTTTTTGAGTGAGCCTGTGTTAGCTAGTGAATTTACTACCTACTATACCTATTTAGACTGACAGGCAATAACATCGCGTAGCGCCCTCGGCATGCTGGTCCCGAGCAAAACCCACTGCGAGCGGCTCTTTGTCCACACCGGACAAGAATCGCAAGGCCGCTACTGCGTCCGTTTCTTCAAGGAAGGCACGTTCGTGAACGTCGTCGTTGACGACCAGTTCCCGTTCAACCGAGCTGGGCAGGCGCTCTTCTGCACTGCCTCGGACAGAAACGAAATTTGGCCAATGCTCGTCGAGAAAGCTTATGCGAAGGTGAGCGAGCGACGCGAGCGAGCCTTGAGGAAGGAAGACGAGAATACTCGCGACGAATCCCGGCGAAATGGCAAAGAAATAATGTAACGGCTACATCCACCAACTAAGCTAACCCACGAAATTCGTTTGGCTCGCTTCACCTTCATTAAAAATGCACCTCGCTTCCTTCGCTCGGCGCAGCTGCACGGAACCTACTCCGCCCTAACGAGCGGATCTGTAGACTACGCGCTAAAAGATCTCACAGGCGGCATCACCACCTCAATCGACACCGGCAAGGATGCCGCGTTCACGGTAAAAGTTTCTCAGGGCAAGTTCGTTGCCGAACTCAAGGAACAAATTAAAAGCGGCATAGTCGGATGCTGCAACTTCCAGCCTCCCCCCCTTGACGACGAGTCGAACACCGTTACGCCAGAAGACCGCAAGGGCGTTCTCAAGGGATCCTGCTACGCCGTCACGAATCTAATTGAAAACACCGAGAAGCGGCTCGTGCTGGTCAGAATTACGAATCCTTGGGGCTTTGGCGGATTCACCGGAGGTGAGCCACCCGCATTACTATTGCTGCTTAGGCGAACCAGTCACCGTGTCCAATTGTGAGCGTCTAAAACCTCCATACGTTGGAGTTATGGCCGATTCAGTGATTCGCCTTTTTTTCCTTTTTTGCACTGACACTGACACTGACACTGACAATGACAATGACAATGACATTTAAACCAAACCAAACCAAACTCTATGCGCAGATTGGAGCAACGAGTCGCTGCTCTGGGCCGACCACCCGGACATTGCCCGCGAGTGCTTTTTCAAGCAGTCCGAGAAGAACCACAGCTGGATGACGCTGAAGGACTTCTTCGCCTTGTTCAACATTCTGATAAGCTGCAAACTTTTCCCCGACGACTCTTGGCACTGCATCCGGCGAAAAGGTTTCTTCGTCGAGAGGGGGGGCGGGTGCGTGAACTACGCCTCGTGGCCGCAGAACGAGCAGTTCTTGCTCGACGTGGAAGATGACTGCGAGATTTTCTTTACGCTCACCCAGAAGGACAGTTTGTACCACAAGGACCAATTGAAATCCGCTCTCCGCCCGGCCATCGGCATCGTCGTGCACAAGCACAACTTTGGGGACATTAACTTGGAGAACACGCCCAAGCTACTGAGCATGAAGAGTGTCGACATCATAACCCAAACGTCCTTCACGGATGCACGGAACGTGAAATGCACCGGAAAATTTAAAATCGGACGATATGCAGTCTTGCCCAGCACCTTTGACGTGAACTGCGGGGGGGAGTACTTTCTGTCGGTCTACAGCAAGATGCCGGTAAATTTGTACGGGGGGATAGAGGTGGACTGGGACCCGAACATGCTTGATAAGAACATCGAGGGCGACAACGAAATAGAGCAGAACCTGACCAAGGTGTTGCAGGAAGAAGAGGAAGTAAGGGAGGTCGATACGGAGAACTTAGCGGTGGGTTTGGCTGCCAAGATGGTGACGAATTTGACGATCCAGGCCAGGCAACTTTCGGCTAGGAAGGAAGAGTTGCAACATAAGCTTGATGCATTGCACGTCGCGTTGGACGATGCGAGCCAGTAATTGTTCAAAAACGTGAATGTCAATCTCAATGTCAATATTTAATTTGTTAGCAGTTGCTCGACGACCCACGCTCTCATGAACCCCCCCGCAATCTTTGGGCAAGAATCCGCCGTGAAATTATCGAGTTCAATTCTTGCTCGTTTTTCTCCCCCCCCAGTAGACCCAGCCCCAACCCCAACTCCATCCCCACGTTCGTACTCCAAGCTGCTAAAATCCATGACGTCGACGTCAATTTTCGGCGCACTTTCGTTGACGCGTTTCCTCTTTTTTTCGCCCTCATTCTCCCCCTCCATCCCCATCCCCATCCCATCTTCCCCCCCTCCCCCTCCCCCCTCAAACAACCTCACAAAATTATTGTCCTCCAGAACCGCAAGCACCCCTCCCAACCCGTCGCAGCACATTGCCTCGACCTCCTCACTCCCCAGAGCCCACCTGTTCAAAACTTGCCCGCTCTTTTCGTCCAATTTGAAAACCACCGATTCCACGTCTTCATCGACGACCGAGACAAAGATTCCCGCCCCGAAAGCCGCGCACTTCACCTCCCCTTCGATCTCGTAGCCCCAGCTCGTGGCCCCCCCGATGGTCGAAAAACAGTTGAACCTCTTCTTTCCGACTGCATACAGCTTATCTCCCACGTTGTTGAAGCCAACCCTCTCGACACTGTCCTTGCTCACGAAGCTGCACAGCATCACGGCGCGCGCGTAGTCCCACAGCGTGACCAGGTGGTTGAAAGAGCAAGCCAGCACGCTTCCGTCCTTGCTGAAGGCGCAAGCGGCACTAGTTTCGCAACTCGTTTCGCCATTCGATATTTTGATGTGGCTCGGCGCCCCAACCTTGAACAAGCACTTCCAGTCCACGTCTACCTCCTCCTTGCCCTCCTTCTCGCTGTTCAAACTACTCGTACCCTTCCAAATTCGAAAGCAGCTCTCTTCCCTGCTGCAGGTCACGCCGTACCGGTCGTACAGGCCCTTGAGCCTGTCGAGCCCACTCGCGCTATCGCTAGCATCCCAGATGTCA
>Ga0302116_1002208_pt1 | contig 11510 bp, 13 predicted proteins | sample AG5_SCM_MG_FD_203124 | JGI IMG/M metagenome (GOLD analysis project Ga0302116, IMG submission 203124) | Marine microbial communities from Western Arctic Ocean, Canada - AG5_SCM | ecosystem: Environmental > Aquatic > Marine > Oceanic | place: Canada: Western Arctic Ocean | collected 2017-10-01 | reverse complement strand
TAATCTATCTTTTTCTAAACTATTCTTTAACAACGAATTTAATGATTCATGATTAAGTTGACTGTCATAAGAAATATTAACTTTTTCTTTGTTTTGACTTATTGAGTTATATCTCCTTAGAAAAACTGGAACGAAATTTTTAAAAAAATCTAATCTAGTATTATGTATTGGTAAACTAAGTTCTGATAATTGATCATCGTAAACTTTTAAAATCGTAATATCAAAAGTATTATTTTTTTTAAAATACTTTAAAAGAGCATTTCTCTGAGATAATATTTTTTGGTAATTAATTATCTGATTTAAATATGTTTTATTGTTTTGAGAAATTACGTTATCTATAAATTTCCTTCTGTTTGAGCTGCCATCTTGAATTAAATCTCTATCATAAGGAGATATCATTACTACTGGAATCAAACCTATATGGTCAGAGAATTTTTTATATATTTTTCCATTCCTCTTAATTGTTTTTTTTTTTCCTTTCTTTAAACTACTAATAATGTTTTCTGATTTATCTCCTTTGTTAAAATCTCCTTCAATTACCATAAAATCAGCTTTATGATTAATAGATTGTGAGCTTTGAGAATGAAAATAGCTTTTAGTCGTAGCTAAATGATATATTGAATCTAATACATTAGTTTTTCCAACTCCATTATCTCCAATAAAGCAGTTTATTTTTTTATCTAAATCAAATGATTCAGAATTAAGATTTTTATAGTTGATAAGAGATAATTTTTTCAGGATTAATGTTTCCATTATAATTTTGTGTGAGATATTTTAGAACTCGATTGCAAATTATATAAAAATAATTAGTTTTTTCTCTTAAATCATTGGAATAAAATTTTATTTTTACCAAATTATTAAAATTCATTATGGCAACCTACAAGAAAAAAGCATCAAAATCAAAATCAAAAGGCTTTGATTCATCTAAGAATGATAGTACAACTGCAGAAGTTTTTGAGACCTTAGACGTTAATGCTTCAAAAACTGAGTTAATAGTATCTAAATACCAAAATTATATTATTGGATTTGTAGGATTAACTGTTTTTGCAGTATTAGGATATCTAGGATATGAAAATTTAATTTTTCAACCAAAATCTGATGAAGCTAATAACGAACTTTTTACTGCTCAAAACTATTTTAATAAAGCTTTAAGTGATACTGAGAATAGTGATTCTTTATTTTTATTATCACTAAACGGAGGTGAGGGTAAATATGGATTTTTAGATATTATAAAAAATTATTCTGGAACTGATGCTGCAAATATTTCTGTTTATAGTGCGGGAATGGCGTATTTTAATTTAAATGATTTTCAAAATTCAATTGAATATTTAAAAAACTTTAATAGTGATGATGAGATTTTAAAAGCTTTAGCAGTTGGTGTTATTGGTGATTCATTTGCTGAACTTAATCAACTGGATGATGCCCTAGATGCTTACAGGAGAGCTGCAAATTCAAGCTCCAATAAATTTTCTAGCCCAAAGTTTTTGTTGAAAGCTGGTAATACTGCTACTTTACTTGGTAAAAAATCAGAAGCATTAAAGTATTACAATAGAATCAAAAATGATTACCCAAAATCTTCACAATCTAATTTAATTGATATTCAAATAGGAAAAAACATACTATAATTAATGTCTACAAGATCTTTTAATATTGATTTAAGTCTAATACCTAATGCCACTAATGTTAAATTTGGAATTGTTGTTTCTAATTGGAATGGTGACATTACTAAAAAATTATTAAATGGTAGTTTAGAACTTCTTGATTCTGTAAATGTTCCTAAAAAAAACATTCAGGTCATGAATGTTCCAGGCAGTTTTGAACTTATTTATGGTTGCAAAAAAATGCAAAATAATCAGGTTGATGTTGTTATAGCTATTGGAAGTGTTATAAGGGGAGAAACCAAACATTTTGATTTTATTTGTAACGCTACATCCAACGGCATTAAGGATTTAAATGTTATTGGAAATTGTCCTGTTATTTTTTGTGTTCTAACTGATAACTCCAAACAACAATCAATCGACAGAAGCGGAGGAAAGTATGGTAATAAGGGAACTGAAGCTGCAATTGCAGCTATAAAGATGGCACTTATTTAAAATATTTTTTTGGAACTAAAAGCATCCCAAAACACTCTCCATCTTCTTTCCCAATATGCTTATGGTGCATTTTATGCCCTCTTCTAATTCCTCTTGCATATCGGTTATTAATATTTCTAAAAATTTTAAATCTTTGATGAATGAATATGTCGTGAACTATGAAATATGCTAATCCGTAAAGAAATATTCCAATCGCAATGGGAAGACCAAACCAAAAGTCAAATTCGCCCCATAAAATCACAAAAATTGCACTTATTGCTGCAAATTGTAAAAAAAATAGATCATTTCTTTCAAACCAAGACTTATGATCTTTTTTGTGATGGTCTTTATGTAAAAACCAAAGGAAACCATGCATTATGTACTTATGAGAAAACCAAGCAACAAATTCCATTATTAAAAATGTTATTGATATTGTTACAATCCATATAAAAATAGTCATATCTTAAATTATAATATATTTAATCTGTAACGCACATATGATCTAGCTAAAACATTCATTTTTTGATAATTTGGAACTCTTATTCTAGTTGATTTGATTTTAATTGGAGGAGTTTTTTTAAGCTTTTTTAATAATTTAAGATAATATTTATAAGCCGTATAAACCCCAAACCTTGCTGATTTAGGTAGATTAAATATTCCTTTTAGTGCTTCTGAAAAATCATTTTCAATATCAATTAAAATTTTTTTCTTAGAAATCTCATCAAAATTTTCAATATTTAGGTCAGGAAAATAAGATCTGTTTAAACCTTCGTGGTCTGCCTTTAAATCTCTTAAGAAATTTACTTTTTGAAAAGCTGAACCTAAAGCCATGGCTGGAACTTTAAGGTCTTCATACATTTTTTCATTTCCTACGACGAAAACTTTAAGACACATGAGGCCAACTACATCAGCAGAGCCATAAATATATTCATTAAATTCAGATTTATTTAAATATATATTTTTATCTAAATCCCACCTCATACTTTTTAAAAATGCATTGATTAAATTGGTGTCAATATTATATTTATTAACTGTTTTTTGAAATGAATTTAAAATTGGGTTTAAGCTAATTTTATTTGTTAATGCATAGGTTAATTCTTTTTCGAAATTATTAAGTAGCTCCTCTTTATTATAATCATGAAAGCTATCTACTATTTCATCAGCAAATCTTACAAACCCGTAAATATTATAAATATCTTGTCTAATTGAAGGAGATAACATTTTTGTTGCTAAAGAAAAAGATGTACTGTAGGACTCAGTTACTACTTTAGAACAAACTTCAGAAACATTATCAAATAGTTTTTTCATCCTTTATTATTAAATCAGAAACAAGTTTACCAGAAACAATTGCGGGTGGAACTCCGGGTCCTGGAACTGTCAGCTGTCCGCTAAAATACAAATTTTTAACTTTATTACTTCTCAAGTTAGGTCTTAAAAAAGCAGTTTGCATAAGAGTATTGGCAAGACCATACGCATTTCCTCCGTAAGAATTATATTCTTTTTCAAAATCTTTAACACAAAAACTTTCTTTAAAAAGAACATGTTTTTTTAATTCTTCACCTGTTAAGTTTTCTAATCTTGTAATTATTATGTCAAAGTATTTCTCTCTTAATTGATCGTTATCACTAATACTAGTTGCAATAGGTATTAAAAAAAAACCATTTTCGTATCCTTTAGGTGCTGTTTTATCATTTGTTTTTGACGTAAAATTTGCATAGAAAAGAGGATTTTCAGGCCATTTTGGTTCGTCATAAATATCAGCACTGTGTTCGTCAATATCTGTATCAAAAAACAAATTATGGTGAGCAACATCTGATATCTTCTTATCAAATCCAACATAGAACAAAAGTGAAGATGGCGACCATGTTTTTTTAGACCAGTAATCCTTTGAATATTGTCTGAATTTTTTGTCTAGTAAAGATTCTGTGTGAGCATAATCAGCTCCTGAAATTATAATATCACAAAAATGTTGTTCTTTATTTATTATTAATCCTTCTACCTTTTTATTTTCTATTAAAATAGATTCTACATTACATTCTGTCATATATTGAACACCTAAGGATTTGCCCAAATCTACCATAGATTGAACTACATCGTAAAACCCGTTTTTTGGTATCCAAGTTCCTAAACCGAAATCAGCATAATTCATGAAACTATAAAAAGCTGGAGTATTGGATGCCTTAGCACCTAAAAATAATACAGGAAATTCTAGAATTGCTCTTAATCGATGACTTTTAAATCCTTTTCTAACTTCTCTTCTAATATTACTAATAAAGGATTTTACTTTAAAAACGGTTTTTTTTGTAATAAGCTCTAGAGGAGTTATTCCAGGCATTTTATACAACATATCTTTGACAGCTATATCATAATTATTTTTAGCTTCATTGATGAATTTTTCTAATTCAATGGAACTTCCTTTTTCTTCTTTTTCAAAAACTTTTTTAATTTTCTCTAATGAATCTTCAATGGAAATACTATCATTTTTCCCAAAAAAAACTTTATATGCAGGATTTAGTTTTGAAAGATCATAAAAATCAGATCTTTTTTTATTAAAATCATTGAAAAATCTTTCAAATACATCAGGCATCCAATACCAACTTGGTCCCATGTCAAATGTAAAACCATCTTTTTTAAATTGTCTTGCTCTTCCTCCAAGAGTGCTGTTTTTTTCAATTACTGTTACATTGTAACCTTTTTTAGCTAAATAACATGAAGCAGATAGTGAGGAAAAACCAGATCCAATTATGAAAACATTTTTATTCATTATATAAATTTAAAAATATGTTGTGCGCACGAGAGGATTTGAACCTCCACAAGAAACTAATCTCACTAGGCCCTCAACCTAGCGCGTCTACCAATTCCGCCACGCGCGCAAAATTATGAAGTGACCTGGCTGGGGCTCGAACCCAGGACCCTCTCCTTAAAAGGGAGATGCTCTACCAGCTGAGCTACCAGGTCTTAGTGATTTGGCTGGGGTTCGAACCCAGGACCCTCTCCTTAAAAGGGAGATGCTCTACCAGCTGAGCTACCAAATCTTAATTAGATTTTAATGGCTGCAAATATAGGTTCAATAAATTTATTATTCAAAGAGATTTTCTTATAAATTTGTTGAATAATATATCTTTGATTTGAAAACTTTACAAACAGAAAGAAACTATCCCATAATCGTTCTTGGTTATATGGGTAGTGGTAAATCTTCAATTGCTAAAAATTTAGCAGAAAAATTAAAATTAAATTGGATTGACCTAGATAAAGAAATCGAAATAAGCGAGAATATGAAAATTTCTAATATTTTCAAATTTAAAGGTGAAATAGAATTTAGAAAAATCGAAAATATAATTTTAATAGATGTTTTAAAATCCTCGAGTAAATCTGTAATTTCTCTAGGAGGCGGAACTCCATGTTATTACAATAACATGGAGCTAATCAATAAAAGTTCTAAAAATAATTTTTATATAAATACATCAAATAAAATTCTATCTCAAAGACTTTATAATGATAGAATGAACAGACCCATTATTTCCCAGATAGATTCATTAAACAGTATGAAAGAATTTGTCTCTAAGCATCTTTTTGAAAGAATCCATTTTTATAATATGGCTAATTATAAAATAAATTCAAACAATAAAAATATAAGCGAAATTTCAAAAAATATTATTGAAATTATCAATCAATAAAAGCATGAGATTTGTTTTTATCAAAAACTACATTTACATTTTCCTCAATAGAAGTGGATAATGATATGCCTTTAAAATCAATTTTGATAGGAAATTTTTTATGATTTCGGTCTACAAGAACAACAGTATTGAAATTTGATAATGGAATATCTAATATAAATTTAACGCTATATAGAAGGGTTCTCCCGGAATTAAGAACATCATCGATTAAAATAATTGATTTATTTTTCATTTTACTCAAATCAAAATTAAGCTCTGGACTTTTTAGAGGGTTTTTTTTGTTGATTTTCAAACTACACAACTTGATAACAGAATTGGAAATTAATTTAAGTTCTTTATTTATTAATTCAGCCAAAGTATATCCGTTCTTATGAACTCCTATTAAAAAAATATGTGACTCATTATTATTTTTCTCGTGAATTTGAAATGCTATTCTTTTAACTATTTTATTAATTTGATCTTGATTTAATATTTTATTTTTTTTATTCAATTTTATTTATAATATATGTTAAATATAGTTATTCATTTAAATATTGATTTAAATCTCTTCTGTCTTTTTTGGTTGGTTTACCATCAAATTTAAAATTATTTTTGTTAGATCTTATTGTTTCTTTTTTTTCTAGTTCAGAAATTGGAGTTACATTTTTTATATATAAGTCAACTATTTTGGCGCCAACTCTAGATTTTGGTAAATCTTTAATTTCATATTGATTTAAAATTTGATTTTTCCTTACAGAAATGTTCATATTAGGATAAACTTCTGAAGAGGGTTTAAGAGATTTTAAATTCATTTTTACATGGCCTTTTTTACATGCATTACCAGCTATAGTCCTGCTTTTAAAAATTCTAGAATGCCATAAAAACTGATCTATTCTCATTTTGATAATATGTATATATTAATATATCAAAAATATAAGAAAATTGTATCTTGCAACATATTTTTTATTTATGATAAAATTTTTTAGAATTCTTTTTTTTAATTTGTTTTTAATTACTCTTATATATTCATGTTCAAGTAGTTCCACAGATGATGAAGAAATCATTCCTCCAAATCCAGTTTCCTCACAATATATAATAGAAAACGATTCAATTATAGAGTTTTTACAGACACATTTTTATAATTATGATGCTTTCGAAAATTTAACTTCAAACGAGTCTGTTGAATTGGTAATAGACACTATTTCGGGTGACAATTCTTCTAAAATCGCATTATTTGATCAGGTTTCAACCATGACTGTTGAAATTGCAGACGAAAATGATGAAATTGTAGCTCATAATTTATACTATATAATCAATAGGGAAGGCAAAGGTTCTAATCCAACTGTTGCAGATTCAGTTTTTGTTTCTTACAAAGGATTAACTCTTGGAAATGTAACTTTTGATTCAAGAAAAACTCCTTTGTGGTTAGACCAAACCTCATTAGTTCGTGGATTTCAAGAGTTTACAGCATTACTTAAAAGAGGAGATATTATTTCAAATAACAATGGAACCTACTCATTTGATAATTTCGGAATAGGTATTGTTATCATGCCCTCTGGTTTAGGTTATTTTAATAATTCCACTGGTTCAATCCCCCCATATTCTCCTTTAATTTTTCAAATAAATTTAAATACTTTAAGTACTGCCGATCATGATAATGATGGAATTGATTCCATTAATGAAGACTTGAATAACAATCATCTTTTCAATGATGATGATACTGATGAAGATAACACGCCAAACTATTATGATTATGATGATGATGGTGATGGAGTTTCAACAAGAGATGAATGGAATATATATGGAAATGGCTTGATTAATGATACTGACTCAGATGGTATTCCCGATTATTTGGATTCAGATGATGATGGAGATGGAATATTAACTAAAGACGAATATGATAAAGATGGAGACGGAGTTGCAGATGACACTAATGAAGATGGAAAACCAGACTATTTAGATAAAGATAATTAAAGGTAAAAAGATAAGGATAAAAGGTAAAGCCTTCCAGTTGAAGTAATATATTGGTTTTTTGTTCCAATAGATTCTTTCATGTAGTTTATTTCATTTTTTTCAAAACCTCTTTCAGCTCTAAAATCAATTTCAAATCTTGAAAATTTTAGACCTATTCCAAATTGTAAACCCACTCGATAATCATTTTTTAAATCCTCAATATTAATATCTTTATAATCAACATTTTTAATAAATTCAAATCTAGGTCCAGTAAATATATTTAGATTTTTAAAAATTTTATATCCAAACATTAATGGGATATCCAACTTATTTTGTTTAAAGTCAGTTACAATGTTTTCAGTTCGAACTAAAACATAAGGAATATCGTATCTATTTTTGATTTGCGTATAATTTAATTCAGGTCTTAAAAAAAATTTTTGAACCGAAAGTTTTAAAAACACCCCGATGTGTTGCCCGTTTCTAGATTCAAAAATATTTATTTTGTTGGAAATAGATTCGATATTTGCAGTAATATTTAGTTGGCTATTAAAATTAATACCTGCTTTTACGCCATAATCTAGGGATACTAATTGAGCTGAAATATTTAATGGTATAAGTATTATAATTAATAAAAATATATTTTTCAATTATCTTTTTCTTTTGATTACTTTAAGAGCTGAATCTACAATTGTTTCAAAATTTAATCCATATTTTTTCATTAACTGTGTGGGTGTGCCTGATTCTCCAAATGTATCATTAGTTGCTACAAATTCTTGTGGAACAGGATTGTTTTTAACAAGTACTCTTGCTACACTTTCCCCTAACCCTCCTAGAAAATTGTGTTCTTCAGCGGTAACAACACAACCAGTTTTATTTACAGATTCTAATATTGATGATTCATCAAGGGGTTTTATTGTATGAATATTAATTACATCTGTACTAATGCCTTTTTTATTTAATACTTCACTTGCTTCTAAAGCTTCCCATACTAGATGACCTGTAGCTATGATAGTTACATCAGAACCTTTTTGAAGTTGAACAGCTTTCCCAATTTCAAATTTTTGATCTGTTGGAGTAAAGACAGGTACTGCTGGTCTTCCAAAACGAAGATACACAGGCCCTTCATATTCTGCTATTGCAATAGTTGCCGCTTTAGTTTGATTATAATCACATGGATTAATAACAACCATCCCAGGAAGCATCTTCATTAGTCCAATATCCTCTAGAATTTGATGAGTAGCACCATCCTCACCCAGAGTGATCCCTGCATGAGAAGCACATATTTTTACATTTTTATTGGAATAAGCGATTGATTGTCGTATTTGATCATAAACTCTACCGGTTGAGAAGTTAGCAAAGGTTCCAGTAAAAGGAATTTTGCCTCCGATAGTTAGGCCAGCTGCAATACCCATCATATTAGCTTCTGCTATTCCGATTTGAAAAAAACGTTCTGGGTTTTCATTAATGAATTCATTCATTTTTAAAGAACCAATAAGATCTGCACATAATGCAACTACATTTGGATTTGTTCTGCCAAGTTCTGCTAATCCAGCTCCAAATCCGCTTCTAGTATCTTTCTTTTCATCATAAGTATATTTTTTCATTTTTTTGAGTTAGATTAATAATCTCCTATAGTCTCTTTATTTTGAGCTAATGCAGATGTCAATTGTTCATCGTTTGGAGCTTTTCCGTGCCATGCGTGGGTATGCATCATAAAATCAACACCATTACCCATCATAGTTTTAAGTAAAACGCATACAGGTTTTTTATTTCCTGTCATTGACTTTGCTTTTTTCATTCCTTCTAAAATTTCTTTGATATTATTACCGTTTTCTATTTCTACAACGTTCCAGTCAAATGCTATAAATTTATCTTTAAGACTACCCATTGCCAAAACATCGTTTGTTGCACCGTCAATTTGTTTACCATTTAAATCTACTGTCGCAATTAGATTGTCAATTTTTTTGGCTGAGGCATACATTATTGCTTCCCAGTTCTGTCCTTCTTGAAGCTCTCCGTCACCATGTAGTGTGTATATCAAGTTAGTATCGTTGTTTAATTTTTTAGCTTCAGCTGCTCCAATTGCAACTGAAAGTCCTTGCCCTAGTGAACCAGAAGCTATTCTTACACCAGGTAGACCTTCGTGAGTAGTTGGATGACCTTGAAGCCTTGAATTTAATAATCTAAAAGTATTTAATTCATCTACATCAAAGTATCCAGCTCTAGCTAAAACACTATAAAAAACTGGAGAAATGTGACCGTTTGATAAAAAAAATAAATCTTCACCAATTCCGTTCATTTCAAAACCTTTTTTACGATTCATGATATTAAAATATAAAGAAACTAAAAATTCTGTACATCCTAAAGATCCTCCAGGATGTCCAGAATTAACTTTATGAACCATTCTTAAAATATCTCTTCGAACTTGAATTACTAAATTATTTAGAGTGTCTGTTTGAACCATTTAATTTTAGTTTTTATTGATAAAATCAAAAATAGAATTATTAAACTGCTTTCAAAAATATATTTACCTTAATAAATTTGATACATTATTATTTGTTGATAAGCTATGTTGAATGTTGATAATTAAATTATTTTTAAAACTATCAATTACTGTTTACATATAATTATCTTTATAAATTATGATTATATAATATGAAATTTGAATTAAAAGCTACTGATTTACAATCAAAAGCTAGAGCTGGAATTATTAATACTGATCACGGAATTATAGAAACACCTATTTTTATGCCAGTTGGCACTTCAGCTACTATAAAGGGTGTGCATCAAAGAGATGTTAAAAATGAAATTAACCCCGATGTAATTCTTGCAAATACATATCATTTATATCTACGTCCTGGTGAAAATATAATTGAAAAAGCAGGAGGAATACATAAGTTTATGAATTGGGATAGAAATATTTTAACCGACAGCGGAGGATATCAGGTTTATTCTTTATCAAATAACAGAAAAATTAATGAAGAGGGGGTAGAATTTAAATCACATATTGATGGTTCTTATCATTTTTTCACACCTGAAAGAGCTATAAATATTCAAAAATCAATCGGTGCTGATATAATTATGGCTTTTGATGAATGTACTCCTTATCCCTGTGAATTTAATTATGCTAAAAAATCTATGCACATGACACATAGATGGCTTAAAAGATGCGTAAAAGAATTTAACAAGTCCCCTTCATTATATGAATATACTCAAACTTTATTTCCAATCGTGCAAGGGAGTACATATAAAGATTTGAGAGCAGAATCTGCAGAATTTATATCAAGTATTGGAGCAAAGGGAAATGCAATTGGAGGCCTTTCTGTAGGTGAACCAGCTGAAGAAATGTATGGAATGACAGAAATAGTTTGTAACATACTTCCTGAAGATAAACCTAGGTATTTAATGGGAGTTGGTACACCAATAAATCTACTAGAAAATATAGCATTAGGAGTGGATATGTTTGATTGTGTTATGCCATCTAGAAATGCTAGAAATGGAATGTTGTTTACAGCAGATGGAACTATTAATATTAAAAACAAAAAATGGAAAGAAGATTTTAGTGTTATAGATTCTAATAACTATTCATTTGTTGATTTAAGTTATTCTAAAGCTTATTTAAAACATCTTTTTTCTACAAAAGAGGCTTTAGGCAGGCAAATTGCAACTATTCATAATTTAGCATTTTATTTATGGTTAGTAAAGGAATCTAGAAAACAAATTTTAAAAGGGAAATTTTCAAATTGGAAATCCAAAATGATTAAAAGAATGAATAATAGACTATAACTTGAAAATATTAGATAAATATATTTTTTTTAAATACTTAAGT
>Ga0302116_1002206_pt1 | contig 11513 bp, 16 predicted proteins | sample AG5_SCM_MG_FD_203124 | JGI IMG/M metagenome (GOLD analysis project Ga0302116, IMG submission 203124) | Marine microbial communities from Western Arctic Ocean, Canada - AG5_SCM | ecosystem: Environmental > Aquatic > Marine > Oceanic | place: Canada: Western Arctic Ocean | collected 2017-10-01 | reverse complement strand
TCTGCACGTATTCCTACACCTCAATCACCTTCACCAAATTCTTTAATTCTTAGGTTATCTTCTGGATCCGATGAACTTAATCAATCTGTGTATGTGGGAAGACCACAGGATAGTGGTCAAACTGGGACTCCTCATTATACCGGTCATATCCTTCTTAATGGTACAACAAGTATAACATTCAACGGTTCTGATGATCCCCTCGTACACCGATTTCACTCAGGACCACAAAAGATGATCAAAGATCTTGGAATTGAATTTTTGTACATGAATAACGGTGTTCTCACGACATATGAAGTTGGAAACACTGATCATGTTCTAAAATTCGAGATAAAATGTTCAACTGACAAACTTGAAGGTTTAACAAAAGTCCCAATAGATACAGTTACTAAAAAGGAAAGCACGAAGAAAATAAAGAATCCAATCAAAAAAGAGATTCTTTATAACCAAGAGGTGTATATTTATATTGGTATCATTCTGTTTATAGGTATGATGGTTATCTTCCTAATGAAAGGAAAACCGATTAGCGAGAAATAGCGTAGACTGGTTGAGCAGGCTTGGATACGCGACTAGAGACGGTAGAGATCATCATGTATACCGCAATGGACAACAGTGTAGTGAGCACGGCAGTAAGACCGTACTGCGCACCACCGTTCTTGGGTACCTTAATGACCTGGTTAATAATGAACCTAACAACATCCATCCAAGACATGGCGGCCGCGAAGGAGAAACCAGCGACAATCGCGTTCAAAGATTGAGTCTCGAGCTCCTGAGTAACAAGGGTGACAGTTTGCATAGCCGCCTTCATCGTGAGTAATATACTATAGGTTAGGAAAATTATTCACTCCGGTAATAGATTTTCCTTCTTAATCTTTTTGTACCCAGTTTTTTTATTATTTTTACAATTTGTAAAGAGATTATCATCTCCTGATATCTCCCCACTTGAACTACTATCCGAATCATCGTCACTATATACATGAAGTTTTACTCCAGAATCATCAAAGTTCCAACCATCAGGCTCCCATGTGCTCATTACTATTAACAGCATTTTTTAACAACTCTTCTGTCGGGTTTTGAGGCACCCACTCATCCCAATTATCATATGCCTCATTGACACTAATAAATATCGGATCACTCCCCGAATACCGTTCAAATTGTGGGCAGTCTTCTGGTGATACGACTTCTATTTCTTCGTCTGAGTAATCTGACTCCACTTCATCGTAAATTTCGGGAAATGAAGGACCTATAGTGTCCCCAACTGTGTGCATGACACAGTATTTCATCGCGTAGTCCATATCTTCTGAAATAAGTGTATCTCTTCCACATGCCTTGGAGTATTCGGATGCGAGTAAAGTACTCTTTTCTATAACGGGTAACATGAGGTTAGTCATGGTCTCAATGTACTGTTCCATCATATTGTCACCCCCTCCACCAAAACCAGTTTGCATATTCATCTTTAGTATTTAAGAGTAAAAAGAGTTTATACATTTTACTCATTATAAATGACTTAGGTGTTCGCGTTTCATCAGGAAATGAGTAAAATTATGCTAAATAAAACGAAATCTTACAGTAGATGAATCTTCAATTGAAAAAATTCAAGCCCGAATCAATTGCGGATGATAAGGTCATTGTATTTATAGGGAAGCGCAATACAGGTAAATCAACTCTTGTGAAAGATATAATGTATCATAAAAAACATCTTCCAGCTGGAATTGTACTTTCTGGTACAGAAGAGGGGAATCACTTTTATTCGGATTTCATTCCAGACTTGTTCATTTATGGAGATTATGACAGAGACGCGATTGAACGGGTAATGTCTAGACAGCGTAAACTAGTAGGCGCAGGAAGAGAGAATTGTGGAGCCTTTATGCTTCTGGATGACTGTATGTATGACTCAAAGTTTCTAAAAGATACATGTATTCGTCAATGTTTTATGAATGGTCGGCATTGGAAGATTTTTTTTATGCTGACCATGCAATATGTAATGGATCTTCCACCAGCACTTCGAGCCAATGTTGACTATGTTTTCATTCTTCGTGAAAATATTATTCAGAACCGAGAAAAGTTATATAAATCTTTCTTTGGTATCTTTCCATCATTTGACATGTTTTGTAAAGTGATGGACGCATGTACAGAAAATTACGAATGTCTCGTATTAGACAATACAGTAAAGTCAAATAAGATACAGGATTGTGTATTTTGGTATAAAGCATCGGTTCGAAAAAACTTTAGGGTTGGTAGTCCCCAATTATGGAACCTACATAAAAAAATGTATAATCCCAAGCATATCACCCAGCCTGAACAGGACGCAAAGAAGGCAACCAAAAAATCGAATCTCATAATTACTAAGCGCAAGTAACTGCGTCACGTAATATCTTAGAAAACATAGGACTATAATATATGGCTTCTAACGACGTTTCGACGATGAATCTTTTTGATGACGGTGAGGGTATGATACCTTTACATGAGAATAACCGACCTTCCACAGCGTTTAAACAACCGGAAAATAATATAAGTACACATAAAGACACCATGGACTCCACACCCATTAACGACATTATGATGGACCCACCTTCCATGAGCGAAGATCCCAGAGCACAGGGTATTATGCCACAAATGGTTGCTGCTCAACCCCAACATGCATACCCTTCCAACCAAAATAAGGTAAAGGAAGTTCCCGACAGTAAGAACCCCTTGAACATGACCGATGATCAGCTTACCGCAGCCATCGTGGCCATTGCTACCGCCGTTGCCGTGAGCAAGCCTATCCAAGATCGTCTTGCGACCTCTATCCCCAAATTCCTTAACGAACAAGGGGGTAGAAGTATGGTTGGTTTGGCAACGACCGGTGTGATCGCCGCTGTAATTTTCTTTGTCGCGAAAACCTATATTATTCGGGTTTAAGCCACTGGCATCATATTGTTATAGATACTGTTATCTATACCACTGAAGTACGTAGCCAAAGCACCCACTGTGAAAGCAGCTACTAAAACCGCACTCAATTCCAAATGCTTCTTTCTATCGCTCTTATGAAAATTCTTGACTGTATCCTTAGACCGCTTCCACATTTCGTTTATCGCGAATACGACTATAAGCGCGAAAAGGGACGACATAGCAAAGAAAGACCGATCGACAGCAAGACGGGGGAAACTACCTACAATAGCGCGAGCAGCATTTGGAATCACAACTGTGAGGAACACAAGGTTTACGTAATAGTTGTCTAAATGTTTAGGGACTTGGGTCACGGCGTAGAATACAACCCAAGCGAAAATCGCCGAGAGAAGGTCATTCACGGGAGTTTGCATTTATAGTATTCAGATATTATTATTTATCCTGAATATACTGCCCACAAAATTTGGTTTTATCAGCCAGTCTAGTGTAAATACCGATTGATTCACAAATTTCCCTCAATTCGGCGTAATTATTCCAAAAGTTTTCTGAATGATCCCATTCAGATACAGTACTGTGAGTGAGTTCATGGATGAGTACATGCATGATTTCATTGGTGTTCCCATCTAAACACATTGTTATGTCCGCTCCCTTGTTTACATTAAATCCTACTGTACCGGACATTCTCGTAACACCCGTAAGAGGGATAGGTTGAACAAGGACTTTAAACTTTTCGTTGTTCGTCTTCTTGAGATGGCTTCTGAGAATTTGATATCTCTCTTTTACTTCTTTAAAAACACGTGGTTCCCGTGTCTGAAATAATATGATTATGTTGATGAGTATTAATACAATAAAAGGTATCATCTGATATATACAAAGATAAATTTACTATACAATTCTGAGATTGGATTCCCTCGAAGTCCCTCCCAAAGTTGTAATTTAAACCCCAACTCTTCTAAATGTGTGATCAAAAGATCCTTGTACCCGACAGGTTCAGATTTAGGCCCATCTGCGTAATATGGGGTATCCGTGAGATTGACAAATAGCTTTTCCCCAAATCCACCATTGCCATGCTCTTTCAGTTTGAAAAAGTTACCCATTTCATCATGTAAAGGTGTCTTGAAGATAATTTTTTCAGAATCTGGGATGATACCTATGAGCTTTCCACCATGCTTAATACGTTTTTTGATTTCATTGATAGAACTGAAAAATAAATGTTTCGAAGCGAATATATAATGAAGAGAAAAATTATAACACACGATATCAAACTTTCTGTTAGGACAATGTTGAATATCACCCTCGTAAAAATTAACGCGCATGTGCATAGTCTTAGCGCGTGATTTAGCCTCTACGAGTGCCAAAGGTTCTGGGTCACACATATTTATGTTTACCCCACATTTATGCCATTTTTGAAGATCTCCACCAAAACCACAACCGACATCTAATATATGACCACCTTCTTTGGTAACGGATTGTATCAAAGATCGTTTCGCATCATTGTGGTTTTTACGTATCTCCTCCATAGTCAATTTATATATAATATCTTTAACATTGTATCTATTACTTAGGGCTTAAAGTTTAAAGTTGTATGAAATGTATAATGTCTCTCGAAACTGACTATACTACCGTTCCTGGCCAGGCTTTCGCATGCCTTTCTATCGTTGGTCCCGATTCACCCCAGAAGAATGAAAAGCAAGGTATTAAAATTCGCGGCGCTTTCGCGACCCGTGATGAAGCAGCAAACCATGCCAAACGTCTACAGAAGGAAGACTCCACGTTTGATATCTATGTAGTCGATCTCTATAAATGGCTCCTGATCCCCCCCGACCCCACAAAAATCGAAGATGTCCATTATACAAATGAAAAGCTTGAAGAAATCATGTCTGGATACAAAGAAAATCAGGCACAGGCTGCGCGTATGTTTAATGAACGTAAACAAGGAATGAAGGATGATAAAATTCATATCACACCAGGTGACGAAAATTCACACTATTACACAAAGTCTGATGAGGCGCCAATTTCTCACCCAGCCGAAGTTATGGAACGTCTCAAAAAGGAGCAACCTAATGCGAATATGGAAGATCTCGTCAAAGAGGCTGATAGTATCGTCGCAAAAGAAGTTGAAGAACTTCAAAAGAAACGTGCAGAAAATTTGAAATTGAATGATGTCAAAGAAGGAGAGGAAGGGGAAGAGGAAGAAAAATAATTTTCATAACTAATAATAAATGATAACTACATTTGTCACCGTCATCATTGTGAGTGCGTTCTTTATATTGTTTTTTGAAGGGATGAGTTCAAAAAACAAAATGAAAAGGAAAAAGGAAATAAAACGTAAAAAAATAGAAGCGAGTACTACTGCTGGTTTTATTGAGGATACATATAGAGATCCCTTTATTAATCACTTTATTCCTCCTAAAGTTGGGAATATAGGAAAGTTTGTATCATACTCAGGCATACCTGAGAATCACTGGTTGCATGGTTTTCCCCATAAAAAATCCAAGTAAAAATACAGCAAACGCAATTATCCATGTCGACTTCTCTACATTCTTAAAAAGATCAGATGATTCTTTTTCTTGATACTGTGGTGGTTGTTGATATTCAGATGGATGAAAATAATATTCCTCCTCACGTGCTGGTTTATCATTACTTTCATCTTTCTCTTCTGGAACATCTTGGAGTATGGAATTATATTCGATGGGGTTACCAATGTCGGTTTCCATTTCTGAAATAACGTGGGGTTTTTTTAAGCTACTTCTTCCTCACTTTCACTTTCATCTTCTACCACAAAATCTTTGAGATTACCATTTTCATCGGCGTCATCATCTTCTTCTGAATCATCTTCATCGTAAACTTCATCGTCTGTGTCAATGTCGGAATCTAAATCCGTATCATGTTCGTCTGTAGCATAGTCATCTTCTAGAATATGCTCAGTAGGCTGAAATAATACAGGTTTCTTTATATGTCTTCCTGAACGAGTACGGGTCATTATAACCATTTAGGTAATATTAAGTATTATTGTTTAAGTAGTTTTATAAGATTATTATCTATTAATACATAAGTTCTTGCCCTATTCTTCTTTCCTTTACATAGTGGACATTGTTGTGTTATTTTATTCCCCTTGATGACATAGGACATGACATGATCCGAATGCTCACCCTGTATAGATTCACAATACGATGACGTAGTAAGGGCAACGTGCGTTGTATTGTTTCTCCTGATACTCACGATAGAAGCACCCGATTGTCCAGGTACAAATTTTTGAATAAATCGTTCCAATAAAGGTTTAGTATCACGTTGATTAAATTTAGATTTATCTATAGATTTTTTAATTTCGGGACACTTTTGAAGTTCCTCTCTTTTGGGGTACAAACGATCTATGATCGGAGATGGGAGCTCGTGTCGACGCCCACAGAAATCTTTACAAAAACCATCTCTCCGCCCACGTAACGTTTCACATCTACAGAAACATTTCTGTATAATCAATTTACCACTGATGATGAACCAAATATGATTTGAATTATGATTCCTTTTCAGATTCTCACAATAGTTTGATGTAGTTGATACGAGAAACATCGTTTTGTGTTTAAATAATTTAGTGATATACGCCTCAGACTGACCCTCTATATTTTTTCTGACAAATGCTTCAATTAAGGACTTAAGTTCTTCATCTTGGAGTTCATCCTTCGTCTCTTCTTCAGTAAATGAACCCTCTCGTATAGGTGCCGACGGTGGTTGAATAAATGTGTTTTGGGGTGCATCCGTTCGGACAGCAGACATCTTTAGGAATTCAACATCTGGTGCCTGTTCGACACGAATGATCGTACTCAATGGTTCTGGTGTGTACATGAAAACTGGGAGATATGATAGTTGATTTACCTTCCCATTTTCACACTCAGAACATCCTCGTCCATCACATGCTTCATGTTTGGCTTTTTTATACGACCATGGCATACGAAATCCACTCCCCTTGGTTTTCCTATGTAAATCACCATATACAGAAGAGTCTATTATTTCATTCCAATCTGTTCCACTCTTCGCTTTAGAGAGTGCAATGAGCACATGTTCCCTGAGAGCGATCGCAGATGACTGATCAACAACAAAATTAGGCCAATTTAAATGTACACCGGTCTTCACAAGGGTTCCACATTTCTTTGGAGGTGATATAGATATGAGACATTTCTTACCACCGTGGCGTTTGACTTTGTCACAAATTATTTTACATATAGATTTGATATCATCAATCGAAAGAGAATCTTCATTCTTATAATCAATATCGATGAAAAAATTATATGTAGGGGTTTTCTGTTCAACTACAAATAGTTTCTCACCCTTCTTGATAACCTCTATGTATTTGTCATAAAAGTCATTCAATCTATCAAATGGCACAGAGAGTTTTCCTCCGTCCATGAGCACATGTGATAGATTGGTTGCATTATTAAATTTTTGAGTTGAACACCAACTCTTGAACATATATTTTTATTCATTTTCTTCTCTAAACCACTTCATAATTGAAACATCATGGAATTCTATTTTTTCAGAAAGTTCCTTTTTTATAACAAGAAGTTCATATACCGTTTTATCGGCGTTTTCATCTCTCCACTTAACAATTTCCTCTTCACAGAAACCACGGTTCTTATCAAGTAGTTCTGTAATCTGATGTAAGATGAAAGCCTTAGACTTCATTATTTAATAGAAAATGTTTTTCTATTCATAGAACTTATACACGAATAAAATTCTGGATTTTTGATGACATTGTCTATAATGAGCTTCCATCGCTTACGTCCATTGAATTCCTCGAGTGTATCAAAACTCATAAAATCATTTTCATCATATGTTTTTTTATAGGGTTGGTGGAGTGCTTTTTTGACTGAAGTCTTTTGTTTTTCATCATAAAAACGTCGAACAAGATCTTGTTGTTGGGATTTATTGTAATTGACAAAGAAGATGAATACATTATATTCCAAATCAACTGTCGGACTTTCTTTATGTATAAATTTGAATTCGGTATACTGACCACTCTTTAAGGATACAACACCCCGTGTTTCCTCTTCTAATTCTCTGAGAGCACATCGTAATGGGTTATAAATTTCTCTTCGTCTACACCCTCCTGTAACAAAAATCCAATCCTTAAATCTCCAATCTCGAACCGTTAAAAATTTTGGTTTTCCATCTACGAAGCTTACAGGTACTGCAATCGCTTTGTACTTTTTCATTGCGCATTCGCAAGTTATATTAAGTGGACATGTTTATTCCGGTATTTTTTGCCTCCTCTGGATTTATTTCAGATAAATCATCATCGTCATCATCATCACCCTCAATTCCATTAAGTCTTTCCATAACATCTTCTGAGAATTCCTTAAGTTCATAGAGTTCCTCCTTGGTCTTATTCAATTCACGAAGTAGGAAAATTACACCGATGACACAAATAGCAGTCGCGATCATCATAACATTTTCGTGGTTGAAGGGGATCATCTAATGTATTTAATCACTTTCTTTTTAAGCTTTCTACATCATAGTACCCATTAATGTTCTACCTGCAGGAGGACATTCATACGGGGTCTGGGCAAATTGGACGGCTTCGTAATGCGCATTTTCACATGATTTATCCGTCGATGGTGAAGGATGACCGATGAAGGTTTCAAGTGTCCTGGATTTAGGATCGTACGTCAATACAAAAACGATGGCGAGAAGGAAAATGAGAATCCACATTTACTATTTAGTTAGAATATAATAGGCCGCCCATACCATTTTCGATACGGAGGATGTTGTAGTTTACGGCGTAAATATCCTTGTTGACCGAACGGGTATCGTTGACGATACGAGCCGAGTCAAGTCGGGAAAAGTTGAGAGTACCAGTGGGCTGGAGCTTACCAGTCTCAAGGCAGAAGGGGTACGTGAACAATTTGGTAGAAGGGGTACCATTCGCGTGGGAAGTGTGGTAGTAAAGGGGAACCGAAATGAAGTTGGGGTTGGCGAATTTGAAATCGGCCACATCGGTACCATTGATTTGAAGCTTGAGCTTATTGTCGTCGTTGAGGATCGCCAAACCACCAGCGTTGGTGGTAACCAAATCAGTACCAGCGGATGCCAGATACTTCACGGGGTGGTTGAAGTTGAGTTCTTGCATCTTGGAACCAGATGAAATCGCCTTCTGAACTTGGGTGATGAGCATATTTTGGGGCTTGGAAGCGAAGATTTCACGTTCCTGGCTATCAAGGTACGCGTAGTTGGCATACACATCCCATTTGAAACTGTTATCAGCGGCGGCGTCACCCCAAGTGATACGGAGCTCAACATCATGATACTGGAGTGAGATGAGGGGAAGGGCAGTTTGCCAGTTTTCACAGAAAGCGAATCGAAGAGGGTAGAAACGCTCGGCGGTAGCACCACCGTAAAGGTCAGCACCAACCGACTTGGATGAAGCAGTTGAAGAAAGAGTGGGCGCGATGAGGGTTGAATAAGTTGAATCATGTTCGTCAATCAATTGACCACCAATTAAAAGTTCAACTTTTTTGATCACGGTAGTCCAATCAGCGACTGATTGAGTTGCGGTACCATTATTGGGTACGAGGTATACATAGTTGAGCATATCACCCTTTCGTTCGAATCGAACGGTAGACATACCATTATTCGAGACGTTGCCCTGAATGACCTGACGTTCGACGGTTTGAGAAAAGTTTGTGTGACGCTTGTAAGTAGACCTGAAAAAACTGACTTCTGGTTGACCGACGAGGTGCACATCCTGGGCACCGACAGCAACGAGTTGGGCAATACCACCAGACATTTTATATTATATGGAGAGTTTATTTTTAAGCTCGGTGAATCCAAATGTTTGATGATTTATATACAAGTAAATTTGTCATCTAGGATGGAGACAAACTTTATTACAATGGTGTAATTATTACCTTACCATGACCGTTATTGGTATCAGCTGTATTTGACTGATTGGAACCATTATTATAGGAACCACCACCTCCACCGTCTTGTTCACTCGACCAAGTACCACTACCACCACCACTATACCCACCACCACCACCTGAGGACAAGCCACCAGCACCACCACCACCACCAAACCCACCGTAAAATTCGGGACCGCCGTGACTGCGACCACCTTGACCACCCCGACCACCGTTCGTGAAGGATCTAGACGGATCACTACTAGCAGACGGATTGGCACCATTACCTGTAAACCCAGCACCACCACCAGCGTATTGGGAGTTACCTCCATTACCACCACTTCCACCAGACTGATTGTTGTTACTGGAACCACCTCCCGTGCCACTGGTCCCAGTGTTTCCACCCTCACCACGACGATTAGTCCAGCTATTCTGGGCACCGCCACCACCACCACCTGCGATGACCAGGATCGAACCGGTGTTAGTATACGGTGTTCTAATTACAAATGTACCACCACCACCAGCACCAATTCCTGGCTGACCAGTATTTTGGGTATGTGTCGCGTTGACTCCATTCTGGCCTACCAGTATTTGAATGATTTCACCTGCTGTCAGTGTGAAATCTCCGCGCATACGAGCACCATAACCACCACGGTACGAAGAGCTGCCACTTCGGTCGCCCCATTCACTTTTTGCCCCATATGCCTCAATCCTGTACGATCCCGTACCGGGAACGGTCCATTCCTGTATTCCTCCATAAGAGCCCGTTACAGATAAAGTACCCTCCCATGGGACGTCATAGGCGCTCCTTAATTGAGCGAGTGTAGGACCAGTCCGCCCCGTCGCACCCGCATTCGTGAACGTATGTCCACTGAACTCGTACATACCAAGGTCGATAACGAATACTCTGTCTGTGAACAATAGATTGACATTATCAGTCACTCTAAATGTTACACCCGTTTTCAAAGTGTTATAACCCGCGTCGATAGTACCCAATAGTACACCTGTACTTGGGTTTAAAGTGAGACCTGGTGGTAAGTTAGCTGAAACTACAGAGAATGTTCCCGCCCACGATCCACTCGATGACACATTAGCCCCATCTTTAGCGACTAATGTGAACGATTTGGAGCTAGATTTACTAAATAAGAAGTTAACACTAGCCGTCGTCCACACAGGTGTTAACTTAATCATAGCGGTACTAGTACCCGAGATACTCGATGCGGCGGTGATTTTAACTTTATAAGGTTGTTGTGCCCTGTTGTAGCCACCACTCGCCCCAAGTGACCCCATTTTAAACGTTATTTCCGTACCAGCAGCGTTTGGTGTCGTCACGTCGAAAACATTGTATAAAGTTCCATTTTGGCCTTCCAATTGTACAATCGATCGGTCAGTAATACCAGTACCTGTAGCCGTGAATACCTGGGTTGACGTATCATCCAATTGTGACTTAAAATTGAAGACCTGGGCTGACCCAGAGCCTGTCGGGTTGTCATCATCATACACCCCACAAATGGTATAGGTCCCATCTCCTGAGATGGCGACACTCCGACCGAAGTAGTCGTTGGTAGTTGGGCTAGGGTGGACGAGCATTTTATTGAAGGTCCAGTCGTTAGTACCTGTAGTTCTGTCAAAGATATAGGCTGACCCAGCGTTACCCCCACCCAAATTAGTATTCTTCGCCCCAGCTATGACACGGTTCCCATCATTGGAAATGGAGACGGACCAACCGAA
>Ga0302116_1002203_pt1 | contig 11527 bp, 16 predicted proteins | sample AG5_SCM_MG_FD_203124 | JGI IMG/M metagenome (GOLD analysis project Ga0302116, IMG submission 203124) | Marine microbial communities from Western Arctic Ocean, Canada - AG5_SCM | ecosystem: Environmental > Aquatic > Marine > Oceanic | place: Canada: Western Arctic Ocean | collected 2017-10-01 | reverse complement strand
AGGCGGAGGGGTGAAGTACAATATGAGTGAGAGCGCGAGCGTGAAACGCAGGAGCGAACTGAATGAGTTCATGCACAACACGAAGACGCAGTGATGGAGTTGGAGGGAGGGTGGGCACATACTGTGTTTAATATGATTAAAATCGAAGCGCTGTATAAGGAAGTCGACTTATGGTTATGGCAATTGTGTCTTCGTGAATCGGCCGCCACAAAAAATTATTTTGGTTTTTTTTTTTTTATCAGTAACACTGGCATAACACTGCACACTTTCCTTGTGCGTCTCTTCAAATCACTTTGCGCCACCAATTCAACTCAAAACAAGCAGTGTAGACTCACTGCAAAACATTCAAAATTGTAGATGGTTCTCGTTGAAGATGAGGATGCTCCACCCAAAGAAAAAAACACCCCTGAACAGGCAAAGACCAAACGATTGTCCCTTGTCCCAAACAAACCAAAGAGTGCCGCTATGAAGAAAGTCGCAATTCCGGAAAAATCTGTGGTGAGTTGAGTTTTTGCACGTGTGTGGATTTGTATTATATTCACCTGCCTTTGCTAACCCGCTCACTTTCCCGCTCCCGCCAATAGCGGAGCTTCAGATCCCTTTTTCAAAAACCACCAACTCCAATGTTAGGCGATGCTCCAAAAAGCCAAACTTGTATTATACAGTAAGATTTTAGATAGACATTTTTGATGAGAAGAAGAATGTGGTACTTGTTAATTTCTAAAACGACCCGGTCTTTCCGCGTTTGGTGGGCGAAACCCTTCCCCTCTCCAAATCATCATCCTCAAACCCGTCTTTGCACCTGTTTTTGGTTTTGGTTTTTGGTTTGCTGTTGCCGCCCGAGTTGCCGTTTCCGCCTAATTTGCCACCCCTGTTTCCCTCGTCCTTGGTCATTCCCAAAATGACGGCATGATCCTTTGTTGGCCTTGGGCTGGGTGGAATTGGCGACCTCATGACAGCCGCATTCGCTTTCTCCTTTTCCTTTTCCCTGTCCTTGTCCTTTAGCCCGCCCATCAGTGACGTCAGGACCGATTTTTTCCTCTCACCCCCCTGTCCTCCCTCCTCCGCGTCCCCACTGTCCGCTTTGGTTTTTGCAGCTTTGGCGTCTTCCACCACTTTCGCCGCCTTCGCCGCGATGTCGTCGTCGCGAGCGTAGTTAACCAGATTGGCAATCTCGAACGGGAAGCTGCGCACGAGTGTAATAATGTTAGAACGCTTTTAGGCTCGCTTTTTAGCGCATATAATCCCCAGGCTCACCTGCTGTCAATGTCCTCGTTGGCAGAGTGGATACTCTCCAATGTTGCGCAAATTTCTACGAAATCGGGCCTTAAAGCAGGATTCTGGCACCAGCACTGCTCCATCAAATCCACGAGAGCTCTCGGCGCCTTGACGAGCGGTGGCCTGTACATTTTGTGGGCCACGAGCAAACTCACATGGGACAGCTCGTTCAGCTCGAACTGCTTGATGACTTCCGCCTCTCTCCTGCTCAGCCCAACGAGATCGTCGCTGCTCACGTTGTTGCTGTGGTGGTGGCCGCCCGCCGTTCCCATCTTTGAGCCTAGCCCTTTATTCCTCTTGCTCATCTTGTTCTTGTTGTAGTAGGAGCTGGACAGACCCCCCCCCCCCAAGCCATCGTCCTGACTCGCGTCGAAGGACGTGCACGAGCTGTGGATTGACTGGTGGGTGACGATCTGGGTGCCGTTGAAGTGGGAGTCCAGGGAGTGTTTCGTGGAGGTTAGTCTGCGCCGAGCGAAGCGAGTTTGTGCGCATTTATAATGAATGACGAGCGAACAAAGCGAACCATGCGAGCCAAACGAATTGGGTGGGTTAGTTCATTTCGGGCACCTCATCGCTAGAGTCTTCCACAAGGCTCGCTCGCTTCGCTCTCTCACCTGACGCTCACGTCGCTCGAGTCCCTCTGCGGGGGCGTGACCAGACCCCCCGACGGGTCGGTCACGCCCTTCAGTATGCTGCTACTCCGCTCCCCGCCGCTTCCCCTAGAAACGCTATTTCTCGAGTGCGGGCTTTCGTCCAGAAGCGACTCCTTCAAGTCGCTCAAAACCTCCTTCGAAAGCTTCCCGTTGCGCTTCTTTTTCGTTCCTTCCACCTCGGTGGAGGAACGCCGCCGCCCGGTGCGGGGATTTACGGGGTTTTGCATGTGCGATGAACCGTGCATATCACGATTGTACTTGTTGTACTTGTTGTGCTTGTTGAATTTTTGGCTGTTGTTCGGGTGGAGGCCGAGCATCGATTGGATGGTTGATTTTAATGATGAGTTGTTGTGGGACAGCAGCTCCCTTTCGAGCTCCCTCTGTGGCAAGTTGACCATCGGGGACGACCATGTGAGCACCTCCCAGAGCACGATGGCGAAGCTGCGTAATGTGCGAACGAAGCGAGTTAGTCACAATTAGTGTATGGTATTGCTTGCTCGCTTCGCTCACAGCTCGCTAGTCACAACTAGTGTAGTGTATGGTGTTGCTGGCTCGCTTCGCTCACCTATACACGTCGGATTTCAAAGTCGCTCGCTCATTATTCAGCACCTCTGGGGCGGCCCACGCCGGCGTCCCGCAAATGTTCGTATTCAAGTCAAAGGTCTGACAACTGTCGTCCTTCCCGACGTTGATGCACTCCCCGAAATCAGCAATCTTCGCAACCCACTGGCTGGTGAGAAGGATGTTCAAGGACTTCAAGTCTCGGTGGGCCTGGTTCCCCCCCGCGTCGGAATGCAGGTATTTCATTCCCCTTGCAATCTGCTTGATTATGTTGAATGGGGAGAAAACATCTTTTTGTGTGCTGTTGCTGAAATTGTTATTGGTGTTGATGTTGTTGTTGTTGTTGTTTTTGGTGTCGTCCGTGGATATTGAAACGCTAAATGGGGCGGAGGAGGTGGAAGTGGAGGTGGAGGTGGTGGTGTTCACGCTAGCCGTGGTGTCTCGGAACCCGGCCATATTGGAGGGGGAGGTGGGGTCGGAGGAGTCGAGGGTGTCGTCTTGGAGGGATCGGTAGTAAACCGCTGAGGGCATACGTTGCATTTTTGGGTAGAACGAGGAGGGAGAGTTGAGGACGTTTGGGGAGAAACTGTCCCTCTGCAAATTAGCCTGCGCCGAGCGGAGCGCCGAGCGGAGCGCCGAGCGGAGCGAAGCGAGGCGAGGCGCATTACAAATTGAGTGGAAATATAATAATGTCAGTTTAGTAGTGGCTCGTACTCTCGTCTTATTCAAGGCTCGCTCGCTTTGCTCGCTCACCTGCTTCTCGGCCTCGTAAGCCTTCCTCAGCTTCTCCAGCACTGTGAACAAATCCCCCTTCTCGCAGTACTCCATGACGATGCACATGCTCGGTGGATCTATGACAACCCCCATAAATCTCACAATGTTCTCGTGCCTCAAACGGCGCATCGCGTTAGCTTCGAACTGGTGTTGAGTGGAACAATATAATGTTAGTTTTAGTAGTAGTGGCTCGTATGCTCGTTTTCTGCGTCCATTGCGACGAGCGCTATCGAGGAGCTGCGTCCATCAAGCCGAGCGCAGCGGAAAGCCGAGCGCAGCGGAAAGGGGGGGGGTGGGGGGGTCTCCCCCCCTCCACAACCCAAGTAATTTCCACACCTCTCGCGGCTCGCTTCCACAACCCGCCCCCGCTCCACTCCACTCGCTCACCTTGAAGTTCTTTATCGAGTCGCGCGTGAGGAAGTCCATCTGGAAGACCTTCACGAAGACTATTTTCCTCCGCCAGAGGTGAAGCTGAAGGGAAGTGTCCATGCGCTGTTCAATTTTCGATTGAAAGTACAATTCCGTTTTGGGAATGACTACATCCTCGTAGTTTGGCAGCTCCTCTTTCCTTGTCTGGTCTAAGTAGCCACTGCTGTAATCGTCTTGCTTCGTGATATCCTCGGTCCAGTACTGGCTGTCACGCTTTAGCACAATATACACGATGGCGGGATAGAAGAAGTAGAAGATCGCCTTCGACGCATCGTAGATGCAATAGCCAGGAAACACGTCCGCGGCCATCATGAACCTCCCGGCGGACTTAAGCAAGGAGAAGGGGACCACAAAGGAAACATATTTTTCAATCGCAACTCGCCCCGGGGCGGTGTTACGGGAGTAAAGATATCCACCAATGTACAAAATTGAAGTGAGCATGTACCTTGATGATGATGATGATGATGATGATGATGATGATGATGATGATGATGATGATGATGATGATGATGATGATAATGATGTGAGATGAAATTATTTGAGCATGATAGCATTCGCTTCGCTCGTCGCACCTCGCCCCAATCACCGTGTTTGGGCAAATGCTCTTGAAAATGTTACTCGACAAAAGAATGAATAGGAGGAAGAGGACAGTGGAGAGGCCAAACGCAAGGGTGTAAGACTTGCGGAAGGCGTTTATTCCGATTGAGGAGGAGCAGAGGAGGAACAGAATTACCGTTTCAAAGAAAGCCGAGAGGGAATACACAATTCCGTCCAGAATGAGTTCGGCGGAAGTCATATCGTCAGAATCGTTGATGTTCATCGAGGAATAGACGCCCCACATGATGCACCAAATTACAAGCCCCTCGAGGATTCTGATGTGGACGTCTATGGAGACTGTGTTCTTCGTGTAGCCAGCTAATAATAAAGTGTGTGTGAGTTGAGTTGGGTTGGGTTGGGTTGAGTTGAGTTGAGTGAGTTGAGTTGAGTGAGTTGAGTGAGTTGAGTGAGTTAATGAAATTTTCTTACCTACTGCTCGTCGATTGTTTCGTGCCATTTTATTCAGCACGTCGAGAAACTTGGCAAACAGGATGGTCGCACAGACGGCATTGACGTACGAACAGGCACACTCAGAGAGCCAGGAGGGGGCCAGGTGATGAAGGTCATAGCAAGAAGAGATGGATTTGAAGTCGGTGATGATGGTGTCATTGTGGACCATTATTATTTGTTGAGGTATTTGAGTGTGAACCAGTGTAAAAGTGGTGTGATATAATATTGTGAGGAATGTCCACTGAAAGGTGTCTACGCTAATAAGTCTTAAAAAAAACAAGGTTTATTTTATCCAACAACAACAACAACTCCCCTTCTCCCTCTCCTCCTCAAGCTCGAGCTTCTCAAAAAACATGGAAAAGAAATTCCACTTCTGGTCGTCCCCACGGGCTTGCTCCACAGCCCTCATGTATTCCTTTTCTTCCCACAGTGACTTCACAGTGTTTGACGAGCCTTTGTACTCGGCTTGCATGTACCGCGACAAGAATCAAGAACGGCCGTACAAATCCGAACTCCTGGCCTCTCAAGCCTACGGCGCAACCGACTCCAACACCCCCCTAATTGAATTCTTGACCGCTGACCGTGGCACCAAGTTCACCTTCTTCAAACACATGGCGAAGCACTATCCTCTCCTGAACAACCCTGAAGGGATCAAGGCCCTCTCCGGCCCGAACCACGTCCATGTGCTCCTCATCCGGAATCCGTTGAAGACGATCATGAGCTGGAGCGAGGCGGTCGACAAGGGAAACACCCAGAAAGACGCGCTAACGTTGGCTGAGATTGGCCTTAATTCTCTCCTCATAATCTACGACACGTACGAAAACGTCATAGTGGTCGACAGCGACCAGGTCATCGAGAATCCCGAGTCGACGTTAAAATGCCTCTGCAAAAGCCTCTCAGTCCCGTTCAGCGAGAAAATGATGTCTTGGGAAGCCGGCCCCAAACCGTTCGATGGTATTTGGGCGAAATGGTGGTACGCGAGTGCTCACCGTTCAACCGGGTGGTCAAAGTCAGCCACAAAAAGCTACAAAGTGTTGAAACCGGAGTTGCTACCACTGGTGCGGATGTGCAATGCGTTTTACGGGAGTTTGAAGCCTTTCGCGATTGGTGAGGGAAGGGAGGGCAAAAATGAAAAAGAAAATAAAAATACGGACGTGCTGTGCTGGGTCGGACAGCCGTCCAGCGGCAGGCTGTTTCCTCGCGAACAGGCCACCCTGAGCGTCTTTGACTCAATCGACTATGAGAGGGCTGAGTGTCTGCTTAGAGTTGCGAAAGATCAAATTTACAATATCGACGAGAAGCTGTCAGAGCTGTGTACAACCACAGCAAGTTACAAAAATACCACCCACTCCATCGAGCAAATTAAGGAGGCGGTGTTTCAGACTCTGGCTATAAATGGAATGCGGGACGGTGCCGATGTGAAAGTACTGTTGACCAAGGGGGTTAAGGACTACTGCGGTACGACGCTAGTGGTGATCGCAGAGTGGTGGTGTGACAACAGCAGCAGCTATGCAATAGAGGGAGTGGCAACAGATCTACCTAAATTCTCTTTATAGCACAAAATCTTTGGGATCTAAACATTTCTACTCTTCCAATTGCCTAACTCAGTGTTTTGTTTTTTGTATGGATCAGATCTTGCTTCTGCAAGCCTCTCACGTTCAATGTCAGCCACGTTCTTCGGCAAGTGATAGGCCGAGTTATCACTGACGAGACTGGAATTTATCCCTCCGAGTGAGGGGTATTTCGCCAGTAGCTCCAACCTCTTTTTTCTTAACATTGATTCATCCTCCTCGGAAGTTGTGGTCGGGAACTTGGGAATCACCTGCTTTGGCTCGATATTTGGGCTGCCTTGGGGTGTCTTTTGCCGCTTAACTCTCCGAACTTGATGGGTGGGGTTGGGACTGGGACTGGGAGTAATTGTGAGAGTGGGAGTGAGAGTGAGAGTGGGAGAGTGAGTGGGAGTGAAAGTTTCCACCTCCTCTACATTCCTCGATGCACAGTCAGGGGTGACCTTGAAAGGCTTCTTGTTGGCCTGAACTTCAATTTCGACGTCGCTGCTCTTCACAACTGTCGCGTCCTTCAAAAATAGTCCAAGAAATACTCCGGTTATGTATCCTTTCTTCTCCTGCAACCCAGACTCACTTGCCTCACAGTCAAAAAAGAAGTCTTCAGAGTCTTGCTCTTTTTCTGTGGTCGTGATGGAAGCTGATTTGGAACAGGAGGAGTTGGAGTTGGAGTGGGAGTTGGAGTTGGAGTTGGAGTTGGAATGGAGCGGGTTGGGGTTGTCAATGCTCACACTGCATTTAATAGTTTGTGACACCAGTGAGTCAAAGGAATTTTCGAATCTTTCGAGCTGCTCCAAGTCCCTTGAGCTCAAACATCGCTTGATCCCCTTCGTCTTCTTCATGAGGGGGGTGTATATGGGTTTTTTTATTACGAATTCTAAGGTGAGGTTTAGTGTGTTAGTTAGTTTATGAAGGTTGACACCTTCATTGAAAGGAGAGTGAATGTAATGTATGACTTACTTTAGCTTTGTTTGGGGTCACTCACACACTCACAGGGGGGCGAGGGACATGCCAAGGGTATAGACAGGGTTTATGTGATATTTAAAAGAGCGAATCTAATTTTTACTAATATGATTGCCAAAAAAGGAATGCCTACAAAAAAAAACTTTTGCCGACCCTCAAATCTCAAAATCAATTAATTTATCTCAATTCCCTCTGGCCTCTCGATTGGAGGGTCTCCACAATCTTGCCAACCTCAGCAATACATTTTACGCTGTTCTCAGCCACTTTCCCCCCCCCACTAGTGATTTTTTCCTCGTTCATGATAATGCAACCCTGCCCCTGGTCGATGGTGGCGTCAATGACCCCGTCCAATATCATGACACCGAGCTTCTTCTCGACGAGTTGTACGCTAGCCCCCTCGATGAGCGAGCTAATGTGCTGGAGATCGCAGACCGAGTAGGGTTCTAGAACCCTGACCAGGTTGCTCTTCAAAATCTTGTCCTCCATCTTGGGAAGGTGCTTCCTCGTGACAATGTCCCCCGCGAAGAACTCGTCGCTCTCGAAATACTTTTCCTTCACCTCGTAGAACTGGGCCAACGATCTGCTCTTGATGGCCGCTCCGACCTCCAAAAGAGGGACGAGCGCGTCGTTGGCGTTGTACCTCGAGAACTGAACTCCAGTCACGAGGGTGGACAGCTCGTTCAGCGGGTCCTTGTTCGCGTACTTGTTCGTTCGCTGCGCCGAGCGAAGATGGTGTGAGGCGCATTTTTAATGAAGGACGAGCGAAACGAGCAAGCCGAACGAATTGGGTGGGTTTGCATCGTAGGGATGTTTGAAAACTCAAAAAAACGCAAAAGTAAGGCGAATCCCTGTATCGGTCGTAACTCAGAGGCTAGACGCTTAAAATTGGGTTCGGTCGCGGGTTTGACCAGGCGCATCTTTTTGTGCAAGGGGGTTGTAAGGGGGTTGTCCGAGGACGGTCCAAAACAGGAGTGCACGCCGCCAATGTGAAAACTAAAAAAAAAACTCAAAAAAAGGCGAATCACTGAATCAATCCATTTCGCGCACTTCATCGCGAATATGCTCGTCTTCCAAAAGGCTCGCTCGCTTCGCTCGCTCACCTCCTTCTCGTCAAGAGCTGCCTGGGACTTCTTGCTCCGGCAAGACTTCTCAAGACCCTCGAGGATCTTGGTCAGGATCATGTAGCGGAGGGCGTTGAGGGCGCCGATCCTGTTGGCGTTGGTGGTGTCGGCCGAGTTCAAGCCACCCCCTTGGCCAGCCTGGTTCTGCTGGTCCCACTGCTCGAAGGCTTCGAGGAAGTAGGAGAAGCCGGTTTCGAACTCGTTTCCCTCCAGGGAGACGACTCCGGCCACGAGGTCGAGCTTCGCGCCGATTGACACGTCAACGTAGACCGATTGGGCGGCCGATTTGGAGCTGTGGTGGGGTGGGGGGGGGTTGTGGGGGTTAGAAAGAAATAATAATAGTTTAATATAATACTTACCTGGTCAAAGCACTCTTGGCCTTGCTCGGATTCTTACTCGCGAAGAAAATCATACTCTCCAGCAAGTGAGCACTGACCAGCAGCTGCTTGTCGTCCAAGCTCTTCAATGTCTTGAGCAAACCCCCCGTGTGGGGAGGAGGGCCGGTCAGGAGTTCCTGACTCTGCGTGTACTCGCCCAGGGAGAAGTGCACCTCGGCCAACTTCTGAACCACCCTCTGGTTCAAGAAGGAGCGGTTGGATGACGCGCTCCAGTCGCTGACGTGCTGGCAGACGTTCTTCAACCTGATGAGGCGAGCCCGGCGCTCGGAGGAGCCGGTGAAGGCGGTGGATGTGGTGGTGCTGATGGAGCTGCGCCGAGCGAAGCGCGAAGCGAGGTTAGCTCAGTACTTCATCTCGAAAATTGCTCGTCTGACGAGGAAGACGAGGAAGACGAGAAAGACGAGGAAGACGAGGAAGACGAGGAAGACGAGGAAGACGAGGAAGACGAGGAAGACGAGGAAGACGAGGAAGACGAGAAAGTCTTCCAAAAGGCTAGCTCGCTTCGCTCGCTCACCTGAACATGCCGCCCTCGGGGTCGCTGGGGGTGACCACGTCAAGGAAGGAACGGATTATCTTTGCGCCCTTGGATTTGGAGACGCGGAGGAAGAAGCCGTTCTGAAAGTCGGAGCCCTGGAGGAAGGTGATTAGGGAGTCGGTTTCTGAATCATTTTTATTTTGATTTTGAGTCTCTCCAACTATCAGACGGCCCATTTCAAGCACGGCCAGCTCCTTCACGCGGAGGCAGTTGGGGTTGCTTATTTTCTCCAGCTCGCCTTCCTTAAGGGAGAGGGATTTATTCGCCTCGGAGGTGAGCTGGGACTTTCCATCGTCGTTGAAGAGCCAAAGTCGCCGGGAGGAGGGGGAGGGCGAGTTGGGGAAATGGGAGGATGGGGTTTCGGAGATGATGGTTAGGAGGAGGGAGGTGGCGGCGGAGGGGGAGGTGGGGGCAGGGGGGAGGGGGAGGGGGGTGGAGGGCTCCTCGTCATCAGAGTCCGAGGATGGGGACTGCTTTAATCGGAAGGAGGTTACCAGATTGAGAACACCAAACAGGTAGCTGCAGGAATCGTTCGGGGAAGTTGGAACGTTGGAGGAGGAGGGAGGGGGGGTCGGGGGGGGGTCGACTTCCTTCGATACGAAGCGGAGGGAATGGGTTAGTGAGAGGAAGTGGGCGACTGCTTTGAATTTTGTCGAGCGGCATACCATGTTCGTCATGGTGATTCTAATTAGGGGAAAGAAGAAGAAGAAGGAGAAGGTGATGGGCTTCAGGGGTGCAGGGGTTCAGCTGCTATAACAAATTTAGAAATTTTCCTATTTTGCTGATTTATAAATATATCGTAACCTTGAACAACCTTGAACCTAAATATCGTAGGGATGCTATGCAATTTGTGCATCCTCACCTATTTATTGGCCAGTGCCCACAGTTATGAAATCAAGATCGCTGAGCGTAGAACTTTCGTGAAAACGGCTGGCAGTGCTGCAGCTGCTCTTACTCTTTTGCCAGGCTTTTCCTTTGCCTCGTCCAACACTGTTGAATTCACTGTTGAAAACCTAGCAGGTGGTGGACCTGCCTCTGGGACATTCCAGATTGAGCTCGATCCTTCACTTGCGCCTCTTGGTGTTGAGCGTTTTCAGTCCTTAATTTCCACTTCCTTCTTTAACGACTGTCGATTCTTTCGGGTCGTCCCAAACTTCGTGGCCCAATTTGGTATTAATGGTGACCCAATTCTGATGGCAAAATACAGATCGCAGACAATCAAGGACGACCCTGTCGCTGCGACTAATGCACGCGGGTCCATTGTATTCGCCACTTCCGGCAAAGACTCTCGTACTACGCAACTCTTTATCAACCTGAAGGATAACGCGTTCCTAGACAAATCAGGCTTCAGCCCCATTGGGAAAATTGTCAGTGGGATGGATATTGTGGACCAACTCTACCAGGGTTATGGGGAAGGCGCACCATCTGGGAAAGGGCCATCACAAGCAATGCTGCAGCTCAAGGGAAACACGTACTTGAACGATAAATTCCCGCTCCTCTCCACAATCAGCAAGACAGAATTCAAATAATTAAAAAATTAATCAGCTACGTCTTTGTTAAATATTTTTATTCGAAAATTGCCCTTCTAGCAAAGCTCGGTAGCACAAAGCTCGCTTTATGCACCTCCTCGTCGTAGTACCTGTATCCCTTCAAAACCTCCCCATCCGCCTCCACCCTGGCCGGCGTCTTGCACCCATCATCCACCCTGCCCTTTGTTCCCAAGATGAAGCCAATGCCCCCCCCGGGGTAAGTGGGAATGCTAATGTTTGCGTATTCGACTGTGCTGTAGTTTACCTTTATGCTCTCCATCAACGGCCTAATCAGGTCCACGTTCTGCCACATGCTCTCCCCCTGAGTGCAAACAACTCCGCCCTCGGCGAGCGCGGCGTACATGTTGTTGTAGAACGGAGTCTCGAACAGCGCGCCAGCGGGACCAATCGGGTCGCTGCGCCGAGCGAAGCGAGATTGCGCGCATTTTTAATGAAGCACGAGTGAACCAAACCAAGCGAGATAAAAAAATTGAGTGGAATAGTGTTAGTTCAGTAGTGGATGTAGCCATTTCGTCTGTAGCCATTTCGCGGGTTTTGATTCAACGCGAGTATTCTCGTCTTCTCATCTTCCTCAACTCAAGGCGAGCGGAGATGATGGAAGAGGTGAGTGGCGAGCGAAGCGAGCCACATCTATTACTAAACTACAACTAAGC
>Ga0302116_1002201_pt1 | contig 11528 bp, 6 predicted proteins | sample AG5_SCM_MG_FD_203124 | JGI IMG/M metagenome (GOLD analysis project Ga0302116, IMG submission 203124) | Marine microbial communities from Western Arctic Ocean, Canada - AG5_SCM | ecosystem: Environmental > Aquatic > Marine > Oceanic | place: Canada: Western Arctic Ocean | collected 2017-10-01 | reverse complement strand
CCCCGCGCGTTCGAGCATTCCTTGAAACTTTTTCACCAATTCGGAATGCGGGACGGCGAAGAACGGACGCGCGAGCGAGAGAACCGTGGCGAGGTCGCGCGCGTCGATGGCGCCGTCGCCGTCGGCGTCGAACGCCGCGAACGTCGCGCCGAGCATCGCGTCCGGGTCCTGAAGCATGATCGTTAAACCCTCCGCCACGCGGACGGGCCCGATGAACCCGAAGGATCCGAGGAGATGGAGCAAATGCGCCACGATACGGTGGACGAGTTCGCGGCCGTAGGTACCCTCCAGGGACGTGGACGCCGCGCCGGGTGGAGGGAGGCGGAACGCGCGATCCCTCGGCTCCGAGGATCGCGCCGTCGCCGCGGGAGCGGACCCGATACGGACCCCCATCCCGCCGTGAAGGCGCGGGGGAACTATGCATCGTCAAATCAACGGTGCCCACTCGGGGCTCTCGGAAAACACGTGGGAAGCCTCGTCACGATGTTGATCACCAGATGACCGCCGCGCCGTGCCTGGCTCGCCTGAGCTTTCAACGTGTTCGAAGGTACCGAAACACCGTCGCCTCATCGACTAGGTCCGCGGTTCGTCTCGTCGCCGTGGTATCGTGCACCGCGATGGCCTCCGCATCCGTAACTCCTCCCAGTCCTCCCGCGCGCCTCGACGCCGTGATCATCGGTGGCGGGATCAGTGGACTGACCGCCGCGTCGAAACTCCATGAGGCCGGTGCGTCCGTCGCTCTCGTGGAGGCGAGGCCACGGCTCGGCGGACGATGCTTCTCCACGCCGGAGGGAGTGGACCTCGGCGCGTCCTGGGCGTGGCTCCCCGACGAGCGCGACGTCAACGCCGCCGCGAACGCCCGAGGCCTGAGTTGGGTCCCACAACGATTGGACGGGGGCGTGCGCATGGAGGGCGGGCGGCGCGCGCCCTCCGGCGGGGAGATGCTCGCGCCGTGCGGTCCAGGCGCGGTGCGCATGGAGGGCGGCTACGGCGCCCTCGCAGACGCGCTCGCGTCGACACTACCCGAGGGCTCCATCCGGTTGGGCGCCGGGGTTACGAAGATCGAGAAGAGCGACGACCCCAACGATCCCGGGATCGTCGTGCGCTTGGACTCGAATAGCGGCGGCGCGTCATCCCCTCCTCTCCTCGCGCGACGCGTCATCGTCGCGGTGCCCCCGCGCGTCATCGCGTCATCCCTCGCGTTCCAACCCGCACTCCCCGACGCACGCACGGCGCGCATGCGCGGCACGCAGACGTGGGCGGGCGACTGGTGCAAGGCGGTTGCGACATTCTCCAAACCGTTCTGGCGCGACAACAAGGACTCGGGCGTCGCGCAGTGGGGCCGTGGCACCGGCGCCTTGCTCGCGGTGTCGTGGGAGGCTGCGCACGTGGAGCTCGGGGAGGCTGGGTACGCTTTGGCGGGCGTGAACTTTGGCAAAGGCGCGTGCGAACGACTGGACGCGTTCGGTGCTTCCGATCCGGTTACCGGAAAGAGCCCGGATGGTACTCGGGACGCGATTAAAGCGGAGCTCGCGAAGGTGTTCGGCGCCGAGGTGATAAATGAACACCTCCTGGAGGTGTACCACAAGGCGTGGATCACGGATGGGTTGACGTGGGACGAGGGCGACGGCGGTGCGCTGAACTCCGGCGCCGATCCGCGGTCCGCGTACGGTCACGAGTTGCTACGAAAGCCGACGGAGTGGGGAGTTCACTTCGCCGGAACGGAGACGGAGCCGCGGTACGGGCACGTGGACGGGGCGGTGGCGGCGGGTGAGAGGGCCGCGTCCGAGGTGCTCGCGGCGCTGGCCGCGGATAAGAAAAAAGACGAGCTGTGAGGGTGAAGAACACGAGCAAAGCCGAGTCAACCTCCGAATCTAGCACTATCACCTTAAAATTAAAAATTAAAATTTATCATTGTGGCCGAGCCTTGCGGTACTCCTCCCGCTTCCGCTGATGCTCCTCCTCCTCCGTGCGCTTCGCCGCCTCCCGCCTCTTCTCCTCCAGCTTCTTTTTCCCCTCCGTGACCTCCGCCTCGGTGGGAAACGGAAAATCGAGCGGGACGTGGATCATGCGGAACCCGCCGAATTGTCGATCGTGGTCGCCCTCGTCGTAAAATACTTTCCCCCGCCACTCGGCTCCCATCCAGTCCTTGAGCTCGTAGGAGTTATCCCTGTCCTCGGCCCACTGCGGGTCACACGCTATGATGGCCGTCTTACCCTTCGCGATGCCCTTCTTCTGTAGGACGCCGCCGATGTGACGCAGCCACGCCGTGTTTTGAGACTTGGCCGCCATCGGCCACCAAAAGTAATAATCGCTGATTGGTAGTTTGTCGTCGCCGAGGTCCTCTATCGGGTCGCATCGCACCTCGATCCCGCGCGCGCGCATCTTTCCGCAGTACTCCTCGTCCAGCTCGACGCTCACGGGCGCCGGCAGCTTCTCTTCGTTCACCTTGAAGTGCGTGATGCACGCCAGGATGTCCCCGTTCCTCGACCCGATCTCCGTCAACGTCTTACCCTTCGTCTCCCGGAGCAAGTAGTCGGCGACGTTCAGGGGCGAGCGGGACGGTGAGCCGTCCACGGGGGTGAACCCCGGGACGTCCATGCACCGGGAGACGCGAGGCTCGAGCGGGGGGTCGTCGTAGTACAGCGCGCGCGACTTCCCGCCATTCGTCGTCATCGATCCCGGGGCGGATGGCTCCGTCCGGACGACGGGCTCGACCCTATCGTTTACGATCGACGATCCGGAGCTTTGGGTGGTACCCGGAAGGAAGCTGACGGACTTGACCGCGTAGTAGTCATCCGCGGGGCCGCTCGTGGCGTAGATCACGGTGAGTAGCACGATCGCGGGGCATACGAAGAGAACCCACCTCGGGGTTCTCATCTCTGCCGAGAGGAGAGAGGAGGTGCGCGATGCAAGACAGTGTGTGAGACAACTCGCGATTTTCGCACTTATTACAAACTCTTCACAAAACAACTCTTCAGGGGACGGCGACGCCCGCGGCGCGGAGCGCCCCCTCCAACGCCACAACCCGTTCCTCCGCCTCCCTCGCGCGCACCGCCATGTCGTGCTTCTCCCGGATTACCTCCCTCAGGCGATCCTTCAGAACCTCCGTCTGCTTATCAGTCGCGGCGGACGACAAAGGCTCCTTCGCCTTTTCGGCCGCTTCCTCCAACGCCTTCTTCGACGCGCCCGTGGCGTTGACGAGCTGCTCGATGATGTTCGCCTGCTGCGGCGTGGCGGTGCTCCCGGGCGCCATCTTCACCCCCGGCGCACCGCCGTCCTTCGAGGCGTCCGTCACCTGGGCCTCGAGGAGTTCAGCCGCGGCGGCGTCTTCCTCCGCGACTATTCGAAGCTCCGCCTTGGCGGCGGCTGCGAGGTCGTCGGGGACCACGGGGCCGGGCGCGCCGGGCGGTACCGACGCCGCGCGCCTCGCCGCGATGCTCAGCTCCATCGTCCGAATCTCCGGCCAGGGTTTGGTCCCGTCCAGCCACGCCGCGACAGTCTCCGGCAACGTATCCGGGGCTCCGAAATAAACCGTCTCGCCGGTTCGCAGTCGAAGCATCCGCCACTGCTCCTCGTCGTCCCTCACCGTCTCGTGGTGAAACTCGTAGGTGCTAGATCCGTCCGTGGTGCGAGCAGGGGCGTAGCCGGACATCGTACCGTCGCGCTGCGCGAGTGGCACCGCGGAAGCCGACCGTTTCTCGGCCGTTTTTGCCGCCGCCAAAGCGCGCTTTTTCTCGGCGGCTTTTAGCACGGCGGCGTCGTGAGCGTCGGCAAATCGATCGAGGCGAAGGCCCCGCGTGGTCTCCATCAGCCGCAGCGTCTCCTCGCTCACCGGCTCGATGGCCTCTTCCTCCGTGCATATGTCCTCGGTGTCCTCGGACTCGAGCTCCATGGAGTCCACGGAGTCGTGTTCGAACGAACCCTCGTTTGGGGGTTGAGGGACGTTGACGACATCGCCGCCGCCCTTCACCGCCCACACCTTCCTCGACCAGTCGTACTCGTACCTTCCCTTATCCCTCAACGCGTGCGCGCCGCCGCCGGTCGATACGTGCGTGCCGCCGCCTTCGGTGGATTCCTTTTCGAAATCGTCCGCGCACGTGGGTCCGCGCACGCGCTTGGGCTGCAGCGAGAGCCTGCTGTGCGCCATGGCTCCGCCCACCGCGCGGAATGGGGCGCCTGATGCTCCGTTGTGTCCTCCGTAGCACTCGCCCGGGTCCTCCACCGGCGCGGCGTTTGCCCACAGCCGGACGCTCTGCGGGGTGACCGGCGCGTGCGGGTCGCGTTGGCCGGGGCCGGTGAAGCGGTTCTGGACGCTGCCGGCGACGATGCCGCCGTGCGATGGGGTCCCTCCGTCGGCACCGGTGGGATCGGCGAGGACCGGCGATACGTCGGCGTTGGCGCCGGCGAACCAGCTGGTCTTCTGCCACCAGCTGGCGCCGCCCGTGGGCTGGCTCTGCTGTTGAGATGCCGTCGATGGTCCCGGGCTAGCCTCGATGGCGGCGGAGGTGCCCCATCGTCGGCGCTGTACGTTCGCCGGGTCGTCCGACGGAGGCATCGCGGAGGATGGTTTCATGACCGCGGTGGGCGCGAGTGCCTCGACGGGCGCGGCGCCCTTGACGGGGCCTTGCAGGAAGCGCGAGAGCGCCTCGGCGTCAGGGGTGGCGGCGTCGCCCGCGTGGTGTTGTGACATCTCCTCGGGAGTCGGCGCCGTCATGGTGTTGTGGGAGGGAGGACGCGTCGGCATGCGTATAAGACTATAAAACGAGAAAATGACGACGTGGCCGATTGTGGGGCCGGCGTTTCACTCGGCGTGCGTTTTTTTTTCAAGAGGGATGTGTTCTCAGCGACTTATTACATGATTTACAAGGGCGAGGGCGGGGAGGACCTCCAGCTGAGGCTTTGCTCGGCAAACTGAAGCGTATAGGTCGTTCTCGTGGTCCTTTGGGGAAGGCCGCGGCGATGGTTCGTCCGAGACAACATCTTCTCCGCCGCATCCACAGCATCGCGTGAAAAACATGTAACGCATGTGAAAGGACCCCACCTTGCAGTTCACGGTGTTGTGAGGTCGAACTTGTATTTGCAAGGTGGAGGGTTCATCACGCGGTGCTGTGGATAAGCGTGACACCTTTTGCCAGTGATGCAAGATAATGTTCACAAGATGTGTCGCGCGTATCGCCGCGGCCATCCCATCTGTAAGAACCACGGGAGCGACCGAAGAAGGTATTCAAATTAGTTTGCCGAGCAGCTGTGAAAGTTTTGACCAAGCTGGAGCCTCCCCGCGTTTGTGTGTCTTCACCTGTTCTTCAGCTGATGCTCCGCGTCCGTCAGCGGCACGTAAATCACCCCCATCGCCGTCCTCTCCGTCACCGCCCCGTTCTCATCCTTATCGATCACCCGCAGCTCCTGGTGACCACCCTCGGGACCAACCGGAATGACCAGCCGCCCTCCCCGGGCCAACTGCTCGATTAGCGCTGGGGGCACCGACGGCGCCGCGGCTCCCACGTGTATGGCGTCGTAGGGCGCACGTGACGGGTACCCTAGCCGCCCGTCGCCAGTCACGAGCTCAACCTTACCGTCGCCCAGCAAGTGTTCTTTGCCATCCTTTGCGAAGTTCTCGACGGACATGGCGGTGAGCTGCGGAATGTGCTCGATACCGACCACGACGCCATCTTTATTTCCCTCGGCTGTGACGAACGAGGCGAAGAGCGCGGTGAGGTATCCGGTGCCGCTGCCGACGTCCATGACCCTGGCGCCCGGTACGAGCTGGTCCTCGAGCATGGAGAGGCAGTGCGCGTGCATGTGCGGCGCGGATATCGTCGCGCCGTACCCGATGGTCTGGGGCGAGTCCTGATACGCGTCGCCGACCACGACGTAGTTTTTGCGGTCGCATGACCTCATGGCGGACTGGACCGCGTCGCTGGCGATCTCGTTGGCGAAGAGGTTGTCGATGAGCTCATCGTTCGTGGCGCCGCTGCTACGCCACGCCATGGTGAAGATGGACGGGACGCAGAGGAGCGCGAGCGCCGCGCGTTTGGTGAGGAGTCGGTTGGAGGGCGTTCGCGTGATGTTGAGATGTTGCCTCGTCAGCGGGGCGCCGCGAACCGAGGTGAGATTGGCGCCGCCGCGCGGCGGGTTGGGGTGGAACACGCGGGTGAAGCGGCGAAGGATGACGGGCGCGGAGCCCGGGGGCATGTATCGGGCGGGCGAACCTGAACCCCGGCGGGCGCGGCCCTTGAAGTGAGGGGCGACGGCGGACGGTCCGAGATATTTTTGGATTTTTGTCGTTGTTAGATCCGTTCGGATCTTAGTCACACCTGGGGTGCATGGCCTCCGTCATGGCCAGCGCTGGTTTCCCAGCCCTCGAGGGTCGCATCCGGCTGTACCAGAAACACCCGTCGGCCCTGCCAGTCTTTGAGGTTGGCCCGGAGAAGCCTTCCGGTAACGTCGTCTTCATCCCGGGGCTCACAGATGGCCCGCTCGGACTGTCCTATCTCCACGAGCTGTCGGAAGAGCTCCAAAACTTCACCCTCCGAGATGTTCACACGCCCTTTCGCCTTTTGATGCCGACGCTATCGTCATCCTACCTCGGATTCGGAGTGTCATCCCTCGAGCAGGATGTCAAGGAGATCGACGCCCTCCTCAACTCCGTCCCGATGGGGGAGAGAAAAAACAATCCCCTAGTTCTCATCGGGCACAGCACCGGGTGTCAGGACCTCGTGCGGTACATGCGACACGGTGCGAACGCGAAGTACGTCTCGGGGGTTATATTCCAAGCGCCGGTGTCGGATCGCGAGGGCATGGAACTCGAGCACGGGAAGGATGCGATCGCGGAAGCGAGGGCACTCGCGGAGGCTGAATGCGCGTCGGGACGAGGACAGGAGTTGATGCCCCGGTCCACGCCCGGGGTCTTCAACACCCCAATCACCTACGAACGGTACGCGAGCCTCAGTGGACGCATGACGGCCGATGACATGTTCAGCAGCGATCTCACGCAAGACGAACTGGGTGACATATTGGGGCACCTATCGGGCGTACCGTGTCTGTGGGTGTTCGGCGGCGACGACGAGTACGTGCCGCCACCGGTGAAAGCAAACTACGAGAGCTTGGCGCGAAGGATCGCAGCCGCGGCGGATGGTTCACCGGGAAGCAATAGTGTTCCGTGGATCGTAGACGGGGGAAACCATGCGCTGGACAATCGTTGTACGGATTTCGTGTACACCGTCATGGACTTCATCGAACAAAAGGTACTGACGGTGGACGAGTCCGTATGATATACCGATGTAGCTATTTATTAGTCTATTCTTTTTATGTCGATACCATAAACTGCAAAAATGTAACACGCACCTGGTGTTTCGTTAATCAGAATCTGCCTGGCGCCTGGCGCACTGCCAGCGCCGACCCCGCGAACGCGAGAGCGGTGTACGGGAACGCGACAATGATCTCACTGACGATGTTCGCGTACAGCGTCGGGCCCGTCGGGGTGTGATAGATGGCCTTGATCTCGACCGCGCCGGTCAGCATGAGAATGTCCAGCACGCGGATGCAACACGTGATCGCGGACCAGATCAGGATCCACACCAGCCACTGCCCACCTTCCGAGATCGGCTTGTTCGAGGCGTCGCGGCACAGGAACGCGAAGCCCGCGCCTGCGAGGTAGCCCATGATGTCCATCGACCAGGCCGTCGTGCCCCACGCGGCGCCGTCGGCGAGCAAGGTCACGAGCACCGTCACGGGGTGCAACAAAATGAACAGGAACCCGAGGACCGCCGCTGTGCCAAGGAGCTTATGGGCCGTGGTGAGTTGCGGGGCTTGGAACAGGGGGGCGCGCTGCCACCCAGGGGCCTCGAAACAGGACGCCATCGTTGCGCGTGCGAGTGGCAGGACCCCAAACAAAAAAGCGTGAAATCTCGTCAATTCTCGTATGAGTTTTATGTAATAAAACCAGCCCCGTAGGGGCTGTTCTATAGAATCATCACGACAATTCACGAGATTTCACGCTTTTTTGTTTGGGGTACCTTCGTACCTTTAAGACTCTTAGCTCAGTTTTAGGATGTATGATGTACGATTTCAACCCCTTATACCCACCTCCTCACACCCGCCACTCACTCACTCACTCGCGTCCGGCACTCACTCACGCCATCCCGGCGGCGCCGAAGAGCGTCCTCATGTTCACCCACCTGTACGCGGATCTCGCCAAAGTCTTCTCAAGCTCCGACGCGGCGGCGTCGAGGGCGGCGCACACGTCCGGCGACTTGTCCATCCTCATCCTCGCCGCGTCACGATCCTTGGGCGGCATCCTCGCGAGCGCACCGCGGAAATCGAGCAACCTCCTGAAGTGCACCAGCTGCGTGTACAGCGCAGCCTCCGTCGTGGTCTTCTGCATGACCCCTTGGCACTTGGGATCCGCGGGGAGCGTACCGGGTTCGGCGCCGGCGTCGTTCCCGACGCGGAGGGACACGTTGCGCGTCTCCGACGGCGCCAGCTCGTCGTCGCTGCGGAGGGTGGTGGAGTAGTACGCGGAGATGGCGTCGCGGACCGCGAGGCGAACCTGGTTGGCGAGCGCGTGTGCGCCAAGCGGAGCGCTCGGCTTCGCCGCTAACTTGTCGGCGGGGACTTGAGCGTTCGCGTTGATGTCCTTGTTCTCGTTCTGCGCACCGGCATCGGTCTTGGGCGCGGGCGCGAGGGCAGCGTCGGCGTCCACCTCACCCTTGAGGATCTTCTCGACGCCCGCGAATTCAAACTCGCCACCCGCGGTTCGAAGCACGAGCGGCGCGCACCGCTTGAACCGTTCTTCGTCGTCGAGAGCGGTGGCGGGCGCGAGGAGGTCGTCGTCGTACTCACCTGCGCCCGTCGCGGTGACCACCTGGTGGTGGAACTTGCTCGGGTCGAGCCCGAGGCAGTTGGCGATGTGCGATGCGTCGGTGCCCTCGATGGGCTGGCACAGACGCGACACCACGGGGTGCACTTGCTGCGTGAGGTAGTAGTGCAGGTCGAGCTTTAGCCCGCTGTTCTCCGCGGCGACTTCGTCGGGGTGGTAGGCGCGATCGGCGAGGCCCTTGCCGCCGGAGCTCTGGTTCACCGCGCGGCCGCTGGCGATCTCCTCGGCGGAGGCGTCGGTCTTGAGCGCGATGACGTAAGGGACGGTTTCGCCCTGGTTCACGCCTTCGCGCTTGCCGGCGGCTCGTAGCCTGAGCGCCACTTGCACGTGCGCCTGGTTAGACGCATCCGGGTAGTCCTCCGGGCGCTTGGTGAGCTGCTTGGTGATGATGAACTTGTCCATGGTCACCGCGCCAGCCACCAGGTCTTCTCTGCACTTTCGAAGTGTCTCGTGGATGCCCTCCACGACATCCTCGGTGGGGTTTCCGGAGAGAATCTCTTTGAGCGCGAGGTTACCTTGCTCCTTGGCGAGCGGCGACCAGTCGCGGCGGACGATGTCGAGTCCCTTTTGCTCGATGACGGTGGTGTAGCTACCGTCGGGTAACTGTTTGACCATGAGCGCCGCGTACTTCTTCTTCTTGAGGAGGAGCATGGACTTGTACAGCCCGTCCATCTCAATCTCCAAAACCTTGAAGCGCTTGTCGGAGAGCTTCTTGAACTGTTTCGCCATGTCGACAACCTCCGCGATGTTCGTGGACTCGGTGTTGATCATGATCGAGTCGGTGTCTCCGTAGATGACGTTACGTCCGAGGTTACCCTGCGCCAGGTCCACGGTGGACTGAAGAATCTCGCGGCCCTGGAGCGTGGTCAGCTCGGCGAGCGGCTTGGCGTAAAAGCGAGACGCGGCGAAGCCGAGGCATCCGTACATGGAGTTCGCCGTCAGCTTGAGCGCCATCTGTCGGATGTCGAGCTGCTTAGCCCTCGCCGGGTTACGCTCCGTCTTGATCATGTTCTTCACCTCGCGGCGCCGGTCGACCAGCTTCTTGATCACCTGCGGCAGGACAACCTTCGTGCTGTCGGCGTCGGTGGGAAGCGTCGGCGGGGGCGGCGGAGCCTTTGGATCGTCCGAGTCGCACTTGGGCTGCGCCACGGTGGTGAAGCAGATGTTGTACTCCTGGATGATGGACGGGTACAGCGAGTTGAAGTCCATCATCAGCACGTACTTGTCGTATAAGCCCTTCTTGGGTTCGAGGACGAGGCCGCCGGCGTAGGCGGCGCCGCCGCGCTTCTTACCAGCCTTGACGCCCTCCCCGTCGTCCATCTCACCGTCCGCGTCACCGGCGTGTTGGTTCCCGCGGCCAAACTTGCGCTCCTTCGCGGTGAGCTTATCGGGTAACAGGTACTTCCTGGCGTGAAACTCGTGAAGCAGCAGGTACTCCACTCGTTGCGCCCGGGTGTGCTGCAGCGTCTTGGACCAGAGGTTACCGGCGATGTTGGACAGCTGCCTGGTGAGCGGGAGCACGGACAGGTGGAACATCAGACCGAGCGCGAGCCACGCGTCGGATTCGGTGGACTTGGCGAGGGACATGAGTGAGCCGGCGTCGGCGAACTTGCCCGGGATATCCGTCGCGGGGATCTCCGTTCGGTGTCGGCCGAGCTGATTCTTCGCGAGAGCGGTGAGGGTGTACGAAACCTCCTTCACGAAATCGCGCGCGGAGAGGTACGTGTCCGCGAGGAGCCTACCCGCGAGGCACGAGAGCGCGCCTAGCCCTGCGCCGCCGCCGTAGCTGTTACCGCCGCCGCCCAGGTTTGGGAAGCGGTTACGCTTCAGCCTGCCCACCCGGGACCAGTGCGGAACCTTATTCGCTTGGAGCCGGTGGAGCAGGACGTCGAGGTCGAATCCCGCGATGTTGTGCCCCACGATGACGTCCGCGTCCAGCTGCTGCAGCTTGGCGAGGAGGAAGCTCAGTAGCCCGCGCTCGGATGACTGCGAGGAGAGCACCACGGAGGCGGTGCGCTTAGCCACCGGGTTGTTGGCGTTTTCGTGTGAGACCGCGGCGTCCCAGCCGGGGGGGAAGGATACGCCGTCCAGCCTGCGCACGACGGAGAAGTGCCGCAGGTGGTCCAGGGAGTTCCAGTTGGGCGTGGGCTGATCGCACCGGACGTTACGGGCGTACACGACGGACGCGGATGCGATCTCGTTGACGTTTGCGCGGTGGTTCACGACGGTTTTCAGGTTTAGCGCCGCCACCGTCAGCGTGGGCGGGTCCCTGTGGGGCAGCGCGGTGGCGGGTTGTCGCACGGACTTGTGCCCGCGGTCGACGGCAACCTCGAGTTTGCACCACGACTTTTGCTGCCCGGAAGACACGAGCTGCGCGCCGTGGATGGAGATCCAGGATGGACCCATAAGCCGCGACTTGATCACGAGGTGCTCCAGGCTCGGGGTGGACGCGCCGAGGACGCCGACGAAGTGGTGACCCTTGAGGTCCACGGGCAACGCGGGGCCCGACGCGGGGCACCGTACCTTCAGGACGTACTGGCACCCGCGAGGGATGTCGTCGCGCTCGAAGCAGTACGACCGCTTCACCGGCTTCATCGTGAACGATTCAACCCCGCGAGCCAATAAAATCTCGCGAACTTCATCCTTG
>Ga0302116_1002200_pt1 | contig 11529 bp, 7 predicted proteins | sample AG5_SCM_MG_FD_203124 | JGI IMG/M metagenome (GOLD analysis project Ga0302116, IMG submission 203124) | Marine microbial communities from Western Arctic Ocean, Canada - AG5_SCM | ecosystem: Environmental > Aquatic > Marine > Oceanic | place: Canada: Western Arctic Ocean | collected 2017-10-01 | reverse complement strand
AAAGACTGTATACTGACTTGTATATTTTCGTATTAATCATTGCTAATTACCTTTTATCTACAACAACTAAAATAACAAATAGTGAATCAAAAAAGTAATCTATTTACCCATTTGGCATTAACAGTGTTATCAACAACGGCGCAAATGAAAGATTAGCAGGCTTGTCGGCAGCATAATGGGTAATTGTAACCCAACGTTAGCCAACGCATCACCGCTGATAACAGATCCATTGATAATATCCAATATGGATTTGGAGTAACTGCTGGGTTCTAGGGGCCAGACAATGTTCACCTCATAAATACCATCTTTGTCTAAGCCAACAAAGCGAAGTCGCCCGCCTACGCTATGGGAAAGGCTATCTAGTTGCGCATAGGAAAACAGAGCCCCGCTGCCGTCAATCGCCACTACCCCAAAGCCACTTTCGCCGCGCTGAGTGTCCAGCCGCATAAGTTTGCCACCGTGCAGTAATTGACGATGTTTTTTATGCAGGACTACTGCCGCTTTTAATGTGTCCTTCTGGTCATCGTCCATATCTAAAAGATTGACCTCAATACCCATGTGCCCAAACATAGCGACTCCGGCGCGGGTCTCCATGCTCAGCACTCTACCCGTTGCATGACAGCAGCTGGGCCCAACATGAGCACCCATTAGCTCTGGTGGGAAAAATAGAGAAAAGCCCTTTTGAATACCCAATCGATCAAGCGCATCGTTACTGTCAGACGTCCAAATACGGTCGGTAAAGGCGAGAATACCAAAGTCTGCGCGACCTCCACCTGATGAACAGCTTTCAATTTCGACCGTGGGGTGAGCTGCGCGAATACGCTCCAGCAAATTATAGAGCGCACGCGTCTGATAATGACTAACCGCACGCCCATCTTGATTGCCAGGCTGGTGAATGGCACGATTCATATCCCATTTTAAATAACCAATGGCGTAATCACTTAACAAGGCATCAAGTCTCTCAAACAGGTATGTTTGAACCTCGACTCGGGTTAAATCTAACACCAGTTGATTTCTAGACAGCAGTAATGGCGCTGGGTCAGTATTTAGTACCCAATCGGGATGACTGCGATAGAGGTCGCTATCTGGATTAACCATTTCTGGCTCGACCCATAGTCCAAATTCCATTTTTCTATCATGCACATAATCAATTAATGGGCCCAAACCATGGGGGAAGACGGTTTCATCCACAAACCAATCACCTAAGCCCGCACTGTCTGATTTCCGGTTTTTGAACCAACCATCATCCAGCACAAAACGCTCCACCCCCACCTCAGCGGCGCTATCTGCCAACTCGCACAACCGATCAAAAGAGAGGTCAAAATAGACCGCCTCCCAGGTATTAAAATGCACAGGCTTTACTTTGTTCACTACCCGTCTATCGGTTAAAGAGGATCGGATATAACCATGAAAAGCGCCTGACAATGCTGACAATCCGTTATCGGTACTTGCGCCATATAAGGTTGGTGAACAGTATGATTCCCCAGGCTCGAGACTCATTTCACCGGGTAAAAACAACTCACCTAACTGCGCGTATGCTCGGCCAGTAGACTGTTCTTCGATACGCATATGGTGATTGCCGCTCCAACCCAAATGCAGCCCGTAAGCGGCGCCTAAATTTTCATTGGTATGCTCACAATGAATAATCACTCCGGGGAATGAATCATGAGAGGTGCGCCCCGACCTATTTTCACGCACATAGGCTCCAGCAACTCTATCTATAGACTGTAACTGAAATTCGTTAGCCCAGCGGCCGGTAAAACCCAGAATTTTATTATAGTGCATTGGCAAAGGTATACAGGGGGCATCACAGCGATCAACACTGAGTGCTGAAGATCCCCTGTTGGTTATTTCCGTGGTCGCTGTCAAAACATTGGTGTCAGCATCCAATTGCAAACAGTGGGTTAATTGGATTTCGGTACCTTGGCACAGTGAAATAATGATTATCTGGTTGTCACTAGAGCGTGCCGATTCGATCTGAGTATAGACCGCCCACTGACGACCATTACGGTGTATTTGAACCCCTGGGGAGCCAGTAAAGCCGGCAGCGGTCTCTGGTGATAAGGCAATGGGTGCCTCTTCAGTTTGGCAGGCCTGCAGCTCTTGGCGAGTGGCGAGAAGAGCCAACATTTCAGGGCTTGTCGCATCAGTAAGACGAGAACCCCAGTGAAGGATTGTGGGTGCATTACCCCGACAATCTACAACCAAACTGCAGTTGGCACTGTTGAGAGTATAAAATGGATTGAAAGCACTGGGCATGTATTAGTATTCGCACATTTAAAGTTAAACCACCAAGTCAGAATAATGCCGTAAATACCCACCGAAGAGCCAGTTAATTCTGCGTGGCCATAAGAATTGAGCACTACGGGCAATCTGGACTCACTAAAGGCTAGTGAGAACCATGGCTATGCACTAAAACCACGTCTGTTGATGTAATACCACCAAACTGCGACGTTTAGCCCGGCCAAACAACCTATTAGGGGCACAAATAACACACTGAACCCACCCACTACACCGACGGGTGAAAACAACAAATATAGACCAACAACGCACGACATTAAACTCGCTGCGCAAGGTACTCCATAACGCCAGGGTTGCATGTCGACTTCATGACTCCGTTTATAGGTCCAATTATGTGCGGTGGGACGGTAATGCCCCACCAATAACATGATGCCAACCTCTATAAAAAACAGCACTGCGTAAAGATGGATAAAGTGCAAGGTAACAATGTCATCCAAGACAAACTTTAATAACCCGTAGGCGATCACATGGAAGCCAATCACTAACTTAGGTCCTAGCGCAGGAACCCGCTTTGAGAAGAGACCGACAATCACGATGGCAATGACCGGAATATTATAAAAGCCGGTGAAGATACGAATAATCTGCCATAGGCCATCCGGCGCAAATTGCAGCAGTGGCGCCACAACAAACGAAAATAACGCAATCACAATAGAGGCCGTTTTAGCCACTTTTAAAATCTGCTGATCTGTGATCTCACCACCGTTTCTGGCCTTTTTCCACGGTTCATAAACGTCTAAACAAAATAGTGTTGCTGCACTGTTTAGCAGTGAGTTAAACGAGCTAAACACCGCGCCAAGCAGGACCGCCAGAAAAAATCCTGAAGCATAGGTTGGTAGCACATCACGAATGAGTCTTGGGTACGCAAGATCAATTGAACTAAGGCCATCAGGACTACTCGGGCCACCATAGAGATGAAAAGCAATGACACCGGGAATCATCATCATGATCGGCACCAGAACTTTGAAAAATCCTGAAAAGAGTACACCCTTCTGGCCTTCTGCAAGGCTCTTGGCGCCAAGGGTTCGCTGGATCACGTACTGATTAGCACACCAATAAAACAAGTTGGCAAAAATCATTCCAGTAAATAAGGTGGCAAACGGAGTAGGATCGTCAGAAGAACCAATCGCGTTTAGTTTTTCCGTATTGGTGGTCGAAATAATTTTTAATCCCGACACCACACTGCCCTCCCCAAGCAGTGACAGCCCCAGCACGGGTACAGCAATGCCTATGAGCAAAAGACCAATACCATTTAGAGTGTCGGAAACAGCAACCGCTCTAAGGCCACCAAACACAGCATAGACACCACCCACGCTGCCGATAACAACGATAGTCAATACCAATGACCGACTGTACGAAATGTTAAACAGGCTAGGAACATCGAATAACTGCAGTACGGCAATAGACCCTGAGTACAGCACCGACGGAATAGTCACCAAGCCGTAGCCAAGCATAAATAAAATAACCGTGAGCCGTCTGACGTCATCATCAAAACGATTATTTAAGAATTCAGGTAAGGTTGAGAATGCTCCTGCCAAATAGCGCGGCAGAAAAACAAACGCCATACATATAGTGGCGAACGCTGCTGTCACTTCCCAACCCATACTACTCAAGTTAAACCCATAGGCTGAGCCATTGAGCCCAATCAGTTGCTCGGCCGAGAGGTTTGTTAATAACAGGGAGCCAGCAATAAAAACAGCACTTAGATTTCGTCCAGCTAAAAAGTAACCGTCTCTACTATTAGATTCATCTTTAGATTGGCGATACGAAATAAAAGCCACCAGCGCCATGAAAAAAGCGCAGCTAACTAAGGTTAAAGTAAGTTCTTGATCAATCATGCATGGCCCCAAACGTTCGTGCCCGATTATATATCTTTATGTCGGCGCAGGGCCCTAAAATTCTCTCTTATTCAAACCGCAAATATCTTGATAGACGGACATTAAAAAAGTTCTCAATAGGCTCAGGCTAAGCTGTCTAGATGTTAAGGCTACCACCCTGTAGACTGGCAAAATGATTAAACTTCTTATTAAGTCTTGCCTCAGCAACACCAATATCAATTTCCAACGCGGGCTTCTATGCCTTTTGATACTGCTGACTGGTGGCTTAAGCGCGGCAGACACTTCACACCCCTACCTTGTTGGTCGTGGAATGTCCGATATTACGGGGCCCAGTTATGGTATTCAGATGTGGGGGTTTGGCCGAGAAGATCAACTGACGGAAGGTCTCCATATTCGCCAATGGTCGCGTGCTTTTGTCATAGCGCAATCTGATGAGCCTACCAAACGTCTGGTGTTCGTTAGCGCCGATCTGGGCAGTATAGAACACCATATAACCTTGGCTGTTATTGATAGATTACAGCAACAATACGGTGACACTTATACGATAAACAATGTCATTATCAGCGCTACCCACACCCATGCAGGCCCAGGCGGTTATTGGCATTCACGTTCTGATCTTGGTCTAGACGGCGGGTTTTACCCCGAACACTTTGCCGCCATTGTTGAGGGTATTACCGCGTCGATCGTTAGTGCCCATAAGGATCTCGAGCCTGGCAATATTTATCTAGGAAAAGGTAACCTACATAATGCTGGCGCTAACCGGTCGGTGTCGGCTTATCTTGAAAATCCTCAGATTGAGCGCGACCAGTATGTTGAAAATACTCCGACTGAAATGACCCTTCTGAAGTTTACAGATGACTCAGGGGACATAGGAATGCTTAACTGGTATGCACTGCACCCCACCGCAATGAATTACTACAATCGCTTAATCTCTGGTGATCACAAAGGTTATGCTGCATTACAAATGGAACGAATGCGCGGTAGTCGCTACGACAATGACAGTGATTTTGTTGCCGCCTTCGCTCAGGCAGACCCAGGAGATGTCACCCCGAATACAAATTTGAATAATACCGGGCCGGGGGGAACGGATGTAGAAACCACACAAATTATGGGCGACCGCCAGCTGCAGATGGCCCTTCAGCTATTTGGCAATGCTCAGGAAGCCCTCACAGGACCCATTGAAACACGCCAGATATATGTCGACCTTTCTGACTACCTGGTGACCGACAGATTTACGCATGCCGGCCCACAAACAACCTGCCCATCTGCCTATGGTTATTCCTTTGCCGGAGGGTCAACCGAAGACGGCGGCGGGCATTTCTTGTTTGAAGAAGGCATGACAGAACAAAGTGTTTTTTTAGACCTTCTGATTGGCTGGTTAACTGGCGCACCTAAATGGACCGAGGCTGTCAAAAACTGTCAGGCGCCTAAGGCTATTTTGTTTGAAACCGGCAGTGGAAAGCCACCACTTCAATCTCAAATACGCTCAGTGACCATAGCCCGCGTTGGCCAGTTTGTCATATTGGCGATGCCCTCCGAGATAACGACTATGGCCGGTCGACGATTGCGAACAGCAGTGATGAAAGAGCTTGGCGACTGGGCACACAATATAGTCCTTGCGGGATATTCCAATGGCTATGCGGGGTATGTCACTACACCTGAAGAATATCTACTACAACAGTACGAGGGCGGCCACACCTTACATGGGCGCTGGACACTGCCGGCCTATGAACAAATTGCCAGCCATCTCGCTAGCGCGTTGAATTCCGGTAGCGCTATTGAATCAAGCGCCATTTATGATGATTGGCGAGGTAAGTCATTCAAAACCACCTTACACAGCGGTGCAATGAACACACCGCCCAAGGATGCACGCTATGGCGACCCCCTTCCCTCGAGTAAAACGCAATACCGCAAAGGTGAGACTGTTGTGGCCGAGTTCTGGTCGAACAACCCTACTGACAACTATGTGACCGGAAATGATTACATGCAGGTTGAGAGCAAAACCTCAACCGGCTGGCAAACAATCGCAACAGATAGCGACTGGCAAACTACTGTCAGGTGGCGTGAAGAAGGTGGGTCTTTTGTCGCCAAACTGAGCTGGAAAACACCAACAAACATGCAGGCTGGCGAATACCGGTTAACGCACCAAGGCTATGACTCTCAGGGCGCTTTATTTACCGGTGTTTCAGGTATCGTCCAAATTAAGTAAATTAGCGTTCGTTTACATAAATGGGGTGCATGCCCTAGGTCCATCACTGATTGCCACTCGATAAGACATTGATGGTATAGTCATCGCGATTGAAGAAGGGTTATCCTGAAACCCAATAAAAGCCTCGCTGAAGGATACAAATATGGATAGTGCCTTATCCCGTCACAAAGACAAATTACGCGGGATTTTTGCCTGTATTTTAGTCGCCCTAGCCTCTAAATTTCTTTCTCTGAACTATGGCGCACCCACTATGCTGTTCGCGCTCATATTGGGGATGTCGGTAAACTTCCTTAATGAATCTGAATATTCCATTCCCGGCATAGACTTTTGCTCAACGACAGTGTTGCGTTTTGGTGTTGTTTTACTGGGTTCAAAAATTCTCTTTGGTGACGTCCTTGCATTAGGTTGGCCAACCGCGTTGGTTGTGGTTGGTTGCATGTTTGCTACCATCCTGTTTGGCGCTGTCATCGCCAAGGCTCTCAAACTCGACTATCGTTTTGGAATGCTATCTGGCGGTGCCGTCGGAATATGTGGCATCGCTGCCGCTATGACCTTGTCCTCTGTAATGCCCAAGAGTAAAGAAATGGAGCAATACACCCTTTTAACTGTTGTGATGGTAGCAACCTTTGGTGCCCTCGCTATGGTCGCCTATCCCGTTTTAGTAAGTTTTCTGGGCTTAAGTAGCCAGCAGATGGGGATATTCATTGGCGGATCCATACATGATGTCTCTCATGTCATTGGTGCCGGGTACTCTATATCTGATGATGTTGGCTATGTCGCTATGATTGTTAAAATGCTCCGCGTAGCATTACTAATACCCATGGCTTGGGTCTTCATGCTGATCTTTGCCAAACAGCGCGCCGCGTCTGAAGGGCGAACAAAGCTATCACCACCCTACTTCTTATTCGGCTTTGTATTACTGGCCATTATCAACAACATTGGTTGGATACCCCAAGCCGTCGGCGACGTCATGAACACTACATCTCAAGATTGCTTTGTCATCGCTATCGCAGCTTTGGGCATGAAAACCTCGTTTAAAGGTTTGTTGGATATTGGCTGGCGACCAGCAGCGATGGTTTTATCTGAGAGTCTATTTCTTGGTGGGCTGATTCTTACATGGGTTATGCTTTAAATACGGGCCATTATGCTAACTAGATTTCATCCTGATGGCTCAGCAAGTCAACGAACCTAAACGAAGATTAATATAAAAGGGAAACGTTAATGTTCCCCTTTTATATTAGATAAAACCTATTGTTTTGGCCAAGCTTTAACAGGCACTATTAAAGAGGTATTTAATACCTTTCTTAACTTACTCACCTTTCTAGAAAACTTAGTAAACGCGCGTGATGACGTTAATGTCGCTTGATTGGCTGTTAGGGTTTCAAAGTCTGTAGCTCCGATATAAACAAAATGAGAAGCATCATTGTTACCCAAGAATATTCTGTTCAAACCATAAGAGCTAGTGACCGTTCCATCAGCAACATTAGCATCCATAAGTTCGGTCCATGCAGCGCCATAAGCAGCTTCATCGCTCACAGACATATCATATTTCATGAACACAGAATCTTTTCCCCAATCACCAACTTCGATCGCAGGGATGACGGCAAACTGTGTTACTGGGTCAGATCCACTTCCAATTTCTTGAAGCATAGTTGCACCCTCAGGACAAGACTGCATTAAGGCATCAGCTTTCCTGAAATCTGCCATTTTTTCATAAGATACTATGATGAAATGAGTCGATGCTGCAGAACCATTAATGCGTTCATTCATCAGGCCAACGTCAGCAGGCAACTGCTTACCACAATCTGAAGCGGCAAATTTATCCATTGCACCAACAACAACCGCAGGATTTGTCACATTTAAGAAATAAAATGCGTGCATTTCATGTTTTCCCTCTCCTTCTGCAAAAACACCCAGGGATAAAAGCGCTGAAAATAATACTAATATTTTTTTCATTTTTTTCACCATAACGTTTTAAGAACTTTCAATATGTAACAATTATTCACTAATGGGAAGAAAAATATTAGTGCTCACACTTATCTTAGGCTTCGGTCTAAAGGAGAATTTGTTATGCCAGGGTTGCTAACAAGCCCGCTTGGCGTCATCTTTAAAATATACCTAGTTACAATGCTATTTGAGCTAGTTTGATAAAAACACCGTCTGCTGAACATAGGTATTTTGCTCAACCGAAGCCAACAAGAAATGTGCTACATCGGCTCGGGAGATACTGCCTGAAACAAGACCATCTGTTTTGTCGAGCACTCGGTAAGCTTTTTCGCTGGCTTCATCAACTAGGAATCCTGGTCTAACGATAGTCCATTGTGAGTCGCTGCTTTTAAGAATTTTTTCCTGACGCGTTTTGTCTGCGTAATCCGTTTTGAGTAATAGGGGATTGAGAATACGATCATAGAAGATTCCGCCGTGACCTTTGCTGTCTCCAGCACCAATGCCTGTAACCGTAACAATACGGTTTGTGCCTGCATCTTTGCCTGCGGCTAATACATTTTTAATACCTTGAGAATAGACTGTGACGTCATTACTACTAGGTTTTAAACCAATGGTGCTAATAATAGCGCTCTTGCCACCGACTAAGTTATTGAACGTGTTACTGTCAGTGATATCACCCTTAAGATTATTCAAATTATCATGCTCAATCGGCATTCTTTCAGGTCTGCGAGTAATCGACGTAACAAGGTGCCCTCTTGCTAGGGCCAACTTAGTTGTTTCAAGACCTATTCCAGACGTGCCTCCAAAAATCAAGATATCCAGCTGTTTATGCTCAGCAGCTAATAGCGGCGAAGCACTCCCTGCGTTTACAATAGGTTGTCCATTGACCGTGCCTTTACCACCCATTTGTAGCGCTAAGAAGCCGACGACGGCAATTAAAATAGCAATGCCCAATAACAAGCGTTTAATCATGGTTATAATTTCCTGTTGATTATTTGAAGTTGCAGAAATGCTATGTTGGTATAACACTGCACAATCATAATACAAAAAAAAACCTGATTTCTCAGGTTTTTGCAAAAGCAAATAAATGTATATGTTCAGGGGAGAATATGTACATTACTTAAGACAACTCTACGCACAAAAGTTCCATTTAAATGACAAAAGAGTATAACTACGTTGAATTTTCTTCCATGCCTATTATTTCACACCCTATATAGCCCCTAGTTTTTAATCCCTTTAGAATCTATAGTTAAGCCCATTCGAAACGTAAAAACAGCAACAGATCAAATGATAATGAAAGGTCAAAAAGTATGACAACCATTAGCGAAGCAGCTCGAGAAACTCCTATTATTCACCATACCGAGGTATTGGTTGTCGGCAGTGGTCCGGGAGGGCTAGCCGCCGCTATCGCTTCTGCCAGAGCAGGTGTCCAGACCACCCTTCTTGAACGCTATGGTTGTTTTGGCGGCAACCTTACGCAAGTGGGCGTCGAAGGCTTTGCGTGGTACCGACATGACAACACCGTAGACAGTGAAGGTATCGGCGTAGAATTTGAACAACGTGCAAAATCTATGGGCGCTGCGACACCTGAACCTCAATCAAATAGTCACGCCATAGATGGCGAAGCCTTTAAATATGTCGCAGATGTCTTGGTCGAAGAATCCGGCATTACACCAATGCTACATAGAACAATGGTCGCACCTATTGTCGAAGGTGGCGTCATTAAAGGCGTTATTGTCGAGAGCAAAGCTGGGAGAGAGGCAATATTAGCTCAGCGTGTTATCGATGCTACGGGTGATGCCGATATTGCTCATAGGTCAGGCGCCATAGTGCACAAAACGCCGGTCGAAGAAATGATGGCTGCGTCTGTTATGTTTTCAATGAATGGCGTTGATAAAAGGCGCTTTATAGAGGACGTTAAAGCAGACCCACATACGTACAGTGACTGGTGCGGGCCAGACTGGGCCATGGAAACTTCAGGCAAAGAAGACGCACTATTTTCGCCTTACTTGAAGAAACCGTTTGAGAAGGCCATTAAATCAGGACTAATACCAGAGAATCTAAACACGATTACTGGAACCTGGGGCGCCATTACCGATCAAGGTGATCTAACCTATTTAAATTTGATTCATTTAGCAGGCCTGGATGCCACTAATCCAGACCATCTTACAAAAGGTGAGATGGAGGGTCGACGGCAGGCTATGTTAGCTATAAAAGCTCTCAAACAATTTAACCCAGGCTGCGAGAATGCCAAATTGAGAAATTTCGGTATGACTCTTGGTGTCCGAGACACGCGTAAAATTGATGCTGTTTATAATATGACCGCCCAGGATGTTCGTCAGCAAGGGAAGTTTGACGATAGCATTGGTATCTTTCCAGAATTTATCGATGGCTATGGCATCCTCATTTTACCCACGACGGGTCGTTACTTTCAGCTGCCCTACCGTGCAATGCTGCCGAAAGGTGTTCGTCATCTTTTAGTGACGGGACGCAGCACCGGTGGCGATCGTGATTCTCATGCAGCGGTGCGTAATATGATGTGTTGCGCCGTCAATGGCCAGGGTGCTGGGGTTGCGGCGGCTATTTCTGTGCAGACAGGTGTTGATGTTGCAGATGTTGACATCAAGTTAGTACAAAAAAAATTACTCGAGCAAGGCGCACGAATTCATTAAAGCATTGTAAAGTCTACGATAAGTACTTGCTTTACATAGGCATTGATAATCTGGCATAGTCTTGAGCACGCTAGGTTTATAACCTACAATTTATTAATAATTTATTGAAAATAAAGGGGTAATGTATGTATTTACGATCAATTGTTTTTTTATCGTTGAGTTTTGTCGCTTCATTTAATCTGTATGCCAGTGAACCTGAAGGTTCTCACGCGTCTAACGAGTGGCAAATTTGGGCTTATTCAAAAGCCGCCCCATCATTTTTAGGGAATTTTGCTTCCGTAGTCTCAGGGACTGGTGAGGTGATTAGAGAAGGCGTTAATGGCTGGACATGCACCGCGACGAAACCGATGCCTGAGGATGGCTTTTCTACACCACATCATGCCTTTGCTTTATGCGCCGATGACGAAGGATTTAAGTGGGCTTCTGCATACATGGAAGGCACGACCCCCAACATGGAACGAGATGCGTACATTTGGATGCTACATGGCGATACGGGCGAAGATAATGCAGCACCAGGCGGCAATAAAAGTATGGCTATGAAGCATGATCACTGGATAGAATCAGG
>Ga0302116_1002196_pt1 | contig 11545 bp, 14 predicted proteins | sample AG5_SCM_MG_FD_203124 | JGI IMG/M metagenome (GOLD analysis project Ga0302116, IMG submission 203124) | Marine microbial communities from Western Arctic Ocean, Canada - AG5_SCM | ecosystem: Environmental > Aquatic > Marine > Oceanic | place: Canada: Western Arctic Ocean | collected 2017-10-01 | reverse complement strand
CAAGGCTAAGTGTCGTGTCGTTGCGAACAAAATGAGAATGAAAAAAACAACAGTCACTCACCTTCACAGAGCAACGCCATGCTGACGTAAATATCGGACGTCATGGACGTCACGAAATTGCTGTGGTTCACGATGATGTCCTTGATTGCCTCGTTCGCAACGGAGAGGTAGGAGAAGGAAAGCAACTTTTCCTTCCTGAGGAGGAGTCGAGCCCCATTCGTGAAGCCCTCGAAAATGAGCTTCAGCTCGTTCAGGCGTAGAGGCTTGGGGGGCGAGAGGGTGAGTGTGGGAATTGAGGACGCGGTTGTTTGGTGGAAATGTTCGACGAATATCAGGCGGACAGCAACAAGGTTCACGAGCACGTGAGATTTGGAGATTTGGGAATCATTATCAGAATTGTCGTCAGTCATTTCAGTGGCATTTGAATTCTGGTTTTGTTTGGAATTGGGAGGTGTTTGCTGATACATGTTTTTCTCGTTCTCCATGTAGAGTTGCTGACCAAGGGTTGTGAGCTCGGTAATGTTGTTGTTGGTGGAGTTGATTGAGCTGGTGTTGGGGTTAGGGTTGGAGGGAGATGATAAAATATGGACAAGTGTTTGCTCGATCTGGCGAAGCTCGTGACCAGGATTTGAGGAGGACTGTAACAAGTTTATGTTGGTATTGAGAAAATTACTGTGCATTTTGTTGGGGGGGGGTTGTGTAATTGTCATCGACCGAGATTTCGGAAATTTCAGAAAATCTAAATCAAGTCGAGGAGATCGGAAGGTTGGTAAGGTTGGGATGGTAGGGGTAGAAGATGATGGGGTGTAGCTATCAATGTGCCGCTGGTCAGTATTTGGGACGCTGTGTGAAATAATCCAAAAATCTTGGAAGGATTTTAAGCCTATCCAAAAGAGCAGTTCTTATAGCCACACTACAATTCAAACAGCCACAAAACAGCTATATACAACATGAGTCGAGGAGGACTTTTCGCAGCTGGAGGCAGATTCGCCAACGCCACGTCTGATCCGGTGTTTGAGAAATTCAACAACTCGATCTCCTTTGACAAACGAATGTGGCGACAGGATTTGAATGGATCAATCGCGTATGCGAAGGCTCTTGCTCTCCCTCCCCAAAAAATAATTACGGAAGCTGAGTCGCTCGAGCTCGTACGAGGCCTGAAGCTCGTATACTCTGAGTGGGAGAGTGAAAAGTTTGTGATTCAGCCTTCGGATGAGGACATTCACACTGCTAACGAGAGGCGTCTCACCGAAATAGTTGGAACCGTTGGGGGGAAGCTGCACACTGGCCGTTCGAGGAACGACCAGGTGGCTACTGATACCCGCCTCTGGCTGAGAGATGCGGAAACACAAATTGCGTCGTTGCTGCGCGAGTGCATTGAGGCTGGATGCAGCTTGGCCAAGGAGAATGTGCACGAGTTGATGGCTGGCTACACCCACTTGCAGCCTGCGATGCCAATCCGTTTCAGCCACTGGGTGATGAGTCACATTGTCCCGCTGGTGCGGGATCTTGAACGTTTAGCGGAAATGCGAAAGCGGTGCAGCACTAGTCCGCTCGGGAGCGGTGCTCTCGCGGGAAACTCCTTCCAGATCGATCGCCAGTTTCTTGCTGACGAGCTTGGGTTCGATGGCGGCTTGACGCTAAACTCGCTCGATGCGACGTGCGACCGCGACTTTGTCGTCGAGTTTCTGTTCTGGCACTCGTTGATGCTAACGCATGTGAGCCAGTTCGCCGAGGACGTGATCATCTTCAATTTGAACAAGCAGGTCGTAATCAGCAACTTGTACTCGACCGGGAGCAGGTGAGCGAGCGAAGCGAGCGAGCCTTGTGACAGAAGAGTGTGAAGCGACTAACCCACTCCTAACCCACTCCTAACCCACTCCTAACCCACTCCTAACCCACTCCTAACCCACTCCTAACCCACTCTTGCTCTCGTGCTTCGTTAATAATGCGCCTCGCTTCATTTTGCTCGGCGCAGCTTGATGCCGCAGAAGAAGAATCCGGATGCGTTGGAGCTGTTGAGGGGCAAGGCCGGCATGGCTCTGGGGCGCGCGGTGGGGTTCACCGCTACTTTGAAGGGGCTGCCCAGGGCGTACAACAAGGATCTCCAGGAGGACAAAAAGGCGTTGTTCGAGGCGGTGGACAGGTGAGCGAGCGAGGCGAGCGAGCCTTGGTGAAGACGAGAATTCTCGCGATGAATCCCTCAAAATGGCTCCAGACATAATGGCTACCTCTAACCCCACGTTTTACTAAACTAACCCACTCAAATCTTTTGACTCGCTTCACTCGTTTTGCTCTTGCTTCATTAAAAAAATGCGCCTGACTTCGCTCGGCGCAGCGTCGAGGATTGCGTTCAAATTTTGACAGGGATATTGAGTACAATGAAGGTGAACAGGGAGGGGATGGAGAAGGCTTTGTGCAAGGAAATGCTTGCGACTGATCTTGCCGATTATTTGGTTAGGAAGAATGTGCCTTTCAGGGAGACGCACCACATCAGTGGCGCTGCCGTCCGGTTTGCGGAGGAGAGGGGTATGAACTTTGGCGATCTAACGCTGGAGAACTTGCAGTCGATTGACTCCAGGTGAGTGAGTGATTGAGTGAGTGAGTGAGTGAGTGAGTGAGCGTGCGAAGTGAATCGAAAAACACTAACCCGTCGACGCAGGTTCGAAGCTGACGTAATGGAAATTTGGAACTACGAGAGTAGCGTTGAGAGGAAGAATGTGGTGGGAGGTACGGCAAAGGAAAGCGTGCTTAACACGATCGACGCGTGTTTTAGTCTTGCTGGTAAATATTAATAAAGCAACATTTTTGAGAGAACCTATCTTGTTGAAATTTTTAAACCTGCAGAGTTTGATTCAACTTCTCGCTAATGGCGAGTTGTGTTTTGGTGACTTCAGCCAAGTATTTCACCATCAGTAAATCCTGCATATTCCCACGGAACATCTTGGAGAAAACTTCCGGACGGATTTTAGGGATGGCGGCGAGCGCATCGACAATCTCCTGACCGAGCTTTTCGTCTTTCTGCTTCGTGCCAGCGTTAACGGCGTCGATATGTGCTTTTAAGGTTGACACCATTTCTAGAAGGGAATCTGTGTTGGAATTATTGTTGTTGTTGGAACTGTTGTTGGAGCTATTTTTCCTATTGGGGTTGGTCGCATCTTGGATCATGGAGCTAACAGCCACACGCTCGCAGTCAGTGGCAACGACCTTCGTGGGCACTTCGTGGTAAGAGGTGGCAAGGGTAGCACCGCAAACGACCAGAGAATCGCTGACAAAACCCTTGAAGTTTATTCGGTCGTCCGTCATGGATGTGTCAACGACCATGTGAACGGCTTGGTTGTTCTGGAGCTGGAGAGTGTTGCTGCCTTTGGCGGTCTGAAAAAGAAAGGGGGGGTTGGAGGGTTGGGTTGGTTTAGGGTCATGTTTAGGAGTTTCGTAGGCAGACTTGACCTGACTTGACTTGACTCACCTCCTCGGAGTAAAATTGGTGAATGGCGGACGTGGTCTCAACGACAAATTTGCCGTCTTCCGTGGTCGTAGAGAACCACCCCACGATTGACTCCTTAGGATTCACACGAAGGTGAAGCTCCAACATTTGCCGATTGAAATCCTTGCCAATTGCAAGAGAATCGTTCGAGAAAACCTCGTGGGGCACGGTGAACGCATTGGTGACGGTCACAACCTCAGATGTCGAGAGTGAGCCGTTTAGATCCACCGTTCGGGTTGAGGTCACGCCAAGGAGGGTGCCAATCACAGATTTCGTGCCTGTGGGCCGACGGTTGTAGGAGTCAAGAATGGAGAAAAGCACCAGGGGGTGGCATTCGATGGTAGGAAGAGAAGTTTTGATCTCACCCGAAATTGCTCCTGAGTTGTAGAAGTACAAAGTGAGTAAATTGCAAAAGTAATGAATACGGATGTGGCCTTCGTCGGCCTAAAGATGACATACCTGGGCTTAAAGCACTCATGTTGTAGGATCTAGTGGCAAAAATTGGGCACCGTGCTCCAGCAAGCGTGAAAATTAAAATTATTGGTTTTGGGTTCGCCAAATTTCCCACATGATGTCAGAGGTTCATTTCGTGACAGTGGCGGGAGTTGGTATCGGTGGTTTATTTATTTTGACACAGTCTAGAGCGATTCGCCACATTCGTAACACTGTGTTTCCCCTTACAGTCCTACTCGTTTTGTATAGAAACTTCATCAAGCCACAACCTCCGTCCTCTTCTCTTTTAGGTGATGCATTCAATTTGTTCTCCTTGGCATACACGATTCTGAATGAACAAATTTTCACCTTCCTGGGACTCCCTTCCTTGATCACCATCAAATTGAACTCCCTAATTTTGGACATCGCAGGAATCCTCCTAGTCCACAAATTTATCACGACTCTTCAAGCAATCCGCCGTACTACCTTCACTGAGTTGAAGGAGTCATTCATTTCAGAGACCTTTTTCCAACTCAAGAAGCTCCCATTCGTCCAGAAGGAGCTCCAGAAGGAGGAAGACAAGATGGTTCTCGACCTCAACCGCGATCTGAAGGACGCGGATCGGACCATCACTCGCTCCCTACCTTCCAAGGGACTCGAGCCGTCTGCAATTCTCAAGGATATCAAGGCTCGAGCCAAGATTGAAAACGTCAAGTGGCAGGATGGATTGGTGTCCGGAGCTGTTTACTGTGGCGAGAAGGAGCATACTGAAATGCTGTCGGAGGTCTACAAGGCTTTCTCCCTCAGTAACCCTCTCCACCCAGACATATGGCCTTCGGTTAACCAGTTTGAGGCAGAAGTTTGCAGGTGAGTGAGCGCAATTTTTTAGATTTTTTTAGTTCGTTACGCTCGGCTTTTCGCTGCGCTCGGCTTGATGGACGCAGGCTCCTCCCTCGCTACCGCTCGGCGTCGCAAATTGAAATTATTTAAACTCACCACCAACCCTCAAATTCTCAATAGCATGACAGCTTCAATGCTCGACGGCGGCGTTTCCTCGGTGGTCGGCTGCGTCTCCTCTGGCGGAACCGAATCGATAATTCTCGCTGCCAAGGCGCACCGCGAATTTTTCGGGCTTAGAAAGGGCGTCAAACACTTTGAAATCGTCTCTTGTGTCAGTGCCCATGCGGCGATTGACAAGGCTTGCGAATTGCTGTCGTGCAGGAATGTCAAGGTTGGGACTGACCCGAAGACCTTCAAGCTGGACGTGGGGGCCATGGCGAGGGCCATCACCGCCGACACAATAATGCTTTACGCGTCCGCCCCTTCCTTTCCCCAGGGAGTGATTGACGACATTGAGGCGTTGTCAAAGCTGGCTTTGAAGGTGAGTGATTAATATGATTATATAATTTAATGTTGCAACAATACAAAATTCATTCACTCACTCACACCCACTCCCCAGCACAACATCGGGCTCCACGTGGACTGCTGCCTCGGCGGCTTCGTGCTCCCCTTCGCCCAGAAGATGGGCTACGAGCTTGGCGGAGAATTCGATTTCCGCCTCCCTGGAGTCACCTCCATGTCAGTCGACACCCACAAGTATGGTTATGCCGCCAAGGGCACCTCGGTGATTCTCTACCGCAACAAGGAGCTCAGGCGCGCGCAGTACTTCTGCTACCCAAAGTGGACCGGCGGACTCTACGTGACCCCGACGATTGCTGGCAGTCGCCCCGGGGCCCTCTCCGCCGCTTGCTGGGCCTCCCTCATGGCCATGGGCGAGGACGGCTACAACGACCGAGTGCAGGCCATCATGGACTGCACCCAGGTTATTGCCGACGCGGTCCGCAGCATTGACGGTCTTTACCTTCTCGGTGATCCAAGGAGCATGATTGTCTGCTTCGGCAGCAAGAAATTTAACATATACAGGGTCGGCGACAAAATGTCTAAAGACAAAAACTGGTCTTTGAACACCTTGCAGAACCCGAGCTGCATCCACCTGTGCGTTACCTGCCGAACTGTCGACAACATGGTCGACTTCATTAATGATTTGGAGGCTTGCGTGGGTGAGGTGATTGCTGAGGGGAACGATGGGCCGTTAACTGGAAATGCGGCCATCTACGGCATGAGCGGAAGCATGCCTCCCGGTCCTGTTTCGGAACTGCTATGCTGCTACAGTGATGTTATGTTGACATGTTAGGGTTATGAAGGTATATTTAAGTGGTTTGAGATTTGGTTTTGGCTTGGTTTGGTTTGTGGTTGTGGTTGTGTGGTGGAGAGAATTTTAATAGAGTTGTTTGGTTTGGTTTGATACTTTGAATGTTGTTTGTTTATTTGAAGTTTATGTTATAGAACGTCGGAACTTTTTTACTATCAACAGAATCTCCTCCAAGTGCTCATCCTTAAACTTCCTCATTGTAGGGACAACGGCTTTAAGCTCTCCAACTTCACTATTCAACGCCAGCAAATTTATCAAAGCAACAATTTCATGCTTCTCAATTTTTGCCTCCTCGCCTTCGTAGAACTGCCAGTAGGCGTCTAGCTGTTGCCTGGCAGCATCCAAATGAGGAACAAGATCAATGTACTCTTTCTTTGTGTTCACTGCAATGTTGAATCGCTTTGTGTACGCGTGTATCTCCTCAAACACCTTGCTGTCATCTTCAAAGCACATCTTGTCATCTAAGAGAATCTTAGCTTCCAGGAGAGGGAGAAGAATATCCTCATCATCGATGATGCCCTCAAAATCGATTATCGAATTATCGTCTTGCATCATTTTTTTGTCTCACGCTCGCTCAACTTTCTGTGTGTGTTATAATTGATTGAGGATCGATGTGTCGTTTGGTGCAAGAAATATGCTTGGGGCCTGACAAAAAAGCAAAAAAATAGTTTTAGTTTGAGTTCCATTTTATCCCCCCCTTCCAAAACTAACTAACAGACAACCTCATGCCACGCTCTTCTGGCCGGCAATCTGCAAAGCCATCTTATGCAAAGCCGAAGCAAACCAACTCGGTTGCCCATCTGTCTGCTTCTCAGCTTGCGGAGCTCGCTCAGAAGAAAGTTGACGAGGATGCAGCGAGGGCTAGAGTAAAGAAGTTTCAGGCTAAGAATTTGTTCGAGACACAACATTACAAGGAGTTTATGCTTTACTTGCGTCAACTGATGGACACAGATCAGTACGCGTTTTTTGTTGATTGTCCCACCAACCTAGAAGTCCAGGAGCGTTCTGCGATACCTCGTCAACTCCCCCCTCCCGGTTCTCCCGACCCAAAATCCAACAGCATTCAACTCCACCACCCCGCTCCCGATTCTCCCTTCTCAAAATTGAAAAAAATAAACCTAACACAGATGCAGTCATCTGCCGAGTCACGTTATGTCACCGACCGGACATACAGCCCACTTCCAACTTCCATAAAATGTTCCACTGCCGCGTGCACCTCCTGCTACCGGTGCTCCCCTCTTATGTTCGTGAAAACCACCAGAAAGGTCGCATGGGATAAATTCATTTTCGACATCACTACTCTAACCGACCAGGCGATGAAGCTGGATCCCAACACCGTGAACCTTGAGTACAAGGTCGGCCGCGGCGAGCTCGGTTTCGAGGCTAACAAGCTCCAGAAGGAGGCCATAAAAACTGCCGAGCAGATCAAAGCGCGGCAGGAGGTGAGTTCGTGTATGCACACATATATGCACAAATAAAAGCTAGTAGTAACCCTTTAGCGCATTGGCAAATTCGCAGCGCGAGCTACTCGAATCGGACGATTTCAACTATATTCACCACCAAAACGAAAATTGCACCAATGAGGCTACTTACTTTCAGAAGGAGGTGAGTGAGCGAAGCGAAGCGAGCGAGCCTTGAGGAAGATGGCGTGTTTTGGGCCGTCCCTGAACAACTCCCTCGTACAAAACGATGCGCTTAACAGAACTAGCCACCGTATCCAATTATGAGTGTCTTAATGGCGTTGCGCGTTGGAGTTGTGGTCGATTTAGTGATTCGCTTTTTTTTTCTTCTCTTCCATTTTTGAGTTTTCACATTGACGTGCAGATGGCGTGTTTTGGGCCGTCCCTGAACAACTCCCTCGCACAAAAAGATGTTCTTAGCAGAACTAGCCACCGTGTCCAATTATGAGTGTCTAATGGCGTTGCGCGTTGGAGTTGTGGTCGATTTAGTGGTTCGCCTTTTTTTTTCCCATTTTTGATTTTTCACATTGATGTGCAGATGGCGTGTTTTGGACCGTCCCTGAACAACTCCTTCGCACAAAAAGATGCTCTTAGCAGAACTAGCTACCGTTCCCAATGTTGAGTGTTCAATGACGTTATGCGTTGGAGTTGTGGTCGATTTAGCGATTCGTCTTATTTTTCACCATTTTTGTTTTGTTTTTTTCACATTGGCGTGATCATGGCCCTGATCTGGACCGTCCTCCCGACAATGAAGACTCGAGCGATGGATTTCGCGAAATGGCCTACAAACATAATGGCTACATCCACTACTGAACCAACCCACTCAACTATTTTTGCTCGCTCGTTTTGCTCTTGCGTCATTACAAATGCGCCTCGCTTCGCTTCGCTTCGCTCGGCGCAGTGGCGCAAAACGCCCTACCCGGAGCGCCAGTATGAGGCGCTCTCTTCCTACGTAGTCTGTGACAACCTCTCCCAGCTGGACAAGGAATCGGCGGCCTACGAACTGACTACCTCTCTCGAGGAAGGCTTCGTCACGACGATGAATTCGAGGGACGATGTCAGCGAGGGCTGGATGACCAAATTTGGCAACAGCCTGAGCAAGATCACCTCCACCGACGAGGCGCAGGCAGAGGACGATTTGAAAAAGGACGAGGGTGTCATCAAGGCCCAAGTTCTGCTCACGATGGATTGGATGATTGTGGCTACGATTGAGAAGTCCATGAACGAGAACAAGGTCATCAGGCAGCCCGAGCCCGTCACCGCTCGGCAAGCGGCTACCACTCCCTCCCAAAAGTACCACGTCAAAATCTCTGAGCAGCCAGTTTGGGGCATAGGTGAGCGAGCGAAGCGAGCGAGCCTTGATTAAGACGAACATACATCACTCGCGATGAAATCAACACCCGCGAAATGGCTACAGACATAATGGCTACATCCACTACTAAACTAACATTATTCCACTCAATTACATTCTTTTGACTCGATGCATTCGTTTTTCTCTTGCTTCATTAAAAATCCACCTCGCTTCGCTCGGTGCAGACGGTTACACGCACAAAAACGTCACGAACTTTCTCTCCAAGCTCCTCGCCGAGTCCCAAATCAAGCTCTTCGTCGACACTTTCCTGCTCCCAACGATCAACGCAATGCCCGAAAACGACGCGCACGTGATGAAACACACCTTTGCGCTGCTGAACTGCACCCCTGCTAAGCCAGAGCACGCCGATATTAGCTTTTACCGCAGCAAAATCATGAACGCTCCGACCTGGGTCAAGGAAAGTGCGGCAATGCTAATTGTCGCTTTCGACGTTCTCGGGGAAGAGGGTTTTCGGGTGCATCCCAAAGGGCACGGTGCCGTGGTAACGGACACCGCTGGAATCAAGGAAGGTAGCTTGGTCACTTACTACAGGGGCGAAGTTTATCCTTCTTGGAGGTGGAGCGAGAAGCAGGAGGCGGTGGAGAAGACTCAGGAGCGCTGTGGGATGCAGCCTGAACTCCCTGAGTTTTACAACATGGCTCTCGAACGACCCAAGTCGGACCCGCGTGGGTACGGCCTCCTCTTCGTGGACGCCTCCCGGAAGGCTTCAATGGGCTCCAACCTCTCTCACTCCTGCAACCCAGCCTGCGAGGTCAAGGTCGTGTCGGTTGACAACTCCCTTGCTCTTGCCATGACGACCGTTCGCGACATAGCGTACGGGGAGGAGGTGAGCGAGCGAAGCGAGCGAGCATTTTGAAGACGAGAGTACGAGCCACTACTAAACTAACATTACATCACTCAATTTCATTCGCTTGTGGCTCGCTCGCCTCTCAAACATTTGTAAATTCGCTTCATTTTGCTCGGCGCAGGTGACTTTCGACTACAACGCCGTGACGGAATCTGTCGAGGAGTACATGTCGGCCGTTTGCCTCTGTGGGCACTCCAACTGCCGAGGGAGCTTCCTCCACTTCGCTGCTGCCGACTGCTACCAGCAAGTTCTGCAGCGCACGAACGAAATTGCAGTTCGGTTCGCCGCTCTGCTCCAGTCGTGCATTCGGAAGTCTCTCAAGAAGGATGATAAGTCAATTTTGGCGCGGCACGGCTTCAATACCGCCGCGTTTGGGGCTGTCTCCTACTTGGCTAAGGAGCAGACGAACTCGCTGGACGCAGTCCCTTTATGGCTCCAGATTTTTGTCGTCGAGTCGCTCAAGTACGTCGAGTACGAGCGCAAGGCGCTGCCTGTCACGCTCCTCTGCGACAGTAGGGAGCGAGAAAAGAAGGAAAAGGAGCGGTATGAATTGGAGGAGAGAGAGGAAAGGGAGGAGAAGGAAGGGACCGGCAAATCAAAAGGAAAAGGGAAAACGAAAAAGAAGAAGGATTCGGAAAATCCTCTTCCATTGACGTTCCAGGCGGCCGATGGAGAAGGAGCCTCGACCATGAGCAACCGGATACAGTCTCTCACCCAGAGTTTGAGCTTGGTAGGGCGTGTCCTGTCTAGACACCGCGCTGAGGTCCAGGCAACGGACATGCAGATTGACGATGGAGCCTCCTCCTCCTCCACCAACTCCAACCCCCCCCCCCCAATCCCCCCAATACACGCACCCATCGAAATTCTCTCCCACAAGGAAATCGCAATGAAAATTTGCGTCAACAAAGACAGCATAATAAGATCCTTAATTGTCGCTGCCGAAGCTGCACGAACGCCGCCCGACGTAATATCGGAAATGTGGGACGTCTACGAATCTTTCGATCGCTTGGCGACGGAGAATATGGTTTACTTGGACGAAGCTTTTGTGGCGGCGGAGGCAAGGCTCGACAGTAAGAAGTGTTGCCTGAAAATTAGAGATGTTTTGCTGAAGCAAAAGGACCGAGTCAGCAGATCGTTGCAAGAGCGCTTCAACGCGGCAATCGACCTCCTAATGTTCTACGCCAAGACGGACACATTCGTGAAAATGAAGGGCTACAGCAAGCTAGAATCCAGCGCCGTCGAGGTGTTCGCCCGGGAGCTCGGAAACAGCGTCCCGCGGAAGCTTGTCCCGACGGATAAGAAAAACGACGTCAACAACTACAAGATTGCAATGACCGAGGGAAACGTCGAATTCTACGATGCAGACGACTCAGTTGCCTCCGTGGCGATCAAATACCCGCACGACTATGTGCCCAACCAACTGTTGCACTGGTTCAACGGGGGGGTGAAGACAAAGAACGGACCGCTCCAATCTACGGGCTGCTTGTCCTTGCCGCAGCCGGCCAACTGCTTCAAGCTGCACCCGCACACATTCACCTACAACAACGAACACCGTAAATTGGTCTTCAACTGGGGCAAGGATAACGTGAGGAAGTACACGCAGTGGGACAACGTGCTGATTGCTACGTTCGGAAGCGCCAACGATCACGTCGACTTCATGGGCTCTCCAATTTTGGACGGGCTGCTGACCGGCGATGGCAAGAATCTGGAGGTGAGCGAGCGAAGCGAGCGAGCC
>Ga0302116_1002192_pt1 | contig 11558 bp, 11 predicted proteins | sample AG5_SCM_MG_FD_203124 | JGI IMG/M metagenome (GOLD analysis project Ga0302116, IMG submission 203124) | Marine microbial communities from Western Arctic Ocean, Canada - AG5_SCM | ecosystem: Environmental > Aquatic > Marine > Oceanic | place: Canada: Western Arctic Ocean | collected 2017-10-01 | reverse complement strand
TGGGGGGGAGGAGGAACCGGGAGGGGACGGAGGTGGGGGAGGGGGGGGAGGCGAGGGCGGAGAGGGCCCAGAAGCCGTTGGAGGTGGAGGGGGAGGGGGAGGGGGAGGGGGGGGGGGGGGAACGGGGCATTGGAGGAGGAGAGGAGAGGAGAGGAGAGGAGGGGGTCCCGAGTTTTAACGACAACCTGGTGGGGGGGGGCCAAGCCAAGCCAAGCCAAGCCAAGTGGAGTGGAGTTGAGTTGAGTTTTGGTGAATGTCAAGAAGAAGAAATACGATACGATACGATACGATACGATACGAACGAGAGGCAAAGCACTAACAAATCTATTAAAAAACTTTTGTTATCTTGGAAGCTGACGAAAGAAGCCGGGTGTGTTAAGTGATTGCCAAATCATGTCTTTATTTAAATCGTCTTTATTTAAATCTCATTTTTGAATTTTTGAAATAAGTTTTTCAAGCTGGCGTGAAATAATATCTATCAAAGTGTATTAACAGCATGCCGGATTGGGTCACAGAGTGTGAGGAGGTTAATGCCATTATAGAAACTACTCATATATCTGGTCCAATGCCCCCTCATCTTCTAGAGGCAATAAAGTCGATTCCAAACTGTATTGGAGCCCACCATGACCACCATATCCGCTCTCAAATTCTCCACAAGTCCCATGACAAGCTCCTGTTCTTCGTCAATCATTACAAGGGCACGCCGAGCGTGCAAATAATAGTTTTTTTTGCCATCAATGCTCTAGTCCACACCACCATCCAGCTCCAACAATGTACAAATCTCATTTCGAGAGGTGTGATAGCCGCGCTGGTGAATCTGCTTCGCACGCAGCCTCGGCTCGAGCGGGTCGGGCTACGCCTGCTCTCGAAGCTCTTGGGCAGCCACGCCGAGGGCAAGAGAGTTGCCGATTGCTTGGGCGGTTTATCGATTGGTTCCTTGCTCCGCGAGAAGCTCGGTTCGATCAACGGGGCCAGCAGCGCAAGCGGCGGCGGCGGCGGCGGCGGCGGCAGCGGCAGCGGCGGGATTCCATCACGAAGAGCAAGGGCGAGCCTCGACGCGTGCGCCGTCATCGAGAGCCTTGTCCGGTACCAAGGCGGGAACTTTGCCCGCCCGTTTGCGAGGCAGGGTCTGCTGAAGAATGTTGCGAAGCTCTTCCTCGACGCCGAGATCAGGAGCTTGAAGATCGTGAGCTTGTCGGTAATATTAGCGTTGGTTTGCAGCAGTGTTGCAGTTGCCAAGTGCGTCAAAGGGAACAGTCGGCTCATGAAGAGCATTAAAATGGTTATCGAGAGTGACGGCGACGAGAGCGTGAGCGAGATGAGAATGGTAGCCTATTGGAAATTGGAAGCGTTAACTAAACTTGGAATGGGGGGTGAGGTCGAAGGCAAAATCGAAAGCGATAACGATAGCGATAATATAAACGATAACGAACGCGTGACGCGTGTTGGAAGGTTAAAGAATCCGTATGCCGCGATTCAAACAATATATGGCGATCGAGCGAGAAAGAGAAAGGAGGAACGAGAAGAACCAGAAGTTGCTGAAGAAGAACAGGAAGAAGACGGCGAAGGTAAAGGTGAAGGAGAAGAGGAGGAGGGTTCAGTTGAATTCACAAAAGACTCGCTTCTTTTCAAAACAATCTTCACTCAGCCTACAACTACAACAAAGCGAAGAATGTACGCGCAAAACTTTCACCCGAGTGTTTCAACTGTGACCCACGCGGAAAGCTACTCGGGCCCGTCTACTAAGAAAAGGCCGCCAACGCCAATGGAATTCAAAATCCCATCGCCGTCGCGCGAGAGGATGGTCCATGTTATAACGACGGGTCTGTTTGGCGGGGAAGCGGGGGAGCAGGAGCTGGAACAGGAACAGGAACAGGAGCAAGAACAGGAGCAGGAGCAGGAGCAGGAGGATAAAAGGTCGTATCATCATCCGGCCACTGTCGTGAAGAGATTGAGAATTGGGGGAGACAGCGATATTCTGCCGAAAGCTAAAGTCATTCGGGAGGTGAAAAAGGCTGCAACTCTCACAGCGTCGAGCTCCTCGTTTTTGAGCAGGTTGAAAGTCATGAAGAAGACCTTAGAGGTTTCGTTGGGAATGGAGGTGGAGGAGGATGAGGAGGAGGGGGGGGCGGACAAAATTGACTTAGAAGAGGCACCTTCTTCTCGGACACCGTCGGCTGCATCGGTGGTAGAATCGACAGCAGCAGCTTCTGACGAAATACCACCACAGACTCCACCTCCTGAAAAAAAATCAATCTCAATCGCAATCGCAATCGCCCCGCCACCCCCAATCCCAATTCCAATTCCAATTCCAATCCTCAAAAAATATATACAGAAGCCGAAGAAGAAGAAGAAGAAGAAGAAGCCAATGAACAAGGCGCAAAAGGAGATAATGGCGATTCTGAACAAGCCCAAGGTTACTGCAAAGCAAATCTTGGAGACGAAAAAAATAGAAATGCCGACGAAAAGCGAGCCCCCACCCCCACAAAACCAGTACCTAACACCCAAAGCGTCGATGGAGTCCTCGGCGAAATCGCACTTTGTCACCGGGGGAGGGAAGAAGGAGTCCATGACCCCCGAGCAGAAACGACACAAGCGGCATTTATCTATGTGGAAGAAAACTCCTGACAAGGTTTTGGAGGAGTTGTTTGTGTGTCACTCGGTCAAGGTGGAGGAGGGGGGAACGGAAGAGATGAAGAAGAATAACGAGGAGGATATTTTTCGGAGGACCACGTTTCATGTAGTGCCTACACCACCACCATCAGCGACGACGAAGTCAACAACAGTTCCAAATGAAAATACTGTGCTGCAACACTCGGCCTTCGAAATGACAGAAAAGGAGATTGAGGAAGCTAAAGCTCGGAAAACTAGAAGGAAGACGACGAACAGGACAGGGGCGGGGCCAGGGGCAGGAACAGGAACAGGAGCAGGGGCAGCAGGAGCGGCCTACTCGTCAACCGGGAGAAGAACATTAATCCCGGCCCCAAAAAATAAATTTGCCATCAACAGGGAAAAGGCAAAGGCTGTTACTCTTGGGTTGCAATCGCCATTCGCCATGGTCTTCGCTCAGGCAGAGAACATAATGAACGACATTCAGAGTATCGAGCAACACCTGCAACATTTGAAGGGCGAGGGCGGGGGGGGAATGGAAACGGAAACGGGGAGAATTAGCGTTATTGAGCTGAGGCAGAAGAAAATTGAGCAGCAGCAAGAGCAGAAGGAGCAGCAGGAGAAGGAGCAGGAGAAGGAGAAGGAGAAAGAGGAGGAGTGTATATTGAAATTGAAATTGGCGGCGCAGGAAACGGTACTAAGAAAGACGGAAGAGCGAAAACAAGCAGCAGAGCAAGAACGAGAAATAGAGCGCGCGCAAGCTAAACTTGCTCTACAAGAGACTATACAAAGCTTGGACGAGGGTGACGATGGCCCAGAAAACAAAATCCATTCGCTCTTGCTCAAGACAAAGAGCAAAATGGAGCTGCTAGACCTAGATGATCACGAGGCGTCAATGCTGGTCCTGAAAAGTCCACAAAAGTCGTTGAACTTTTTTTCAACTAAAAAGAGCTTACTTGTACCAAAGCCGACATTCACGTCCCCAACAATGCCGATGAAAAAGTTTGGCGCTACAGGATAATTTTTAATTGAATAGTTGTTTTCTTCAGTTTGATGTTCTCAAGAAATCTATTACCACACTTGTGGGTCCGTCGCCAGCGCCGTTCTCCTGGATGCACCGGTTCAGGAAGTGCATCCCCTTGTGCAAAACCCGCAATTCTGCCTCCGTCGCCGCCACCCCCGTCGGCGCCTTGCACGTCTTTTCGTGCTTCTTCCAAGCCGACTTCTGGCACTCGGTCGAGCAGTAGAACGTGCGTTTGCACCGTGCGCACGGTTTGGCGGGGAGGGAGCTGCAGACGTCGCACTTGCGAGCCGGTTTCTTCAGCACGTCCTCCACCTTGAGAAGCTCGGCCTTGTCATACTTCATGTGCTTGATGAAGGAGCAAGCGGTGTTGTAGGTGCCGAAGATCTCCTCGTCGACGAACTGCTTGGGGAGGTGTTGCCGGAGGACGGTGGGGAAGGGGGTGGAAGAGATGTACTTGGGGGTGAGCCGGAGGACCTTTACGATCTCCCGGCACGCATTGAATTGGGGGTGCTCAGCAAACTCGAGGGCCGTGTGGTTTGTCGGGTCGGTATCGGTCAAGGAAAGTGGGTGCCGATGGATCATTCGAAGAGCAAGAAACACGAGGGAGTCGCTGTATACCTGGCTAAAGCAAGCAACATGTCGAAGAAGATCAGAATTGTTGTATTTGAGCACTTCACGCACCAACTCGTCATCGTGCTCATCGATGAACTTGTGACAGTCTGCATACGATCGTGATTGGATCCACCCATTCATCTCATTCCACCAATAACCCACTGGAACGTACAAGCGGAGCATCTCCTCCAAACCCAACGAACGAGCTTCCTCGGGAGTGATGGAGAACAAGCCGATGATCTCAGCACAGGCTCCACTCCTAAGGGCAATGTCGAGGGGAGTTTCGCCTTTATTGTCTCGTGTGGTGAGGGCCTCTCGATTCAAGTCAATCGACTGCACGCCCAAATAAGCAAGAGCATGTGTGTGTGTCTGAGCTTTCGCTGCCATCCAATGATGTGGCAGTCGTCCATGATTATCTCTCTCCTTGTACTTTCTCACAAGCAAATCTACATCCCGATCTGGGTGATACATGGCTCCTTTTACCGCGGGCCAATCACGACTCTTGAGCCACTTGTGGTGCTCATTGGAAGGCATAAAGATATGCTCGTGAATTGATCTCAAATGAGAATGGGGAGAGGGGAGAGGTGTATGCTGGGGCAAGGTAGAAATAAATTGAGTTTGAGTAATATTAAATTGACAAAAATCTCCTTCTTAAAGGTAACAAACCACGAAAGCAACTTAACCCAAGTAGAGCACCTATAACCTTTTCAACTCAAGTTTTTAGAGCGACTCGCAGACTCTCGATCTTAGATGAAGAGATCAAGAGCAAACTCTCAGGACAAAAGCATCCCTGATCCTGTAACACTGCCATCCACGCTCATCAAGCTCACGTCAACAGTACTAGATTCTCTCTCAAAACACCCTCCACCTAATAAAACTTTTCCCACCTCCTTCCCACTCCCCCCCTTCCCGTCTGTCCAAACTTACTCCCCCCCTCCCCTCCTCCCATCCCTTCTCAGTTTCCTTTCCTCCCCCTTGACCTCCCCTCCCTCCCGCGCCATAGCCACCCAGCTGCTTCACGATCTCCTCTCGCCCTACGATCCGAACACCTGGCCTGTGGAGGTGCTTGAGTCGTGGATATCCGATGCGATTGAGAAGAGGCTTTGGCCTTGCTATCCTTCAAATGAATCTCTCGTTGTAGATCCTTTGTGCACTAAGCTTGTTTCTTCGTTGACATCAACAATCCCCTCTCCATCTTCATCTTCGTCTTCGTCTTCATCTCCCACCTGCAGCTCCACCCCCAGCTCCACCACAATAACCGCCCTCCTCCAAACCCGAATAACAACAAACCAAAACCTCAACAACACCAACCTCCTCACCACCCTCCTCCAGCTGGTTCCCCTCTCCCCCCTCCTGCGTAGCTTCACTTCGCAGTACCTCGAGTTCTACCTCTCGAGCGCCGCCCTGGCAAAGATAAGCCGGCGAGTCTACGGCGGCATCGTCGAGGGCGTCGACGTGACCTCCTCCCTGGACCTAAAAACCGTCCGGAACCTCCTCTCGATGCGGCTGAAGCCCCACCTCCATCCGATGATCGCCCACACCTTCACGGACGTTGCGAGGAGGTGCACCTCCCCGTTGGTTGCCAAGAACATTTTTTCGGTTCTGCTTGTGAAGGAGTTCGAGGACATTATGGAGATGAATGATGTTTTGCTCGAGAAGGAGGAGAATGAGGGGTTTCATCACGCGGCGAAGGAGAAGGAAAGCGGCGGCGATGATTACAGCGATCATCACATCAACAGCAACAAACCGGACAACAAAACCGACAAGGACACCAAAAGCTCGGCTCTCGAATCCTCGACTTTTCGGCTCCGCCTCCTCGAGCGGATTTTCGTGACGCTCTCCCCCGAGGCAAAGCCCGTTGAATCCCTAGCGAACGGAGTTCTCATGCTTCTGCAGGAGGCGAGAGACCTCCCCTCCCCCGACAAAGCCACATCAACGACCGCCCCACCGACCCCAACCCCAACCCCTAAAGTTACTTCAGCACCAAAACTGTTGATTCTCCTCCGTCGTCTCCTCTCGGTCCTCCACGGTTCGACCCCAGCTTCCCAAAGGTTTTCAACCCTTTCGTTCGTGTCCGTACTTCTCTCCCCCACCGCCTCCACCGACTCCAACCCCAACTCGATGAAGCTACGGTCGTATCGGCTAAATCTCGCTAGAATCGCCGCGGTTGCAACTGGCTACGACCACGAAGCCTCGTCCATGATTGAAGACGTGAGGGATATAGGTTTAGAATGGTGCTCGTACGCGTACGGGAACGGGGTTGAGGAGGAGGTTGCTCTGGGCAGGGGGAAGAGGGCAGCGAAGAAGAAGATTGAGGTTGATTCTAAGCGTGTTGATGACGACGGCTTCTCAGACGACGACGACGACAACTCTTCCTCCTCTGACGACGACGACTCTTCCGTCGCCTCCACCCCTCCCTCTGTCCCAACCTCCTTCATCCTGACGGACTCGGAGCCCGCCTCCACCACCGGTTTCAGCGAGCAGCTCTCGACCGTGCAATTTTTTCTCTTTCTCCCTCAATCCTCTTCGTCAATATCCCAATTTCTCGGTCAGGACTGCAGCAACAGCAACAGCAACAGCAGCAACAGCAGCAACCACAACCACAACAACAACAACAACAACAACAACAGCAACAACAATAACAACAACAACAACTCGGAACAAATCTCCCACGCGAACCCGACGACGATTAGGCAGCTCGTGCAGCTGTCGAAACGGGTGGCTCCTCTCACCACCCACGTTCTTAAAACCCTTCTCGAGTTTCCTTCGAGCATCTTGCCCTCGGAGGTAAAGCTAGCACTTGTTGAGAGGCTAGTTTGTGTGCAATACAGCAACAGCAACAGCAACACAGCAACGCCAATTTTGTCAGCTCCGAATATCATTCTACCCAACCTCTTCTCCCTCTGCGCTCACACCCCGCCCAACCCAACGATTAAAAACCCGGCGTATAAAACTCCACAAGCCAAGCCCTTCTCTGCCCTGGCCCTAACCTCCTCGTTCTGGAGGGTCTGCGGGTTGTGCTTGCTCCTTGGGGGTGATAACAAGAACGTGGCGGAATGGTGCTGGGAGAATGTTCCGACAATGAGAAAAGTTATCGGGGGCGTTTTTGTAGGTTTTGAAAACGAAAATGAAAATAATTTCAATAATAACGATTATAGTGGTGACGACCACGACGAGGCTGAATATGCCAAGAACATCACAAAGCTCGAAAAAATCATGTTCGACCTTTTCACTCCTCCGCAGCTGAAGAAAAAGTCGCAAAGGTGAGCGAGCGATCGAGCGGAAATGGCTACAACCACCCACGCCCACGTCCACGTCCACTACTAAACTAAACTAAACTAATCTAATCTAAAAAAAAAAAAAAACCCACCCAATTCGTTTGGCACCTTTTTCGCTCGGCGCAGTCTCGAAATTGCCATTAAGAGTCTCAAAGTGGACCTTTCCACCGAGGACCTCCGGGACGATGCTGGCGTTCGCGTCTCGTCCCGGAGCAGGAACTTGTTTCTCGACAGGAAGAAGAAATCAATAGCGAGTAACCGCACAAAACTCACCAACAACAATAAGAAAATCGACAGCTTGGTTGGATTGAAAAAAGAAAAATTCATGCTCAACGACGCTATTTATAAGCTCTCTCTCCCTCTCCCTCTCCCATCCTCTTCCTACCTCTCCTTGCTCTCCTCAATTTCCTCCACCTACAACATCTTCGGCAAATACCTAAATTTCCTTCAGCCCGATTTTCTCACCCTCACACTCCAGCGTACTAGCATTGTGCAGGCGTTCGATTGGATCATCCCGATCATCCAAAAGAATCCTAGTTTGATAAATCGGCTACCGCCAAGGTGAGCGAGCGAAGCGAGCGAGCCTTGTGACAGAAAGTGTAAAATAGAGTGTGAGGCGATCATTACCAACTCCTCTCGTGCTTCGTTGAAAATGCGCTTGTTTCGCTCGGCGCAGTGCCACTACCCACCTTCTCATTCTTGCCTTCAACAATATGCAACAAGAAGTATCAGAATCCAATTCCCCCACCTCTCTCAAGCACATAACCGCCAACCTAATCTCACGAACCCGCTACTGCCTCCAAAACGACGACGCCCTCACGACGGATTCGGCGGCCTTTCGGCTCTTCGCGGACTTGGAGTCAGAAATTCCGGAGATCCGCCAAGTCGCCCGAAGCGTCCTCCAGGCCGTCGTTGTCACCTCCCCAACAAACTCCCACGACAACTGCGGCTGGCTCTCTGAGATCCCAGAATTCAACCCGAAGCTCGTAGAAAGCGCCAAGGTTAGCTTGCGCAACGGCCTGAAGTTTGAGCGAGGAAACGTGATGAAGTTCTATCTGTTGGCTATTGGGCACTTCGACACGATTGTAGTTGACGAGGATTTTTACGGAATTTCAATTGAGCAAGTACTGATGGACTGCTTTTCGAAGCGGGCCGGGGTCACAATTGAAGCCATGGGGATGTCCGGGGAGAGCCAGGACGAAGGTTTTTTCGAGTTCTGTTTGGATAAGATTTCGACAAAGTTCGTCAAGGAGATTGAGGAGATTGACAAATTTGTTGACACAATTGAAGTGATTCCTACTCCAGCCACTTTCAAGTTCGCCCCAGGCGACAAGATAAAGGCAAAATATCGCGGTAAGCCCCGCCTATACGTGGGCACAATCGCCTGCGAGAACGAGAACGGAACATACGACATCAATTACGACGATGGAGAGCTGGAACAAAACGTGAAAACGATGCTCATCCGTCCGCTCGAAAACCCCAGCAACAAAAAGACCGGCGTTCCCGATGTTTGCGCCGTCTGCTCAAAGACGACTACAACTGACGAGCTCCACGTAATTGTTTGCGACGGTTGCAACGGGGAGTTTCACTTTGGCTGTTTAGCACCAAAAATGACTAAATTACCAGCTTACCAATGGTTTTGCGGGGAATGCGGGAAGAAGGAGGAGTGGAAGAGCACCGTGTGTTTCAAAAGTGCCACAGCAATGAAGGAGAAGAAGATGAATGTTGAGCTATTACGGAGGTGAGTGAGTGATGAGCCTTGTGAAAGACGAGAACACGAATTCGCGCCACTGCAAAACTAAGATTTTATTATTGTTTTATTGTTATTCCACTCGCTCGGCGGCGCAGCGTGCTGGTTTTAATCTCCAACACGAAGACTGTGAGTGGAGAGAAGGTCCAAATTTTAGTTGACCATTTGTTCGGAAACAGTGAGCTGAGCGGAATTTCATCTGCGTACCTAATCTGCGACGGTTCTCCGGCAATCTCGCTGAATGACTGGATCGATCTGGTCACATCCGAGAACACAACCGTTGCGTTCGCGGCGTGCCAGTGCTGCCCAATTTCGTTCATTCCAAGAATTGTTTTGTGCAGCGGGTTGATTAAGGTGAGCACAACTAGTGTATAGTGTTGCGAGCTCGCTTCACGACTAACTTACACCTCTCTGCTCCGCTCCGCTCCGCTCGGCCCGCAGGTTTGCTTCTTGGAACTGCTGCAGCGGCTCTGCGAACACGGTAGCAAAAGCGAAGAGGCACTGGCAAAATTGCTGAACAAGAGGGAGAACGAGAGGGTTTGGGGAAAGGAGTTTGCTAACCAGAGGGAGCTGGACGTGGTTTTGTCGGACAGGATTAGTGCTTATCTGCGGATTTGCAAGGTTGACAAGGTTGAGATCAAGTCCAAATACAACGTCGTGGCCTACCTGGCGGCGAAGTTGCTGGTGAAGGTGCCACTCGTTGTTGAGCTATCACCGCCGACTGGCGAGGACGACGTGAGAAAAAGTGGCCGCGTTGCTGTTAAAATGAGTCAACAGCGGGGGTTGGAGAATTTTCCACACTTTTCCCACATGCAGAGTTTTGAAACCGCGGAGAAGGTCATGAGTGAGTGTTTTACGGGAGTCGGCTGCAGCGGCGGCTGCAACGACAATAGTAAACACGGGGATGCTGCGAAAGACAGCGAGTACGTCAACTCGGACGATTCGGACTTGAACGAAATTTTGAATGAAAAACCCACTGCAACCGCAGAAAAGGCAGAACTTCTAACTATTTCTCCCGCTTCCTCTACCGCTCTTGGAGCGAAGTTTGAAATCGACTCGAATGTTCAATTTTTGGTCAGTAATTTCGACCCTGAGTCCGCCTTCAAGCAGCTCTTCGCAATTAATAATAATAATGTCACGATGTGCTCAAAGTTCTTCGCCAAGGCAAAGCCAGCCCAACTCTCCTCACTTTTGGTGTTCTTGCTCAAGCAACCTCAACCTCAACCTCAAGCAGCCACACTCACAATTCTGAGCTTCATTCAAACCTGCCTCTCTAGACTCCCTTTTGACACAATTCTGAGAAATCTCGTCTCAATTGTTAACCACCTCCTTCATCTCCAGTCTGACTTCCTCCTCCTGGAGATTGCAAACTTAAACCAGCAAGCTCTCTCTCTGCTGACTAAAATTCTCCTGCCCAAGTCTGACTCTCCCCTTGTCGCCAAGATCCTCACTAAGCTGTACTGCAAGGTGAGTGAGTGAGCGAGCGAAGCGAGCGAGCCTTGTGACAGAAAAGTGCGAAGCTCCGTGCGAAATTGTTATACATGGCTACATCCACTACTGACCTAACCTACTCAACTATTTTTGCTCGCTCGCTGCTCTCGTACTTCGTTAAAAATGCGCCTCGCTTCGCTCGGCGCAGCACACCAACACCCTGGATTTGCGCGACAACAAGCTCAGGGACGTGCTGTTCAAGTTTGTGAAAAATAATTTTGAGAAATTCTTGGAGCAAGGTAAGCGAGCTTTGTGACAGAAGAGTGCAAGCTCCGCGGGTCATTGCTGCACATGGCTACTACTGAACTAACAATATTCCACAATAATAATTATTTTTTGCTCGCTCGCTTCGCTCGGCGCAGAATTTGCCACCCTTTACGACTACGGGTTGAGTATGGCGGCGAAGGAGGTGGAGTTCGGGACGAGCACGTTCGAGTTCATTGCCAAGACCCAACCTTTGATCTTCCTGCGGCAACTAGAAAAATTGGCTGACGTGCTGATGCTCGACGCTGAGTGCGTGGAGCAGCACAGGAGCTACAACCGAGCGGAGGGTTACAGTTTCAATGTGGACGGTGCGGCCGTGTGGAAGAGAAGGAGAACGGACGGCCAGGAGTTTGCCGAGCTTGGTTGGGCTGCTGTAGGCGCCGACGACGCAATTAGTGGCGACGACGACGATGACATCGACATCCCGAATGCCCCCAAGCGCCCCCAGAATGGCTACTTCATATACATGAACGCGAACCGTGCGCGCATCAAAGAGGAGAATGAGGGTTGCGCTTTCGGAGATGTGGGC
>Ga0302116_1002191_pt1 | contig 11560 bp, 20 predicted proteins | sample AG5_SCM_MG_FD_203124 | JGI IMG/M metagenome (GOLD analysis project Ga0302116, IMG submission 203124) | Marine microbial communities from Western Arctic Ocean, Canada - AG5_SCM | ecosystem: Environmental > Aquatic > Marine > Oceanic | place: Canada: Western Arctic Ocean | collected 2017-10-01 | reverse complement strand
GTACCTCCCCTTCTCTCTCCCCCACCCCCCTCCTTCGCTTACAGCGAAAGGTACCAGAAGTGGAAACGCGTTCTCCTAGAAACAGAGTCCGTGGTCCTGTCCAGCATTGGGTTCACAACCTACCCTCTGCACAAAACTCCGCATGCGCTGCTATTTTACTACCTTCAGGCTCTTCTTGAAGAAGGCGAGCTGCGCAAACAAGTTGCGGAGAAGGCTTGGAAATATTGTGACTGTGCCACAAGAGGAGGAAGTGTTGTAAGGCAGTTTCGTCTGGAAGTTGTGGCCACAGCGGCAATACACTTGGCGCTGGAAGATTTAGGCCTAGCATTTCAGAGGAAGGAGTGGTGGCGACTGTTCCTCCAAACAAATGAGTCACTGTCCACAATACAAAATGCGATGAACGAAATCATCGCGACGAAGAGCCAGATCGATTTAATCGACAACGGGGACGTAGACGTAGACGTAGCAGAGGGAGAGGGTCATGAGGGCGACAACCCGTTCGTATCAATTAATAGTAGTTCTTGGCTAAACACATGAGATTAAAATCCCAATCAAATTCCAAATTCTAACTTTATTGGCTAGTCGCTCACCCCACATAAACCCCCAACATGATGATTTTTACTCTCAGCAATGCTTAATACTGCCTCCACGCCCATCAAGAATGCGCTGAGCAACACAACCCCACCGATGGAGAACGCAATATAGGAATTTCTCGAATTCTTCTTCATGAGCACGTTTAGCCCAATCTGGCCAACGTAAGTTGAGACGAATCCAATGATCATGCAGATAACCGCGTAGTCCGTTACGAGAAGCCCAAAGACAACGAACGAGGTGGTCGCTGTGAAGCTGCGCCGAGCGAAGCGAGGCGCATTTTTAATGGAGCAGGGATATAATGTTTGTTTAGTGGCTCGTACTCTCGTCTTCCTCAAGGCCTGCTCACTTCGCTCGCTCACCTGGTGAAAAATATCATGCACGCCGAGCAGGCCGAAGCCACTTTAGGGTGCACGCCCATTGCTAGCATGAGAGGTCCCTTCACGATTCCACCCCCCACCCCAAACATGCCGGCGAAGAAACCCGCCATGCAGCACACGATCGGGTACCTGACCGTGGCGCTCTCGTCCCAAACGATGTCCCCCTCGATGTACCTGTAGCGGCACTCCTGCGCCGAGCGAAGAAGGTGCGAAGTAATTTTTTTTTAAATTGGGTTAGTTTAGTGGCTGATGTAGCCGTCTGCAGCCATTTCGCGAGATCCATCGCTCGGTCTTCCTCAAGGCTCGCTCGCTCGCTTCGCTCACTCACCTTCTTGTTTCTAAACTTCTTCAACAGCAACTCTCTACAGTGGTTGCTGACAGCTATTATCCAAGCGAGAATGATTATGTTGGCGATCCAAAACGACTTGCTTCCGCACTTGATGCCGAGGGGAGACGCGAACCCCCCCCCTCCCTTCAGAATGTTGATTATGAGGACGAGGGAGAACATAACGACCAAAATGATGATTTTGCTCATTTGAACCTCCTTCTCCTCCTCCAAAATTGCAACAAGGCGTTTGTCCTCCAGAATTTTGTTCTCCGCCTTTTCATTTGGTGACAGGAGGGAAGTCTTCTCGTTACCAGCGTAGTACATGTCATCGTCGGAGTCGGGCGAGTCCGATTCAGGGGATTGGGAAGCAGAGTCGGCCGAAGAGGAGTCGGCCGAAGCGTTGTTATTTTTATTTTTATTATTGTCGCTTTCTTTCTCCTCCTCAGAATAAATACCCCGCTTCACATTCGTGGGGGGAACCACCATATTGTCCTCTATATCGCTATGTATGCGCGTTAGTTCCGACTCGAGCTCGCCGTTGTTCGGAGACCTCAGCATCTGCAGAGTTTCCTTCTTGTAAAGTTTTTTAGCCTTACTCAAAGTCGTGTAGCCAGTGGCAGACAGCAATAAAACCAAAAGGGTGGCCAGCAGTTGTTCAGGCAAGACCTTGTTCAGAATAGCACCAATCAGTGCACCCGCTATTGTGAGCGGCTCCATCACGAGAACTAGGTCCCAGTCTATGAGCGGCCTGTCCGCTTCGGGGTGTCGCTTCCGAGCATTCAAGAGGTTGTTCGCAATCGAACCGCCAAGTACCGTCACGTTGGAAAGGGGAATCGCATGCTTCGGACTGAAGTTAAGGACGAGAATATAGATTGGAACAAGGATCCCACCACCACCAATCCCCCCCCCAGCAGCCACAAGGAGCCCAAGGATTGCAAGGACCAACCCGGGTACATCAGAGTCGTATGATAGAGGAAACAGCGGTTTGTGGGTCTCATCAAACACATCGTGGTGCTTGTGGTGGGCTGTGGTGGACAGGAATCGAGGTAGTTGGGGAAGGGAGGACCCAGAGTCTGTGGTCATGTAATTAAGAACGATTAGGAGAAGGCAGCACCCTGAAATCGTACTCAGTTGGTGTATATTGGCAACCATTTGCTATGTAAGTTATTGAATCAAGGAATTGATCAAAAAGCAAAGGTGCTAGAAGTGGAGAAAGAAGAAAGTTTTTTGAAGATGGATTCAATGGAAATAAATTCTAAAAACACGTTGGCCACTCTAACTCCCCCCACACAGCTCAAAACGTAAAACACGTGATCCCAATATATTATCTACTACACCTCCAACTAAACCCCGGAATAATATTGCTCAGAACCACTTTCTTTTTCATTCGAAATGATTTCCAATTCCTATGTTTCAAAGTTCTTCAGGTGAGCGAGCGAAGAAACACCACGCAGGTGAGCGAGCGAAGAAACACCACGCACTAAACTCACACTAATCCTACTCAGCATTATTTTCTTGTCATCAATGTGCGAGGGGCTTAAAAACCAATTTGGCAATGTGTTTCGTATCAAGAAACCTTCAAACTCGCCAATGACAACACCAAAAACTATACCACGAGCTTTCTCCTTTCTAAGTTTCCGGAAGAATGATTTGCTTCGCTCTTTCTCATCAGTTTTGAACTTCAATAAATTGCAGCTGCCCAGCATGGCTGACTGGACGGACCTCTCTTGGTATGAGCGAGTTTCTTCGAGTTCCCTGTTCACAATGTCGAACCAGTACTATAAACAAAGTGAAACGCCAACATATGAGTTTTCTTCTCGGGCGGAAGCCTGGCAGGACTACGATTATGCGTCTGACCTCTCTGATTCTGATTTGTCCGATTCCGATGATTTCGAGTTTTCTTATGAAAGATCATTTGATGACGAGAAGAAGCCCAGAATTTTTCAGGGCGCCCGAAACTTTGTTAAACATTTCAACAGTGGATACTGATTGAACTGATTGCTTGGTTAGGTAGATTTTTATACACCTATACAACACACAAATCTTCACCCTTCATACTCAAGATACATTAACATATAACAATCAATCCATAGTCACACCCCCAACTTTTTATTTTGATTTTTTGTATTTTTTATGTTGTTTATGTATGGTGGTATGACCCCAATCCCCTCTTTTTTCTTTTCTTTTTTCCTTGGCCCTGATGAGCTCCTCCTTATTATTATTTCCCCCTCCCCCGCTCCTCTCCCCTCCTACTCCTCCTCACCCCCATCCCCCCCCCTCTCTTGGCCGCCTTTGCCATCCTCTCGGTCTCCTCGGCTGCCTCCCGCTTCTTCGTTTCCATCATCATCTCGTGGCTAACCTCTTCAAACTTTTTAATGCTCTTCTTTGTGTCCTCGCACTCGTTAATCAAGTTGTCCCGCTGTCTTATTAAGTCCTTCCTCGTCTGCTCGATATCGAACAAGCTGCTCATGTCTCCGTCATAAGCTTTCTGAAGCTCTTTTCGCAAGTACCTGGGGAAATCTTCTTGGAAAGGCATAAGGAAGAAGCAGTTCGTTTTCGTTTTAACTGTGGTGGCGAAGACATCCCGCCACTGCCCGACGATGTGCTGCACCAGCCCTCCTATCACTGTTGTTGTCCTCTTGGCGTCTCGCGAGCAGGCAGCCTCCTGCAGCAGCTGGATGAGGTTCTGCGTGTCGCGAGCGTACGCATCGGCCGCGGCCATGTCCTTCCTCTCGTTCGCCACAAGGCCGCGTTCGTTTTGTTGCTGCGCCGAGCGAAGCGAGGCGCATTTTTATGAAGCAAGAGCAAAAAGAGTCAAAAGAATTGAGTGGGTTAGTTTAGTAGTGGATGTGCAGGCTCGCTCGCTTCGCTCGCTCACCTGTTGTCGTTGTTTAGTGGCACTGGCGCCCCTTTTGGTATTGTAATTATTGCTATTCTCGGCATCGTGGTTGTTGTTATTGTTATTGTTGGTGTTGGAATTCTGGATGCTGTTGTTGCTGTCTCCCTCGCCCCCCTCGAGGTTCTTCTGCGTGCTCATGACGACCTGGTAAAGCCTGACGATGTCGCAGTTGTTGGGGAGGGAATTCTTCAACGCCCCGCTGCTACCCTCGTTAAAGTTCCAGGTAACGTATTTGGTGTTAGCTTTCAAATCGTCCTGGTACCTCCTGGAGCAGCTCTCGCCGCACTCCTTCATGAACTTGATGTAAATGTTCTTGACCAGGTCGATGAATTCCTTGTTGTAGATGATTTCGTTGCAACTGTCGCTGTCGCCGTACAGGTCCTTGTTGCTCTCGGCCTTCTTCTTCACGATGCTCTCGGCTACAGGGAACAAGTTCTCCATAATGTGGTAAAGGCGGGACTGAGAATGAGATGTTTGGTTTGTGTTTTTTTTGTAGTTTGGATTAGGATTGAATTGATTTGGGTAAGATTGCAAACAAAAACTCACCTCGAGACTCTCCAACATCGGATCGAAACTCATCTTGGCCTTCTCAACCGCAATGACGCACGCGGCCCTCAAAAAGTTCACTCCGTCATGAGTGTCGCCGACTCCGGCAGCGTTGGCAACCTCGTCCTCGGAGATCGTTGGCAGCCGCAAGCACCTCGTCGCCAGGCAAAACTCTCTCAGCGTTCGGTGATATTGGCTACCACCGTACAACTTGTGGTTGTTGTTTCCCACGTCGCTGTCGACAAGGCGGTCCCATTTGCGCTCGGAGACGGCCATTTCGCACCGATCGTTGAAGCTTCCAGCCTTCTGGTGCTCCTCCGAGAGCGTCTCGCCGAACTTGCCGGGGGAAACAGCAATGGTACCGTGGAGGCCGTCCGAGATGGCCTTGCAGATGCCGTCGCAGTACGTTTCGGCGCTCTGCTTCAAGCGGTCGATGGAGAGGGCCTCGAGCTGCACCGAGCGAGCCAAACGAAATGAGTAGAATAATGTTAGTTCAGTAGTGGATGTGGGTGGCTGTAGCCATTTCCGCTCGTTCGTTCGCTCACTCACCGCCCTCTCGCACTGCTCGAGGCGCTGCTCGCCCTGCGCCAGCTCCGCCTGAAGGGTGGGGATGATCTTGGACATGTTCTTCTTGTAGAACTCGTGAACGCGCCTCTCTAAGAAGCCCTTGAGACGGAGGACTCCAATTCGGGGCAGCAGAGCACGCTCGAGGCGCGGGTCAGCCTTGAGGGTTTTCTGGCAGTAGGCGCGGTCCGAGTTCTCCTGCGCCGAGCGCCGAGCGAAGAAGGTGCGAATACAGAATACGCATTAGTGGCTCGTCTTTCTCAACCCCCCCCCCAGCTCCACTCGCCTCACCTTGGACTTGACCTCCTTCACGAACTCCTTGTCGCTGCGGAAGGCGTGGGACTCCGATTGGCCGACGCGGCCCGAGGGGACGGAGGTGAAGAAGGGACCTCCGAGCTTGTGTGGAGCGAGCCGGCTGATAATCGGAGCCTTCAAGAACTCCTCCATGTCAGCCGGATCTCCAAACTGGGGAACCTGCATTATGTTTGCATTATGCCGAGCGAAGAAGGTGCGAAAAAATTGAGTGGAATAGATATGTTAATGTTAATGTTAGTTTTAGTTTCGCATGGCTCGTATGCGTATGCTCGTCTTCCTCAACCCCCCCCAGCTCCGCTGCTCCGCTCCGCTCCGCTCGCCAGCTCCGCACTCGCTCACCTTGGTGTCCAACTTGGTGTTGACAATCACCGTCCGGGACAGTTCCGGATCGGCCTTCTGGACGATCTCCCTCGTCGCTCCGTGCTTCCAGTCGGACGTGTCCTCCACGCACAGAATGATGTAGTCCTGGCAGTTCATCTTGTCGATGACGAGCTTCTCAGCCTCCCTGGCAGCAACCTGCAGGCTCCTCGACTGGGCGTTGGCCAGGGAGCCCTTGGGGGTCTTGGGAGCCGAGATTAGGCCGGGGGTATCGATGAGAATCATGTTGGGGCACTCCTTGTATTCCATCCTGATGTTGATCTCGCGAGAATCGAAGCAACGAACCTTGTCCATCTCCAAGCGGTTGTTCTCGGACTCGATGTACCGCTGAATCTCCTGAAGAGACGCAGGGCGCTCCTTGCCGTCGTCGCCCTGGAGGTAGCAGACGGGAGTGTCGAACTTGGGGTTGTACTGCATCTTGAGGGCAACAGGACGGCGAGTTTTGGTACCGCCTCCAACTTGGTTGAACTGGAACCCAATTATTGCCTCAATCAGGGCAGATTTGCCAGAGGATTGGTGCCCAACCACCAGGACGGCGGGGGAGTCAAAGGGTTTCTTGTATTGCTGTGGAGTGGGGTGGAGTGGGGTGGAGAGGGGTGAGTGGAGTGGGGTGGGGGAGGAGTAGGTGTGGGTGGATAAGTGTTAGGGATATGAAAAAGACAACACAAATTTGGCCCACCCAACACTCTCTACTCACTACACTACACTTCACTACACTATACACTACTCACCTGCGCCAAGTTGTGAAGGACGTTGTAAGCCTCGTAGACAGCCTTCTTGCCTTCAGACAGAACTCGGGGCTGAACCTCATCAATCTCCTCGTACTCACTCTCATACTTGGAACTCTGACTCTGGCTCTGAGCTTCCATCAAACCATTCACAAAACGGTTTGCCCCAGACGAGGAAGCGGAAGGGGAGGTAGCAGCCTCTTCGGAGGATGGAGACCTTGGGGGGGTGGAAGGAATGTCGCCAAAGGAATCAGAAGCTCCACCGGAGATGAAGAGTTGCTTCGAGGAAGTTGAGGAAGATGTTGAGGTGGGGGAGAATCGAGATGACCAGGAAGAAGATACTGCTTGGAACGGCCGGAACGATATACCGGACGAGGACGGAGCCAGGCACACCGCCGTGGTGAGGAGGAGCAGGTTAAGCATGATGGAAATATTTTAATATTTTATGAATTTTTTGGGTCGAACAGACAACGGAAGAGTGCTCTAAGCGTTAAAATTTTCTCCCGTGGAATGTGGCCCTGTAGGTGGGGTAGGAACCTCAGATACCTCTGTTATTATTAGCAGAGCAAAACAAAAATTTGAACAGATTTGAATTATTTTTGAAATTGGTTTTGGCGTCCAAAAAAGAAAAGCCAAGATTCGTAGCAGGTAGTTTAACACTCAAATACCTATTGCTTGTATACCTTGCTTGTGGTGCTGCAGAATGGATGCAGAAACTTAAGCTGTTTCTGATCAATACGACAACTGCAGATGGAAATTACTAACCCAAATCTTCTTTTCTTTTCAGTGGGCCTCTTCAGATGGGCCTCTTCAAGAAAATCTCTAGGTTCATAGGGTTTGGTGGAAGCAGTCAGAATAGAAATAAAGAAATAAAAGCATTAACAGTGGAAAAGTCCAAGCCTCTCGCAAAACAGGTTGCCTCCCCGGCGGTGAAAATAGTAGCCCCAAAACTCAAACCCAAATTGGCCAAGAGGAACCCATCAAAGAGGACCCCATCAAAGAGAACCCCTTCAAAGAGGACCACCCCTTCAAAGAGCAACAACACCAATACGGAGGAAGACAATGCTCACACACGTAAGTCTCCCTCCCCACCAAAAACCAACACCTCTCACCCCATCCCAACCACTCTAACCCCCCCCCCCCCAATTTACGCACTCAGCAAAATTCATCTCAGCTAACTTTGGAGTTGGAAGTTTCACGTACAAAACTGTAACTTTTGCCAATGCCAAAATGGGAATGGTCATCAACTGTCGTCGACCCCACTGTGTGGTAGTCACTTCCTGCGTCCCTTCCTCACACGCCGAGTCGCTTGGCGTGGAAACTGGAGACATTGTGATTTCTATAAACAACGAGAAGCCCGCCCGGTGGCTGCAGGTGAGCGAGCGATATAATGGCTTCGTCCACTACTAAACTAACCCACTCAATACACCTCGCTTCGCTCGGCGCCGGCGCAGGGCGTTTCAACCCAATTGATATCTGCCAAACGCCCCTGCGTTGTGGAGTTCGTCCGTTTCGGTAAGAACAAGCGAACAGGGGCCTCGAACAGTAAGGAAGTTTCCAACGCACTCATGCCCTGGAGGCCGAGCGAAAACGAATTTGGAGAGCGTGCTCCTCCTACCCCCTCCAAAGCCTCCAATTTCCCTTCCGACGACATGGATGTGGAGACACCAATGAAGGAGGAGTACAACACACCCAAGAAAACCAACAATACTAGAACCCCCACAGGAACCAAGAACAAGAGCGCGGCCAAGGCGAAGCCCAAGAGTGTGAAGAATAGTGCGGTCAAGAAGAGTGTTGTGAAGAAGGGCAATCAGAAGCCAAGTCAGAGATCAGCCAAGAAGGCAAAGAGGCCCAGCCGCAAGTAAACATTAATTAATTCAAAATACATCTTATAGAAAGGCCTCCCTAAATTAAATATCAAAAAGGGAAGTCTGGGAAAACTTTGAAATGTACGAATTTCAACCCCACATATGCTGTCGACAACAGCACCAAGTATCGTCCCACAAACAAGTCAAGTGACTCAGTGATCTCTCTAATTATTCGTGACGCCTCACCCACCGTCTTCAACGACCCAAAGGCTAGCAAGGGAATCGCATTTCCAGCGTTCAAATCCTCAATCGTGACGATGTTTTTTTTCTCATTTTTTTCATTTTGTTTGCTCTTATCCTCGGGCGGCCCAACCACCCGCTTCTTGAATGGCCCAACGCCAATGTCAAGCGTGATGGGCTTTCCAGTGGCCCGGTCGAACCTGCGCCGAGCGAAGCGAGGCGCATTTTTAATGAAGCATGAGCGAACCAAACCAAGCGAGCCAAATGAATTGAGTGGAATAATGTTAGTTTAGAAGTGGATGTAGCCATAATGACTGTAGCCATTTTCACGGGATTCATCGCGATTAGGTTGGTTTTCACAAGGCAGAATGCACTCCCACGAGGCCTTGTCAGCAGCGGCACGGACCGGGAACCGGGAACGGGTGCAACCACTTTTTCGGCCCACAACCCGCTCACCCCCATTCATCGCGAGTATTCTCGTCTTCCTCCTTCCTCCTTCCTCAAAGCTCGCTCGCTTCGCTCGCTCACCCAAAACCACCAATTAGCCTGAAGAAATTGCCCACAAACACGTCGGCAAACGTCACAATCACCGTTATCAATTTCGTCGATCCGACAAGAATGAACGTTGTGGCCAGAGCGAAAATCGTTCCAGCCAGAAAGGTTTCGATTGTTTCGTGGAAGGGCAAGATCCAAGAAAGCCCGTTCTCCCTAACGAACGGGACAATCGCTTCGTTGAAGAACGATTCCACAACGCAAAGCTCGAGGCGGATTCTAAGGAGCCCGCCAGCAATTAGAGGTCCGTACTCAACAAAGTTGTCGGAACCAACTACTGCCTCCGTGGAGCCTTGGAGGAAACGATAAAAACCGTCCGAAGAGGAGCAAACCGGGCGGAAGTTGTCAGGGTTGAAATCGCCCGTCGAAAGGGGAGACGAGATTGCATTTACAGGTTGGGTGAGGAGAGAAGAAAGGAAGATGGAGGTGGGGAGAGAGAAGGATGGGAGTGGAAGGGAGGGTGGGGAGAGGGACAGGGGGGAAGAAAAGGGATTGAAAGATGAAACGGGGATTGAAATTGATTTACTATGATGAATTGTCGACTGATGTGTGAATGATTGTGAGGGCGAGCTCACGAAGAGGCTGATAACTACCAATAGATTTGTGAACATACAAATAATATGCTGTAGCATTACTATAGCATACGCTTTTGTGGAAGATATCTGTGATACAAGATCTTTAAAACGTTTGTGTTGCACTATTTTTAACGACACGAGTTTAATTTACTTTTCAGTTCATAAAAGCGATGCTGCTAGGTTTACGTAGCTCCTCGATTTTTTCTGGGCGTGCGGCGGCGGTACGTCAATTCCGATCTTCGAGCAAGATTCTTGACTCTGACTACGAGTTCGACTTTACCCAGCTGAAGAACTTCAGGAAGCCTTTGGGGACGGTTGAAGTGGGAGTTGACTGCCTTCACGATCCTCTCTTCAACAAGGGAACGGGTTTCAAGCATGGGGAACGCGACCGAATGAAAATCCGAGGTTTGATTCCTCCTCGGAGGCTTTCGATGCAGAGCCAGATCTCGCGCGTTCTGCAGTCGATCAGGGAGGAGCCCTCTCCAATCAAGAAGAACATAATGCTGGAGGATCTCCACGACCGAAACGAGACTTTGTATCACCGCATTCTGGTGGACTATATAGAGGAAATGGCGCCGATCATTTACACCCCTACAGTTGGCCAGGCTTGCAAGGAGGTGAGTGAGCGAAGCGAGCGAGCCTTGAGGTAGACGTAGACGTGAATACTCGCGATGTATCTCGCGAAATGGCTGCAGACGGCTTAATCCACTAATTACTTAAACTAACCCACTCGATTCGTTCGGCTCGCTTTTGGTTCACTCGTGCTTCTTAAAATGCCGCCTCGCTTCAGTTCGGAGTGCGTTTCCGGCGCCCACGTGGGATGTACTTTTCCTCAGAGGACAGAGGGCAGATGGCTGCTATGGTGTATAACTGGCCGCATAACGATGTTCGCGTGATTGTGGTGACTGATGGCTCGAGGATTTTGGGTCTGGGCGACTTGGGAGCGAACGGAATGGGAATCCCAATCGGGAAGCTGAGTCTCTACTGCGCAGCAGGAGGTATCGCTCCCCACCGCGTTTTGCCCGTTTGCATAGACGTAGGAACGAATAATAAGGAGTTGCTAAACAATCCGTATTATTTGGGAATCCAGCAGGAGAGGCTGACAGGAGTTGAGTACTTCAGCGTTGTCGACGAGTTCATGCAGGCTATAAAACACAGGTGAGGATTGGGTGAGGGGTGTTGCGTACGATCATCATTCATATATATTAACCTCAATCCCAAAATTTAAATACGAATAGGTGGCCCAACGCCCTCGTGCAGTTCGAGGACTTCCAATCCGAAGTCGCTCAACCGCTTCTCAACAACTACAGGAAGACACACTTGACCTTTAACGACGACATTCAGGGCACGGGAGCTACCGTTTTGGCAGGCTGCTTGAGCGCCTTGAGGGCAAAGGGGGCCGAAGTGACCAGCTTGGGAGATGAAAAAATCGTCATCGCTGGGGCTGGCAGTGCCGGAATTGGCGTGGCAACCGTGCTTTACCAGGTGAGCGAGCGAAGCGAGCGAGCCTCGTGACAGAAGAATGCGAAGCGACGACTAACCCACTCCTAAACCACTCTTGCACTCGTGCTTCGTTAAAAATGCGCCTCGGGGCGCGGGGCGCGGCGCCCGGCCCGCGCGTCCACAGCCCCCCCCCACAACCCGCCCAGGGAGCGA
>Ga0302116_1002189_pt1 | contig 11561 bp, 4 predicted proteins | sample AG5_SCM_MG_FD_203124 | JGI IMG/M metagenome (GOLD analysis project Ga0302116, IMG submission 203124) | Marine microbial communities from Western Arctic Ocean, Canada - AG5_SCM | ecosystem: Environmental > Aquatic > Marine > Oceanic | place: Canada: Western Arctic Ocean | collected 2017-10-01 | reverse complement strand
CCGCGGTAAGAGCGGCGGGCAGGTGAGGGACGAGTACCGCAGTAACTACGACGCGGGGCGAGGCGGGTACGGCGTGCTGATCAAGAACGAGCTGGAGACGTTGAACGAGAAGGCGGACGCCGGCGCGGGCGAGGGCGACGGATTCAGGGGTGGCGGCGCCGGCGATCGCGGAACCTCGGGCGGCGCCGGGGGAGAGGACCCCGGGGGTGACGACGGGCCGGGTCCGAAGGTTGGATCCAAGCGCGGGAGGGACGGCGACAGCGACGAGGAGATGGAGAAGGAGAACCCGAGGTTCCGCGGCGACGACAGCGACGAGGACTAGGCTTGGATCTCCTTAATAATCCACCAGACTTTTTTATGTTAACCGTAAATACGCGCTACTCGATACTGTTTGCATGTCATTCGGAAGGGCGACTCGAAACTATTTGCGACTCGTTCGGCTTGGCCAACAGTTAAGAAGGGCCAACTCCAAACACTCCGCCGCCGACACCCCGCCGACGGACCGCACAGTACGACCGCACGCGACGCGGGGTGGGCTTCGAAGGTTTCGCACCTCGGCGCCACACGCGTTCGTGTATCGACCCCGGCGGGACCCGCGGCGACCTCCACGCGCGACGGCCACACCGGCGCGGCGCGCACACTCATCCCCGGCGGCGTCTCCGTTTGCAGGGGAGGTTTTATAAAAAAAGCGGCGAGGGTACGAATACGCGACGCGCACCATGGGCAAGGGCGGCGGCAAGGGGGGTAAACCCGTCCCGGTCGAGCTCCGCCAGCCCGGCCTGATCAAGAAGGAGATCGTCTCCACCTCCTTCTCCTTCTACGACGCGGAAGAGGCCAGACGCATCAGCGTCAAGCGCATCAGCAACCCCGTGCTCTTCGACGCCCTCAACAACCCCGTCCAAGACGGCCTCTACGACCCGGCGCTCGGCCCCATCGACAAGAAAGGCTCGTGCGCCACGTGCAGGCTCAGCGCCATGCACTGCCCCGGGCACTTCGGCCACATCGAGCTCGCCGTGCCCGTGTACAACCCGCTCACGTTCGGAACCGTGGTTCGGCTCCTACGATCGATGTGCCTGCACTGCCACCGATTTAAGATGGGAACCGACAGGGTCGGAGCCTACTCGCGCAAGATGGAGCTCATCCGCGCGGGGGACCTGAACGCCGCGGCGGAGATATCCACCACAGGGGTGTCCAAGCAGGTCCGCGAGGCGCTCGGTAACCTCGAAGCCGACGGCCTAGGGTTCGAGGTCGGAGACGTGGACACGACGACTGGTAAGTTTATTTTAATTCTCGTATGTGCAATTCGACTGACATCGTGTTTTGTTTACAGTGTCGCGGGTGCTACCGGTGACGCACCAAGGCCGCCGCGCCGACCGCATCAAGTGGACCACCAACTCCATGGCGGCGTCGCGGGACCTGATACGCGATTTCCTCGGCTCAGTGCCCGCCAAGTGCGAAAACTGCGGGTGCTGCGCCCCTAAGATCACCCCCGAGGGCGCTAACAAGATTTACAGAGCGTCGCTCACGGGGAAACAGCGCGAGGCGAACGCGGCGCTCGACATCGACCTGGACGGCGAGCTCGCGGACCTCGCGGCGCCGGGCGAGGACGCGCAGGAGGACGGGCGGGAGTTGGCGGGGCAGGAGGTGGCGCCGGATCCCGCGAATGACAAGAAGAAGAAGAGGCGGAAAAAAAAGGATGCGGGATCTGACTCTGATGAAGGCTCGGACTCCGATTCCGACTCAGAGTCCGGCTCCGGCTCCGGCTCGGGCTCCGACTCCGACTCGGACGAAGAAGAAGACGCGACGAAGAAGAAGACGCGCGTGGACACCGCCGCCGCGATGTCGTCGAGAAAGCAGGTGTTCATCACGCCGATTGAAGCTCGGGCGCTGCTCAAGAAGCTGTGGAGCCGCGAGTACGACTTTTGCTCCATGACGTGGGCCGCCGCGCCCCCGACGTACGGCATGACGCAGGGCGCCAAGGACCCGATCGTCAACCGCTCGGATCCCGCGCGGTTCTTCATGCAGACGGTGCTCGTGACCCCGTGCAGGCTTCGGCCGCCCAGCAAGATGGGCGACATGATGTTCGAGCATCCCCAGAACACGCACCTCAACGCCATCATCCAGGCGAACCTCACCCTCGCGGAGCTCTTCCGGAAACCCCCGACGGTCCCCGAGCCACCCGAGGTTCGCGCGCAACGTGCGGTGCGCGCGTGGCTCACACTCCAGAGCGGCGTAAACAAGCTCATCGACTCGTCCAGGGAAGGACCCGGCGAGGCGGGGATGCCGGGGATCCGGCAACAGCTCGAGAAGAAACAAGGTTTGTTCCGCATGAACATGATGGGAAAGCGCGTGAACTACGCCGCGCGATCGGTGATCATGCCGGACCCGTACCTGAAGACGTCCGAGATTGGCGTTCCGCCCGTGTTCGCCAAGAAGCTGACTTTTCCGGAGCACGTCACGGAACACAACGTCGAGCTGATGCGCAAACTGGTTGAGAACGGCCCGGAGATTCACCCGGGCGCGAACGCCATCGAGGACGAGCGCGGCCGCGTCATCCACCTCGACAGGTTCACCGCGGAGAAGCGCGCGGCGATCGCCAAGACGCTGCTGGCGGCGCCCGCGGCGGTCAGCGGCGCCGCCGCCGCCGCCGCCGCGGGGATCAGAACCGACGGATCCATCGCCGACGAAGGGGACGAGGTCAAGGCGGCCGCCGCCGCGGCGAACGCCCAGGGCGGTGAGCGTACCCGCCCGTTGGCCAAGAAGGTGTACAGGCACCTCCGCGACGGCGACGTCCTCCTGGTGAACCGGCAGCCCACTTTGCACAAACCTGGCATCATGGCGCACACCGCCAAGGTGCTACCCGGCCAGCGCACGATTCGCATGCACTACGCCAACTGCAAGACGTACAACGCGGATTTCGACGGCGACGAGATGAACCTCCACTTTCCGCAAGATCACCTCGCGCGCGCCGAGGCGTACGAGATTGTCCGAGCGGATCAGCAGTACACTGTGCCCACCGATGGATCTCCGCTGCGGGGCTTGATCCAGGACCACATCGTCGCCGGCGTGCAGCTCACCAAACGTGACACATTCTTAAACGCCGAGGAGATGCAACAGGCGCTGTATTCGGCGCTCGTCGATTTCGCGGATGAGGATAAGGGTGGCGGGTGCGTGCAAGGGCACTCGATTACGATGCCCCCGCCGACGGTGATGAAGCCGAGGCGGCTATGGACGGGTAAGCAGGTCATATCCGCGGTGCTCGACCACGTGACGCACGGGCGCCCCGCCATGACCATGAAGCACGGGTGCAAGGTCCCCGCGAACTACTGGGGCGGCGACGATTCCGGCGAGGGTGAGTTTATCCTCCGTAAAAACTACGTATGCAGCGGCATCATCGACAAGAACACCTTTGGCAAATACGGTTTATTTCACGCCGTCGCCGAGCTGCACGGCCGCGTGCTCGCGGGCGACTTGCTCTCCGTCTTCTCCCGGCTCCTCACCGTGTGGCTTCAGAAGTGGGGCATGACGTGCGGCATCGACGACCTGATCCTCACCCCCGAGGCGGAGGCGGGCCGCGCCGCGGAGCTGGCCAAGGCGAGGGGCGCGTGTCGAAGCGCGGCGGCGCAATTCGCCGAGGCGGATGAGAACGTCCCTGACGCGGCGTTGCGGCAACAGATCGCCGCGCGCCTCGCGGAGCGGGAGGGCGCGGAGGCTATCCTGGACATGCGCTCCTCCGGCGCGCTGAACAAGATCACGTCCGCGGCGGTGACCAAGTGCCTTCCGCACGGAACCAAAAAGCCGTTTCCCAAAAATTGCCTGTCGCTCATGACGCAGTCGGGGGCGAAGGGCTCCATGGTGAACTTTTCGCAGATCGCCGCGTGCCTCGGTCAGCAGGAGCTGGAGGGCCGGCGCGTGCCCCGCATGATCTCCGGGAAGACCCTGCCGTGCTTCCAGCCCTTTGACCTATCCGAGCGCGCCGGTGGGTACATCCAGGATCGATTCTTCTCCGGCTTGAGGCCGCAGGAGTATTACTTCCATTGCATGGCTGGCCGCGAGGGTCTGGTGGACACCGCGGTGAAGACGGCGCGGTCCGGCTACCTCCAGCGGTGCATGATTAAGAACCTGGAGACGTTGCGGGTGCACTACGACCACACGGTGAGGGACTGCGACGGGTCCGTGGTGCAATTTGCGTACGGGGAAGACGGCTCGGACGTGACTAAAAACTCGTACGCGCAAAAGTTTGAATTTCTCGCCGACAACGCCGAGCTCGTCAAGGCTAACCTCGTGGATGCCGAGAAAGGCCGCGCGAAGGGGATGTTCGCGGAGCTCGAGTACGATACCCCGGGGACGAAACCTGCGGTGCCCTCGATGGCCACGCGGCCGCAGGGGAGCACTTTGGGCACCGTTCCGGAAAAGTTCAACGAAACATTGGACAAGTTCATGGGCGATAAACCCACCGGTTACTTCGCCGGAGAGGACGAAGGTACCCAAACCGAGAAACCAAACAAGAAACCAAACAAGAAGCCGAGCAAGGCTGACCTGAAGGCTGTCAAGGGTGTCGTCGAGCGTAGGCCCCCGGAACGGAAACAGAGTCTAGTCGCGGAGGCTGGCGTGACCCGAGACGAGTTCAAGCGGCTGATGAACTTCCGCTACCTGAACCAGCTCGCGTCGCCGGGCGAGGCGGTCGGGTGCATCGCGGGCCAGTCCGTCGGGGAGCCGTCGACGCAGATGACCCTCAACACCTTCCACTTCGCCGGTCGCGGCGAGGCCAACGTGACGCTTGGTATCCCGCGTCTGCGAGAGTTGCTCATGGCCGCCGCTAAGAAACTGGCGACTCCGGTGATGACCCTGCCCCTCCTGCCGCACGCGCGCACGCGTGAGCAGGCGACGAGCCTCGCCAGGCGGCTCCGACGGGTCCGCCTCGCGGAGCTGATCCGTAAGCTCACGGTGACTGAGAACCCGTGCGGGGTTTCGCACGCCGGCACCGGCGCGATGGCGAGGACCTTCACGGTGTCGATGAAGCTTCGAGGCCCTAAAGCCGGCGACGACGACGAGGACGCGGAGACGAGCGCCGACGTCGGATCCGACTCCGACTCCGACTCTGACGACATCACCGCCGAGGACGACGACGGCAAGGTTTCGTTTACGCAGATGGCCAAGTCTTTCAAGAAGGAGTTCACGAAGAGGCTCTACGGGCTGGTCAAGCTGGAGCTTCGTCGCCGCGGCGCCAACCCCGGGCGCATCGAGGTATCCAAGCCCGAGAAGGCTGACCGTGGTTCCCCCGGCGCCGCCGGCGATGACGACGACGACGAGGCCCCCGGCGACGGCGCAGGCAAGAAGAAGAAGGCTGTCGAGTCGAAGAAGGACGAGAAGGAGGATGGCGAGGATGGATCCGACGACGATGACGAGGACGAAGAGGAGGGCGCCAAGACGGAGGACCGAACCGCGGCGCGGGGCGACGACGGCGAAGGACACACCGACGCCGACGCGAAGGAGAAGAAGGAGAAGGTGGGTCACGTCAAGCGCGTGAAGACGGAGGGTGAGGTCAAGGCTGTTGACTCGGATGACGACGCCATGGATGAGGATTCGGACGAGGATTCAGACTCGGACTCGGGATCTGACGATTCCGACTCTTCAGACGGTGAATCCGGCTCCGACAGCTCCGATGGCGACGAGGCGCACGAATCGCCAAAGAAGAAGAAGAAGGCTGCCGCTAAGCCCCAGGGCACGCGCACGATCGGCGGTGACCTCCTCGAGTCCCTCGAGGACATCGTCGAGACCGTGGAGATCGACCGCGAGGCCCGCACCTGCACCCTTCGGATGTCCCTCAAGCTCACCGCGCCCAATCTCCTCGTCTTGGAGCTCTGCGAGAAAGTCGCCGCCGAGACCATCGTTCGATCCGTCCCAGGCATCGATAAGACCTACGTCGTGGGTAAGCTACCGGAAGATGACCCGACCGGTAAGGACCCGCTTCGCATCCAGACCGACGGCGTCAACTTCGCCGCGGCGTGGGCCAACGACGACCTCATCGACTGCCAAAAGCTCACCACCAACGACGTGTACGCAATGTTGCAAACCTTCGGGGTGGAAGCCGCGAGGCAGACGCTGGTGCAAGAAGTACGGAACGTCTTCGGCGTCTACGGCATCGCCGTGGACGCCAGGCACCTCACCCTCATCGCGGACTTCATGATGCAGCAGGGCAACTACAGGCCGTGCAGCCGAGCCGGTATCGAAACGTCCACGTCGCCGTTTCTCAAGATGTCGTACGAAACAGCCGCCGCGTTTTTGGTCGACGCGACGATGAAAGGGAGCGAGGATACGCTGGAGTCTCCGTCCTCGCGGATCGTGATGGGGCGGGTGCCGGACCTCGGGACCGGGTCGTTCGGGCTGAGGTACGACATGAAGAAGGCGGCCAAGATGGCGGAGGAGGCGAGGAAAGCCGCGGGGAAGTTTTGACGACGACTATCATAGAGTCAAATTTTCACGAAGTGTAACGAAATTTTTTGGTTATCCGATGCGTTTCATTTTTCTCGGTCGAGCCGAACCTTGGCACCCCTCTCTTCACAAAGCTGCGCGCGACCGCATCCGTTGGGAGTAGGCCGAACCCGCGCGCCTGACTCGCATCATACAGCCCGACCTACCCTCGCGCGTCGAGCCCAGCGACGGCGCGTGGGACCGCGGCCTCGACGCGGACTTTGCCAAATTGCAGATCTCCACCGAGATCTGACGCGCTTCGTCACCATGGGACCCCGCGCCACGAGTATGCGTGGAAAGTATCGCCCCCGAGAGATGAGCGGAGAAAAGAATGAAGAATTCAACATGCTCGAGGCGCTCGCGGAGCACGCGCCCGACGTATTCAGGCATGAGCTAGTCGCAAAGCACCTCGACACCACAACCACCAGTCTCCTCTGGCAGGTGTCAAAAAAGCTAAAGTCTGCGGTCGAGGCGACTGGGGTGTTCAACGCCGGGATCTGCGAACTGGAGGGGTGCGAACCCGAGGTCATATTCAAGCTCAGCCTCTCGAACAAGATGTACCTAAACGGTTCGCACGTGGAATCGCTCGAGCCCGGTGAGCAGCCCTCTTACTGCGGCACTGGGACACTCTTTCACCAGGTCAACCCCGAGCTTGTGACGACCGTGGCGCTGGCAAAGTGGGCGAAGGAAAACGGAGCCCCGATGAACTTGAGGTTCGCCCAGCAGGCCGTTGCGGTTGGAAACATCGATGTGGTGAGGTGGATGGTCACCGATTTGTGGCCCAGATTCCCGGTCCTGGATCAGAAGATGGCCTCGGTGGCCCTCGCCAACAACCGCAAGGATATCTTCCTGGAGCTGCGCGCCGCCGGCTGCCCAATCGACGACGGGTTCGTGTGCTTCATAGCCGCTCACGAAGGGCACTTCGAGCTGATGAAGTGGCTGCACGAAGACGAAGACTACCCTTTGCAGGATGTCGATTTGACGCAGGTGCAAGATACACGGATCATGCGCTACCTCGAGGACAACCACTACACCAAAGGATATCCAGTGGGCCATCCATTAGCTCATGCGCACGGGAGAATGAACGGCTTGATGCTCCGAGCCGCTCGCTTCGGAAACCTCACGTTCGCCAGGTGGTTTGTGGAGGAGATGAACTACGACATACCGTGGAGCGGGCTGCACCTGGCGTTTGCGCTGTGGGAAGATAACCCGTGCCGACGAATTGAGACTTTTGACTTTGGCTTCGCCGCGTGGGCTCGGAGCCGCGGCTGCCCCGAGCCAACCGAGGAGGACTGGGCAAAAGTTCACGCGGGACGGGGCAAAGCCATCGACAATCATCCGTACGAACAATACTACACCTAGATACAGACGAAGACGCAGATGTAGACGTGACGACTAGACTTTAGGCTACCCTTTCAAGCGACCATAAACTAGCTAGACTACAGCTTGCTAACCAGACCCGCGCCGCTGACCGCGGGGTCCCGTAGCCTCCATATCGATCGAAGCTCCTCATCGTCCTCCAGGCAACCTTCGAACGCGAGCGACAGATCCTTCACTTTCTTCGCGTCCGCCGCAGCGAACAACGGCTCGAGCAACGACGCCGGAATTGAAAAGTTGAGGTTAGGCACCACGGACCCGTCCGCGCCAAGCCGCGCGTTCGACGTCACCAAACCCAAAAACGTCCCGTGCCGTGGACACACCACCGCGCCGCCGCTGGCGCCCGAGTGCACCGACGCGGTCGTCTGATACATGGCGGGCGGCGCGGTCGACCGATACATATGAGCGCCCTTCGACCCGCGCGTGGCGGCGCCCGGTTTTGTCCGACGGTTTGTCCGACGCACGATCGCGGACATCACCCCGGGGTACACCGCGGGTGACCCGTCGACGTGCCCCGCGTGTACCGCGTTGGGTCCGATCCTGGCGTGCCCGACGACAGCAACCGGCGCACCGGGGGACGTTTCATCGTAGTCTTCACGCGAGGAGGAACGAAGTTTCACGGGGACTAGGCGCTCGGCGTCGGCGGGTGAGAGTTCCACGGCGAGGACGGCGACGTCGAGCGCGCCGCGGGACACGTACACGCACGTCGCGTCCCTCCACGATGCACTCGAATGCGAATCTTCAGAGGACCCGCGCTCGTCTCCTCTGTTGGGGAGCCTGACGCGGATGGCGTTCACCTTTGGGCCTTTTCCATCGCCCCCCGCAGCCTTCGCCGACGGGTGCACGACGTGCGCGTTGGTCAGTATCAACGCCCGTCGTTCACGTCCTCCCGGCTCACCGCCGGTGTTGAGAACGACGCCGGACGCCCACGACGCGCCGCGGTCAGTCTCGATCATCACCACCGATCGGGAACTGTCTTGAAGCGGTGAACTTTTTTGTTTGCTCGTTACTGTGTTACCGCCGCCGACGCCTCCTCTGTTTTTGGTCCCATCACCGCCGCCGTTCACCAGGTCCCCGAGCGCGCCGCGTATCGACGCCATCGTCAGCACCAACGGCGCAGCCTCCGCCGTCCTCCAACGCGACGACTGCGTAGATCCAACGCGAGATCCGCGGAGTTGTCCGCCCGCGCCAGAAACCGTCCCCGACTCGTACCGCACCAGCGGCGGCGTGAGCACCCCGATGACGCCGCCGCCCCACGCGTCCAGCACCGGCGCACCCTCCATCCCCGGCATCACGCGCACGTCCGCCAGTAACACGGGCGGGGAGCCGTGGTTGTTAGACCCTTTCGTTCCCCACGCGGCGGCGACGTGCCCTCCGACGACGGAACATGAAAAATGCGACGGCGCCAGCGCCGCGAACGGTGACGCGCACGCCACGAATGCATCCCCCGCGTTCGGTACGGGCGCCTCCATCCACCATCCCTCGCTTCCGTTGTCCCCACCAGATCCTCCCACGGGTGCGTCCAAGAGGACGAGGCCGGTCACCGCCGCGCCGAGGTTCTTCCGCGATGAGTGCGGGAAAACTCCACCCGACGACCACCCGGATGAGTGGATGGCACCGAGTCCGTCTGTGCTCGCCAGGGCGTCCACGGCGTCGGACGCGTCGCGCGGGACGGTTGCCGCGAGGACCCTAGCGCGGATCCACCCGCCGGGGCTTTCGCGACCCAGGCGCACGTGCACTTCCGCGCCCGGAACGAGCGGTGATGATGATGATGGCGACCCACTGGTGGCGCTGTCGTCGAGGAACGGGAGGAACAGCGCGAGTGGCGCGATGAACCGCGTTCGCTCGTCCGTCGTCGTCCGTGGATCATCCCCCGGTGGTCTCGATGCGGGCCTCGGGAGCTTCAGCGCGGTGGCCGATATCGCCACGACGGGCGCCCCGTCGATGGAGCCGGAGTCGTCGTCGTCGTCGTCGTTCGAGCTCGGTCGTCCGTGGTCGAAGAAGGCGGCGTCGGTGGCGATGTCGCCGCGCGGGTCGGGGCCGCGCACCCGCACCGTCGCCGTGAGCCCGATGGCTCGTCTGGCCACCTCCGATGGACCTTGCATCGCCCCACCGATCGGAACCCGCGCGCTGATCCCGCCACGCGCCCCCGAACACTGGCGTTGTTAGTGACAACCCTGTTTTCCGTGAGACCGCTCCGAGACTCGCCTCCTCTGACACCCGATCCCAAAATTGGCATCGCACACCGCACAACCTGACGCGCGCCATGGTGACGAAGAAGCCCGCGTTCAAGGATGACGCCTCCGCGGCTGAGGTATCTCGATGGATGGAGATGCAGGCGTCGGTGAGCCGGAGCACGGGCCGGCACTCCAAGGTGCTCGAGTCCGTCCTGAACCCCGGGAGCGTGCCAGCCCCCGATTCGACGCCCGTGAATCCTCTCCTCCCGCGATGGTCCCGCGCGCTCCCGCCGCAGCCGCTGAAGGTGACGCGCAATCCCGAGTACGATAATCCCATCGATGACCCGGAGACAGACGCGGCGTTGGCCAAGGTCAGGGCGGCGGAGGTGGCGGATGACGTCCCGGTCGGCGCCGCGCTCACGAAGGCGCCCGGGGATGACGAAGCATCAAAATCGCGAGAAGTCACCCACGCCAACCGCGTGGCGACGCAGTTCATGGGCGTGGACCCAACCACCGGCAAACAAAACCGCGTCTCCTACGACGGCATGGGCGGCATCAAGACCCATTACATGGAAATCTACAACTCCGTCGGCGATCCCAAGAACGCCGAAGTCATGAACCCGCTCGTCAAGATCGCCCGCCAACCCCAATCGAAGATCGCGCTCGGCAATCAGTACACGGAATCGCTACGCGGCACCGAGGAGACCCGCGCGCGGTGGTCGGAGAAGGCGTACGTCACCTCCAAGCAGCGCATGGACGCCCCCGTCGCCGCCGCCGTCGGCGAGATCCCCGGCGTCGCCGAGGAAAAAGCTGAGGCGCGGCGACTGTTCATGGGTAACGTCGTATCCACCAGGCTCTACTACGGCGACTTATTCAACGAAGAGGGCCAGGCGGCGATCGAGGCTAAACTCGCGGACCCTACCGTCCCCGCGGATGAGAAGGAGGAGATCTTGGCGGCGCTGAGGGAGGTCCACGCGGGGGTTCAGCCGCTGAGGGACCGGACGGTCAGCGGCTCGGTCCAGACGCACAGAGCCGGCTTCCGGCCGTCTGAAGCGCATGCAAAGCGGACAAAGGAAATCGCGCAGAGCATCGAGCGAATCACGGGCGGGAAACAGAGCGAGCGCGCGGTGGACGCTAGGGAGCAGCGCAAGCGTGAGGCGCGGCGGCTGGCATCGGAGGAACGCGCCAGGCTTGACGCGTACAAGCTGGAACAAGCGGCGGAGGCGAGGCATCGACGGGATAACCCAGTCGGCGTCGACTGCGATCCATCGCGGAAGGACTCGGCGCACGTCCCAGGCCGGTCGCAGGTGACCATCGGCATGCCCAACGTAAAGTCCGTCGTGCCCAACGCATCGGAGTACGTCAGGGTGACCAACGAGGTGGCGCACGGGTACGGCAAGTACCCCGGCTCGAAGCGCGACCCGCCCGTGTTTTGCCCCCCCTTCGGCAACAACTGGCTGGGAGAGACCCGAGCGGACCGGCCCGCGTATCCAACGCCGGGCTACCTCACCAGGCCGTTCGCCAGGGCCACCG
>Ga0302116_1002187_pt1 | contig 11566 bp, 13 predicted proteins | sample AG5_SCM_MG_FD_203124 | JGI IMG/M metagenome (GOLD analysis project Ga0302116, IMG submission 203124) | Marine microbial communities from Western Arctic Ocean, Canada - AG5_SCM | ecosystem: Environmental > Aquatic > Marine > Oceanic | place: Canada: Western Arctic Ocean | collected 2017-10-01 | reverse complement strand
CCCCCCGTCCCGTTACCTTTCCCTTCGCCCCCCACGCCGTTCGTTCTCAAGCTGTTCCGATTTGAGCTCTCTCGATGTAAATGGCTTGGGCTCATGCCCCCCAGGCTTCGCACTCTGTCCCCGTTATTCCCGCCGCTGTGGCCGTTGTGGCCAGTGTGGCTACTCCGCCGGTTCGTGTACTGGGTTAAAATGTCGTACGGGCTCAGGCTGTCTGCCCCAAATGACATGCTGTCCCCCGCGCTAACGCTCCCCTCGCCTGTCAAAACAACGTAGCTCCCCCCCTCCCCTCCCTCCGTGCTGACACTCTGCACCCCTTCATTCCCATTTCCAACGCCAATTTTCTTTTTAATGTACTCCCCCATGATGCTCTGGATGTTGCCCACTGAGCTCGGAGGCGAGTCGTACCGGCTCGGGTCGCTGAACACGCTCTGGTGTGGTGTTTCTCCGTCCAGCAGCGGAACGAACGAGCTGTTATTCTTGATAATTATCTTGTTGTCCTCAACTTCGTTGCTGCTTGCGTAATTCTAATGTTTTTTGAGTGGTAAAGAGTGGGTGGGTTAGCTGTTTTGGACGATTCTATATCAACAAGACTCGCTCATACTTCGCTCTCTCTCACCTTCAAATCACCCTCCCCCCCCCCTTCGCCGACGCTCTCAAGAAGCCGAACCGGCCCTTCCCCGTCCTGTTCACCAGCAAGTTCTTCCCCACCGAGTCAAAGCTCCTCGCAGCCCTTGCCGGGACAGCCCAGATCAAGCAGACTAACGCAAGGGAAGGAACGATTTCTGAAATAAAGTATAACATAAATATTCCAATGAACATTGGCTTGTGGTCCCCGTTCACATCTATCCTTGCCTGCCTGTCCGGAAGTAAGTGGAGCGCGTTCGCAGTGCTGTACAAGGCCCTTATTATGAACAAAACTACCAAGGAGGTGTTCAGAATCCGAAATGTCTGCGGACTCCTGGGGAGAAGCTGCTTGTTCAGCTGCCGCTTGCTCCTATTCAGCTTCGTCCCGTACAAAGTCAGCATACCGGCTAACAAAACGTCAAGGCAGCTCATGTAAGCCAAGTAAACGTGGTCCATGGCGTTCTGTATGTCATCGGAAACGAAATCCATGAACGCCACCGAAAACACCATCACAATGAGGAAAAATGAGACGTTGGAGATGATGAAGAGGAGCCCAAACGTTTTTCGGTAACCAGAGCGCTTCCAGTTGTTGAAGTGGACGACTTGCGCGTAGAACACCACAAGAAGAGACACCGTTGCGAACTGGATTGCAGTTTGAGTGAAGTGTGCGGAAATAATTTTTGTGAGGTGATTGAGAAGACGACTGCGCTCACCTGAAGGTTCATTGGGAAGAGATAAATTATGAAAATTACCGTCATCGGCCATTCTGTTTTGCGCATCGTTTTCACTATGAAGACGATCCGGAATATGGAGAACAAAATTAGAAGGGAGAGGAGGCCAGTCTGGATCGACTTTGTTTTGTGTCGTGCTTTTATAATGAGTGAAAATTGGGTGTAGCAGAGGGCTCCAATTAACAAGTATAGCAAAAGCAGTAGAATCGCAAGCGGGTCAAAGAGCCACATGCCGCTGGACTGTGTTGGGGAGGATTGCGGGGGGGCATCAGAGAACTGCCCTGATCTAGGTTCAGTAAGCGGAAGAGTGGGGAGGATAGAGCTCGAGGCGAGCTGTAAATATAAACTTGAGAAAGCTAATGAAAGGAATTTCCCCACCATGGAAGCAGGGAAAAAGGAAGTGGTTACAGTGGGTTACAGTGGGTTACAGTGGGTTACAGTGGGTTACAGTGGGTTTTGGTTAGGGTTAGTTATCAGTCTGCCGGTTTTGTTCTTGTTCTAGAATTTGATTTTTTTTTTGTCTTTCTTTTTAAATAGATAGCAGCAGTATGCTATAGCATACAACTCACCAATTCTATTTCTAAAATAGATATTTTCAAGAGCATATGAACCAAAAGTAAAGCCACAGCACAAGACTCAGTCACACCTCGCCAGTTCCTCTTCTTTACTACTCACTTTTCGCAGGGCTCAATATGAAGCCCCACCCGCCCTCGCACACCAAAGCCTCTTACAGGCGGGCGTCCGACCAGCCTCACCACACACTATCTACACTCCAGAATCAGCTCAACGAGTCAAAAAAACTCCAAACAAGTCAGATCACACAAAACCAAACCTCTAGAGCAACTCAACGTTCAAACCAAGTGGTGGAGGCCTTGCTAAAGTCGCTGAACCAAGACCTCGATGTGATGAATGCCAAGTTGCAGCGGAACATCGACTGGGCTAATTTGCCAACCAACACCAACAACAACACAAACAACAATACAAACAACAACACAAACAAAAAACAAAAAAACAACAATAACAACCAGCAACAGGCAACAACAACCAACACCAACACACCGCAGCATAGCACACAACGCCAAAAAACAATTGCCGAAATTCACAATCTTGGCTCAGACGCAGTCCTCTGCGACAAACTCATGCTGGCGATAGAGAGACGGCGCCAAGTTGCGTCGCAAATTTCCGTGGCATCGTTGCAACAAATGCCAAACAACAACTTTCCCGATTTGAAAACCGTCCTGGATATGGTCGATGATTATGATTCCAACTCCGGATCCGGCTCTGGTTCCGATTCCGATGATGCCAATACCAATGGTTTAAATGCCAACAAAAAAAGGCTCGTTTCTCGCAAACTTTCGACCCAAGAGCAGAAGAAAATATTGAAGGAAACAAAAATCAAATATAAGATCAAAATGCCATCCTCGAATTGCAGCGCTGAGATTACCAACCTGATCAAGCTGCTTACTTCGTTCGATTACATCACACGTGGAGTGTACACAACGAGGGCGAGGAGGGACGGGCTTTGGACTAAGACGATTTTCGAGAAGGTGAGCGAGCGAGTGTGGCAAGCTGCTGCCTTGATTATAATTGCGACTAACCCACTAGCGCGGCGCAGCTGAAGCAGCAGCCGGAGGAAAAGCTCAAAAAGACCGAGGTGAGCGCGCGAAGCGAGCGAGCTTTTAGGAAGACGAGCATAATACTCGCGATGAATCAACACCAGCGAAATGGCTACAGACGGCTAGGCTAGTTCTCACATTATTGGCGGTGCCATGCCCCTGATCTGGACCGTCCCTGAACAACCCCCTCGCACAAAAAGATGCGCCTGGCCAAACCCGCCGCCGTGTTCAAATCTGGGAGTCTAAAACCTCCATAAGATGGATTTACGGCTTAAGTAATAGAATACATTACATACCATCCTCTTACTAAGCTAACCCACCCAATTCGTGTGGCACACTCGTTTTTTCGCTTGTGCTTCCTTATAAATACGCCTCGTTTCTCTCGGCAAAGTTTTTGAACAGTCGACTGCAAGAAGTAATGGCGGCGTTCTTGAAGGTTTTGCAAGCAGATGACCGGGAGCAGCCGTTGGTACATTTCAGGACGTTGGAGGGCAGGCAGAAAGAGCTTATACAGAAGTATAAGGATACGGAGCAATTGAAAAACTGCATCGTTAAAAATTTGAGCGACAACGGACTGTTGCACGATACCGTCAGCTTGTTATCCTCGCAGTTGCAAGAGACCTATGCGTTCTTCGACGCAGAGCTGCGGTGGTTGAATCCGAGGATAATGGAGGCAAAGGCAATCTCAACAATCCTCAACGAAACAGTGTCCACGGTGAAGGTGAGTGAGCGAAGCGAGCGAGCCTTGAGGAAGACTCTAAAAATAACCAACTCGATTCGTTTGTTTGGTTTGGCACCTTCTTCGCTCGGCAGGAATCGACCTTCCACCTGACCAAGCTGTTCAAGCAGAAGGGCGACGAGCTCCAAAAGCTCCAGAAGAAGTCGACCAACGACGATGACTCTCGCCTTCTGCTTCAGAACGAGCGAATCGCCTGGAAGAAGAAGATGGCTGCCCTCGAGAAGAGGATGCAGAAGGGAACGTGGATGGCCAAGATCGCGGCAAGCTCCTGCCTGATGACCAGGGAGGAGAATGAGGTCCAGGAGAAAGAAATTATTGGAAAGGGGGAACGGCTCAAGCTCCAGAACGAGCTGATTGAGAAGGAGCAAGTCGGTGTAGAAGCGCTGTACGATGAGCTGCAAGAGATTAGCGCCCAGCTGCAGGCCGCGAACGTCAAGGGAACGGAGGTGAGCGTGATTCAGTGCTTCCCCTTTTTTTTAGTTTTTTTTTTAGTTTTCTTTTTTTTGGCGTGCGGATGGTTTGAGTTGGCGTGTTTTGGACCGTCCCTGAACAACACCTCCACTACGTTGGAGTTACGGCCGATTCGATTCAGTGATTCGCCTTTTTTTGTCTTTTTTTGAGATTTCACATTGACGTGCAGGGGTCATAAACTAGTTGTGACTCACTCGCCAGCAACACACACAAATGCACTAGTTCTGTTACTAACTCCCTTCGCTCGCTGCTTGCTTCGCTTGCTGCACAGTGCGAGAACGTCAACATGAGGCTCAACGCCCAGATCATGCTAAAAAAGAAGGAGCACGACGAGCTCATTGTCAGGCTCGAAAACAACGGCTACAACACCAATAACTTGAAGGCCGTTGAGGCGGACATCAAGAGGATGGAGAAGAAGCTCAAAGATGAGAGGGAGAAGGAGGAGGAGCTCGAGGAGGAGATGGGGGGCTTGGACCAGAAAATATTCGAGCTGGAGCTTCAGGAGACAGAGAGGAACATTTTGATGGGATCGAGTTTGGGGTTGGACTATGGAGACGGAGACGGAGACGGAGATGGAGATGGGGTTGGCGGGGGAAATGGACGTGACGACAGTGATAGTGGTAGTGGTAGTGGTAGTGATGGTGAAAGCGACAGTGACAGTAACAGTAACAGTAACAGTAACAGTAACAGTAACAGTAACAGTAACAGTAACAGTAACAGTGACAGTGACAGTGACAACGAAAGTGCAGGTGATATCTTGCTAAATGAGGAAGACGAGGAAGACGACGAAGCTAAGGACTGGAAAAACAACCTTGCCTTTTTTTAGAAAATCAACACATTTTTATGCCCTTAAGTTTATCATGTTCATGTCCCCTCCGCCACCGCCCTTCGTCTTCAATAGATGCAAGACCTTGTCAACATACCCGCCAACCGTCAGCACTCCGCCAACAACGCTAATCAGCCGCATTATCAAGTGGCTAAACGGCACGCTGCTCTCGGCATCAGTCACCTCGATTGCAAACGGGTGAATTTCGTACACGAAAAACACGCCTGGAAGAACGCTGTTTTGGATCTTCTGCAGCCTATGCTCCTTCTCCTTCTTCGTATCGTCTTTCGCTTTAACGTCGTCAACGTTATCAACCTCCTTGTGGGCGTGGTGCAACGTATCAGCACTGTGAAACCCCCCCTCGTCCATATCAACGTCTATCACAGTCATCAACGGTTTGAACTTGGTGGTGACCCCGTACCTGTTTGTTTCTATCATAATTCCCCCCTTCTTCTGGTAAGTGGTTGGTACAATTTTCAAAAAGTACTGGCGCAATTAGATGAGTGGAATAATGTTAATTAATTTTGCGCTGTTGATCGCGTTTCGCTTCGCTCGCGTCTCCTCACCTGGTAAAGTCCCGTCCCCCCGTGCTCCTCCTCGGTCGCCACCATGACGATCCCATCCAGCGCACTCTCCCCCATTCCCGGGTAGGTATTTCCGAAGCTCAGGCTGTGCACCACATGGCTCGAGTTGAACCCGGGCGCGTCCTGCGGCTTGAACTGGTGAATGTGGCGGCCGTCCCGCACCATCGCCTCGCCCATCGCAACGTGAAAGTTCCCGCCGACCTTGTTCACAAGCATCGAGCCGGCGAGATTGCAGCCCTGCGCCGAGCGAAGAAGGTGCGAAGGGGTTAGGTTAGTAGTGGCTCGTATGTCCGTCTTCCTCAACCCCCCTCCCTCCCCCCGCTCCGCTCGCTCACCTCCTCGCCCCTTTTAATTGCGTGAAGAGGGTTGCGCTTCTCCCGGTTGCACTGTTCCGAGTCGCTCATCACCCCAGCCGTGCTCCAACCCTTTTTCGAGTACGCAGCAATGACTTCGTCGCAGGTGTTGCAGCACTCAGTGCTCGGGGACGTGACCCTTTCCTCGCCAGTCTCCTCGTCGATTGTCTTCTCCTGCGCCGAGCGAAGAAGGTGCGAAGTAAGTTGAGTGGAATAATATAATGTTAGGTTTAGTAGCTTTTATTGTTATGCCTGAGTGAGACTCACCTCCTCGTTGAAAGTTGCACCGTAGCAGTCGCCACAGTAGTCTTCCGGGAGGTCCTCGAGGGGAATGGCCTCGACGTGGTCGTTGGCGATCTCCTCAATCTTGCCATCGGGAATCGCATCCATCCTGTAAATGTTCTTCTTGTTCCTGTTCTTGGGAAACTTTACCCTCGTCTTGGTGAACCCCAACCCCAAACCCATAAAAACTTCGTCTAACTTCAGCTTGGATTTATCCTTGTCGGGGTTCGGATTCTTCTTAATACTGCCCTTCTTCTCTAGCTCGCCAACACCAATCTGGTTGTCGCCGGCCACGTCCATCGCATCGAGGTGAACCTCGGAGCAATCAAGCTCGAAAAAAGTCACGTTTAAGTTGATTCGAAGCCGCTTGCCCAGGGAGGTGTCGACCACGACTGTCTCGGTGAGGGCTTGAGGGGAGAAGATCTGCGAGTAGGAGAGGAGCTCGTTCAGGATTAGAACGGAAAGGAGGGAGTAGGTTAGGAGGGACAAAAAGCCTCCAGTTTTTGTTGTGGAGAGCAAATCGGGGGAAACCTTTGGGAATATGTCTAGGGATTTGAGCATCGATTTTGCTGAGGAGGGGATTTGGAGAACGGAGTTGGAGTTGGAGTTGGAATTGGAGTTACTATAGGAATTTGTAGCTTGGAAGGAGGAGGGATAGAAAGTGGAGGGTTGTGGTTGTGATTGTGATTGTGTGTTCATCGAGTAGGGAGGTGGAGGGTGATTGGAGCTGGAATGGGGGGTTTCGGGGGGGTAGTTACGCCTCATAGTGAACGTGAGGAAGAGGAGTTACTATTATTGCTCCAGCAGATATCAACAGAAAGGTTGAAAACATAGGATAAAAATAGATAAAAATGAGTCCACCAAATTCGTGGAGAAAGCTGTCTTTTTCGGCCACCTCGCTCGCCTCGTCAAGCTACAATTAGATCATGAAGAAAAAGAGGAAAGCAAATGTCCCGTTAGTAGCACCTCCTCTCAAGTCAAGAAAAATAGCAAGATTTATAACATCGAAATTCCACAAGCTTAACGCCGCCCTTGACAGCACTCTTGATGTTGACTCGAAGCAAGCCATCGAAGCGGAGCTAGTATTGATGGGAGGCCGCGAGCGCTACCAGGAGGCGTCCCAGCTCAGCACAAGTTTCTTTTCGACGTCAAAATGGGTGATCGGCAAGTTGCAGAGCTTCAATGTGTTGCATGGTGTTGTCATGGGGGAGGAGGAGGAGGAGGAGGCGGAGGGCAAGTCGGAGGGCAAGTCGGAGGGCAAGTTGGAGGGCAAGTCGGAGGGCAAGTCGACCAGAACCAATCGGCGTCCAACCACCCTTTTGGAAATCGGTGCAATCAACACAACGCTAATTGAGGCCGCAAAGCAGTCCAACAACAAAATAGTCACCAGAGCGATTGACCTTCGGTCGAGCCATGAGGAGATCGAGCAGCTCGATTTCCTGAAAATGAAGGAGGTGCGCGAGACGTGATGAAATGTGTGTGCATCCGCTATTGAACTAACTCATAAAGTGTTTGGCTTTTTCGCTTGGCGCAGAATAAGGATAACATGTTTGATGTTATTATTAACTCCATGGTTATAAATTCTGTCCCAGACGCAGGGGATCGAGCAGAGATGTTGCTGAAGACGATGCGGCACTTAAATTACAAGGGCTATGTTTTCCTAATGCTCCCGTTGCTGTGCCTGAACAACAGCAAGTTCCTGACGAAGAGCAAATTTGAGGACATGCTGCGAGGGATTGGATTCGATGTCGTGTTGAAGAAGGAGACGCCCAAGATCTTCTTCGTTGTGCTGCAGAAGCCGGCGGCCGGGGAAGTGAGGGACGTGAAGATCAAAAGCGAGTGGAGAACAGGGGCTGTGATCAGGAAAGAGAAGAAGTATAGAAACACTTTTAGTGTTGTGTTTGGTAGAAACGGCGAGACGAAGGTGAAGGTGAAGGCGAAGAACAAGAACAAGACAAACTTAATTTAGAAAAAAGGATAGGTTTGGATTTAGTTCCCCCACCCCTTTTTTAGCCCAGATACCATCTGCGCTTCAATTTCGCTTCGCACTCCCTTCAAGTACGAATCTCGATCGTATTGGTGAACTACGGCACTCAAACTTCCATCCCAGTTCATCACCTTCCCCTCCCCCTCAGACATTACTCCCCACTCCACCAGCGACCTCTCGCGAAGAGCTGCCAAGTTGTTGATTATCCCCTCTCCCTGCTTGAACACTCTCTCATTGATGCCCAAACCACGCAGCGTGTTCGAGTAATAAATGTAATTGTGAAAACCTTGGTCGGCTCCTTTCATCAAGCAGCCAGTCGCATCGAACTGAAACACCATTGCCGTCAAGTATTTATATATAGCGGGCTGACCCCCCATCGTGCTACCGCTGCAAAGAACCGAATTGTCGCCGTAGGAATCTAAGTGAGCAGAAGAATAGCAATCGTGCACCCACTTCTTGTTGAAGCCAGAAGTTCTTATTGTCACGCTGGGGTTGTGTTCGGCGAACAACATCATTTCGTTCTGGAGCAGCCCGCCCCCCTCATTAGATGAGAATGGGTTCAGTTCGAAGTAGGTGTCGCGGAAGTCAATGAGCATGATCTTGCTATTGGGCGAGTACTTCTTACACCAAACGTAGTACAGTTCGTACCGCGCCGTAGCCACCGGCCTCGCTTTCCTTAAATCGTTGTAATTCTTTCCCGTGACAGTGTTTTTGTACAAGCCGTTGAGGAGACAGTCGCTGACTCCGCCGTTTGTAGAGCTGCTAAGATCCTCGCCGTTCTTCTTGCTGGTGCAGTCCCAAACGACTGAGTAAAAGACAACGTTGACCGGAGAAGATTTTGATTTGAAGGATTTTAGATAATTGATCAATTCGTCGTCGTGGTCCGATGTTATGGAGAGAACCACGTCACCAGAGTAGCCCGTCGATTCGAGGGTCTGAAGAAAGTGTACGAATTTCCGTAAATCGTAGTTTTCCGCCAGCGCGAAGATTGCGTCGGAACTAGAATTGTGGGAACTGGAGCTTTGGTGTGGCTGGATGGAAACCTCCACGTTACCGGTATTTTTGTCGTAGAGATGCTCCACGGGTGGGAACTCGAGGTTGCTAGCTGTATCAAAGGATATCGGGGGAGGGGACGAGATGTCCATGAATTGTTGTTGTTGTTGTTGTTGTTGTTGTTTTTGTTGTTGTTGTTGTTGTTGTTGCTGTTGTTGTTGTTGTTGTTGTTGCTGTTGTTGTTGTTGTTGTTGTTGTTGCCGCTGTTTCGCCCCCCCCCTCGACCTCATCTTCTCCAGCAATTGGGGCACGAACACCTCGTCTACCTTTTGGTTGCTGTAACAGTTCACCATCCTGTCGTCGCTGTCGAAACCTGCGACGAGCGAATCAAAAATGTTAGTTGAAAAAAGGCAAAAACTGGCGGGTTCAGCCAGGCGCATCTTTTTGTGCAAATCGGCCGTTACCCCAGCGTATGGAGGTTTTAGACGCTCAAAATTGGACACGGTGGCGGGTTCGGTCAGGCGCATCTTCTTGTGCAAGGGTGTTGTTCACAGACGGTCCAAAACACGAAGTGCACGTCAACGCTTCGCTCGCATGGCTCTCGGCTCACCTCTCCCAACGTCTTCCCCACTTTCAGCTCTGATCCTCTCCCCCGCATCATCCAAATACCACTCGGTGCCTAGCAGACACTGGTTGAGCTGCCCCTCGATGTATTTTCCGTCCTCGTCCTCGCCAAAACAGTGGTTAGAAGCAGCACTCCAGGGCAGCATTCCCTTCGCGTGGATCATCACTGCTTCGTCGTAGACAGTCACCACCTCGTTGTCCGGGTGGCGGAACCGCTGACTGGAGCCGTCTTTGACGGGTAAAAGGGAAGAAGTGGTGACTGCGTTGTAGTGAACAAAGTGGTAAACCATATACGAGGGCTTGAAGATTTGCTTTTGCGCTCGGTTGCCAAAATCCTTGTGGCCTACGTTGCAGTTGTACGCTGCGAGGTAGCTGTGGGCGCTTCCTTTATTTCTACACGGTCGCCTCCCCGAAGCCCGGCCAACCTCGCAGCAGGTACACTTTCCCCTTTCCTCTCCGCCACCCTCCTCGCCCGGTTGTTGAGAGTAAATATCGGTCATCTCCTTCCTGAGCTTGCTTCTGATGCTGCCAAATTGCAACACCTTTGCTCCCTTCTCATCAAACTTATCAACAACACTTCTCAGATCGTTGTGTTCGCCCATCGGGACAATGAACTCGTCAATGTCAGTCACCATCATCCACTCCGTTTCGTGACCGTACCTCTTCAAACAGGACGCCTCGGCGGAGTACTGCGAGCTGCGCTCGCCTGGGTTCTTCCCCGCCGGCACATTGTTGTTGCACACTTTGTGGGGCCAGCTAATGTGGGTGATTAAAGCAGGTCCAAACAAATTTGCCACCTCCTCAAGCGGCGAGGGAGGTCCAGACGGAACAACATCAGAATTATCGTACAGGTATACGTGATCAACTCCAGCAATCGAGAGCTGGAATTCGGCCCACTCTTGGAAACGTTCCCTAGCGTCGCTCAGCTTCGTTCCCGTCCGCGTCTTGTACATGCTCGACGCCCAAACGCACGCAGTTAGCTTGTACTTTTTCCCATTTGGTGTCTCCGACGGCATGAAGACTGGTAAATTTCGAACACCGGTAACACGGTCGGCATTGTCGTTGACACAGGTCCCAGGGTTATCTCTCGTAAATTCTAGCCTCCCCTCGTCATACAGCTGCGCATCACTCTCGAGCACGTCCACCCCCATGCCGTAGCTCTTCTCCCGCCCGCCGTCCTCGCTGAGCTTGAACCCCTTTCGAGTTTTCGTTCTCAGCAGCGTCAAATCAACGTGCTTGGCGGTTTTGGTAGTGGGCAAGGCGCACTTGAACATAATCACCGAGGGGAGAAAATAGTGGTCCCGCTTCTCCTGAACCAGAGAGCTTTTCCCCTTCCTCGCCATCGCCAGCTCGTAGTCGAAGAAGAACTCGGATAATGTCTCGCTGCCGTCGTCGAACCGGCACACGAACCTGGTCGACTTGTGCTCCGCGCTTTCAAAGCTCGACGCGATGTTATACTGGGAGGTGGAGAGGTTGAACGATACGTCGATTGGCTGCATGAGGGAGATTTGAGGTAGCCAGTAGTCCATCGCGGCGTCGGAAAAGTCCCCCTGGTCGCACCGACGCATATTCTGGGCAATAAATACAATGTGGGAGGAGGTGGAAGGATCCACGAAGTAGTCGTGGAGGTACGGGAGGTATGGGTCGAGGCGGTGGGGGTAGCTGTTGGTGAGGGCGGACAGGGAGGTGGGAATGGATCGTGGGGATTGGATTGGAGGCAGGAGGTGTTTGTTGGG
>Ga0302116_1002184_pt1 | contig 11573 bp, 13 predicted proteins | sample AG5_SCM_MG_FD_203124 | JGI IMG/M metagenome (GOLD analysis project Ga0302116, IMG submission 203124) | Marine microbial communities from Western Arctic Ocean, Canada - AG5_SCM | ecosystem: Environmental > Aquatic > Marine > Oceanic | place: Canada: Western Arctic Ocean | collected 2017-10-01 | reverse complement strand
CATCCTCATCCGAAATGATTTATTTTGTGGTAGCGATAGGAGGAGAAAAGGTGGCTCGGGGGCTTTTGAAGTCGCGAGTTGAGAGTTTGGCGTCACACTTGGAGGAGAGTCTGAGTCAAATCAAATGATTTCTAAATTGAACGAATTTTTTATTCTAAACTCCTACGAAATCTACCTGAATTTCCTGAATTTCATCGAGGCCAGCAGCCTCCGCCTGTGCAATTTGTGCGTGAATTTTGTCTAGAATGCTTTCGTTCTCATCACCATCACGCTCATCCGATATCTTTTTCAAGTAGTAAATGACTTTGTGGTCGTACAAGCAATCTGGAACCAAAGAACATGCTAGCACGATCAAAGAGTCATCTTGTGCGATGCTCCACTTGCGTTCGAACCGTAGCACGCTTTCTAAACTGAAAAAGTCCCCCTCGGCGGACCAGAAGTTGTGCTGCTTCCTTGTGCTCATCCAGAGCACAGATTGCTTTTGGCAACTCTCGATGAAGTATCGCCGCAGCCCGGCCGTTTCAGCATTATCTTGAGCGCCAGCAGCGCTTTGGTGCAGCATAAAAACTAGGTCGAAGAAGCAAACCTCCTCCACCTGGCCATAGCGACTCCAGCTACTTGGAAACGCCTCTGACAAGTGAAACTGTGGAGTGATTAGCTGCTCACGGTCAATGTTCACGAGATCTATAATGTGACTTGCATTGATCAGGGGGACCGGGGGATGTTGTAGTTGTTTCGATTTTTTCTTCATTCGTGTTCTGCCTTTCTTCCTTCCGTTGTGTGACTGGGGGGATGGGTTGGAGACAAAATTCTCTGGGTGGACGAACAAATCCCACAACACGCAAACTGGTGTGCACGGTGTTGATATGTAGGGCGAAGGGAGTGAGTTGTTCTCTGGCCTGTGATTCCGCCAAGCTTGCGAAAAATCAAACTTCGTATTGCATTCGCTTCGGAAGCAATTCATCTTCATTCGCCTGATGGCGAGCAAGGAAAGTCGTCGGACAACGAGATCAGGTGTCGTGCTCGTTGCAACAGTGTCATAAGTGCAGAGGTACAGTGTTTTCCCCATGGACAAGTCCTGGAGGTAAGGTCGAACATGGTACGTATAAATGTCAAGCCAGTTGAATTCAGCAGGCGCTCGCAATTGTATTTTGGGTGGCTCATCCAGTTGTAGATTGTGTTTAGCACAAAACGTGAACATGAGAAATGACGTTCTGTCTTGGGAAATTTTGCAACAAGTGAGACAAGAAAGGGGGGGAAAGAAGGAGAAGGTGAAAGAGGACTGCGAGGGGTGGTGTGGATATGTGTCGTTCGTTCTTTATAATCTGATCACTTCCACAACTCAGTTTACCAGGGTCAAAGCGGTCTCTTGAAAAACATATAGATTTGGCACGCAAGACAAGGCAAGCGTGAGTGTAAGAGAGCAGAGTGTGAAATAGAACAAATATTTTTTATATAGGTGACATCAAAATTCAAAATTTAGCACGTGTTAAGCTCGAAATTTTGTTTTATATTCCGACTTTTTTGCACATCACAGACCAACCCGCTTTCCGTAGCCCTTCCTAAATTTCACACATTTACTTGCCTTGATCCCCCAGTCGTACGGAAGGTACTTGATCTTGATCTCCGACACCCTCTTCCCCGAAGCAAGCCTCTCAGCCTCATTGCTGAGCTCCACGCCCTTGTCGAGCAGCCTCCCGAGCTTGTCCTTTTCCTCGGAGTCGGCCATCCAGTCGTAAATCTTGTCCAAAACCTCTGGTCCAAAGTCCTTGGCGTACCACTTGAGGATCATGCTGACCCTCACGGTCCTCTCCTCCGTGCTTGTGAACACATTCTCCCTCAGGAACCCTTCAGCCCCCAGTCCGAACTCCTCATCCCAATTTTCAATCGAGTAGCTTTTGACGATGGGGCAGCTCGCCGCCCCGCAGTTCAGCGCAAAGTGGATCCTCTCGTCCACCTCATCATCCGCAAGGGGCAACGCCCCCTTCCCAGTCGCCCAACCCTTCTTGACGCTCTTGGTGAGGTGGTACGGCGCGATCCTGCGCCGAGCATAATGTTAGTTTTTACTTTTCGTAAGACATAAGCGGAGACTGAGTGAGACTCACCTGTTCCCCCTCAACACCCCGTTCTCAATTCCGTTGAGGCTCAGGCTAACTCCCCCGTTCGGAACGTTCAGCACGTACTGGCTGTAGTCGAAGTACTGCAACCGCTGCGCCGAGCGAAACGGATACGGATTGAGTTGTTTAGTTTAGTGTCAACATATGCTAGTTGTGACTTGCGAGCGAAGCGTGTGTGCGAAGCGAGCCGAAGCAACACCATAACTAGCAAAGGTGAATAGCTTGCTTCGCTCGAGACTCGCCGCTCGCTCACTCACCTGCAGCGCCTCGAACGGAATCCCGTGGGCCACGAACGCGTGGGCGCACATTAAATTATACAGGTTGGTGAGCAGCGGGATCTTCTCATTCCGGGGCAAGTTGAACAGCGGGAGGTTCTGCAACAAGGAGGTCAACGGGGCGAAGACCTCGGTGTAGGAAGGATCGGACGCGATCGCAAGGTAGTCGATCTTGGAGGTTGGGGGGTCGGTGTGTCGAAGCTCAATTGTCGAGAGGAAGGTCTTCAGGTTGGACACGAGGGAGTTGGCCGATTCGGGGGTGAGAAGGGTGTTTGAATTTGGTTTGTGGGCCGTGTTGAGTTGTTTTTGTGTTGTGGCCATACTTGATTTGAAGTTGAGACTAAAAAATGAGGGAAGCAAACTAGAACTAGAACTAGTCGCTTTTGCTGAGTTTGCGTTTGCCTGCACATGCTTAGCAACGAACTCTTCATCGAATCGGCTGTGGTCCCACTCGCCCACAACTTTGTCATTGCCATTGTCATTGTCATTGGTATTGGCAAACAGCTCGGCAGGAAAGATTTCCCGCATCTTGGCCTCCTTCGCCCGACCCTCTTCCCCCTCCCCGAATTCGCTCAACTCCGCATACATCCTCTCCTCCAAGGACCGCCCACCACTGTCGTCCGCCTCAACGCCGCCGATGACGCGGTTAACCAGCGCGATGGTCTCGTCAGCGCCGCCCAAGCTCAGATTTCCCAAGAACACCTGGGGAACTGAAGAAGCATTGTTGAATGTCAAGGTGGAGAGGAGCCGAGCCTTTTCTACACGGTTCGCGTCAATTTGGATCTGCTTGAAGGGGGTGGACGAGGGAAGGGAGGAGATGTGGTGCTTTAAACGCAGGCAGTGAGGGCAGGTCGAAGTTGTAATCAGGGTGAGGATTGGTGTGTGGTCCGCCTGCGAAAGAGCGAGAGGCATTTTTAGTCCTGACGACGGTCTAAGGAGGATGTTGAGGATGTGGAAAATCGCAACAATATATGTAACGATCATAAACTATAATTATCGGTGTTTTGAAGTTTCCGAGGAGAAATTAATTTAAAATTTTCACGATCACGATGAACGATAGCACAATGGAAGATTCGAAGAACAACAACTAAACCTCGTCTGGCCACATAGATTCCTTCCCAGCCAGAGGAAAGCTGCACTGACGTATTCAATGACGGAATTTTCACCAGAGTGGGAAATGGCAATCTCAAATCCGACAACCCTCACATCAACACAAAAACAACAACATGAACAACAACAACCACAACAACCTCCTACCAAGTTGATCCTCCCCCCCTACCTCCTTGCAGCAATAATCACCACTTCACAGGCATTCATAATGTCGCAATTATCTTCAATTCTGGTCGCCAGTCTCCCCCCTCCCTTCCCTCTAATAATTTCAACGGTCATCTCGATACTAATAGGCATTACAACTCTTGCAATTTCCATGGAGGGACGATCCCGATACGGCCCAATTGCAAACGGCGTAGTAGTCGTGGGGCTGCAGTTCATCATCGTTTCGGTGTTGCCGAAAATCTTTTTGCGAACCGTGACCTCAGCCCCTGTAACGTTCTGGGGGGGCGCAGTACTCGTCATCGTTGGAATTACAATAACTATTTGTTTTGGCGGGGAGGATGTAGTGGTTGTAGATGGTAATGTAGATTCTGGAAAGGTGGTGCGAAGACGCAAGATGACGTAGGAAAATATAAAAACCTGGATCTGGATCTAGTTTAGTCTCACATCAAAACCCCCTCAAAATCTTCAGCATGGTCGTTCCGATTCCTCCCTCCTGCACCTCGACCCTCCCCATCCCCGCCGCCGCCGCTACCAGCTCCTGGAGACAGGACCCCAACAACCCCTTCTCCTTCTCGATTTTCAACGCCTCCTCCTCCAAAACCAACCGTATTTCTTCTCGCTTCACCAGCGAGTCCAAAATTTCCTTCGGCAAGACGTCGGCCGAGTGCCTGCGAGCGAGCGAAGCGAGCGTGTGGGAGGGGTTAGTTTTGGTCGGCAGCTGGTGACCCTACGGGTGATTGATGGCACACGCCTCGCTCGCATCGCTCGCTTGGCGCACGTACCACAGAAACCCTGCGCCGCACGTGCACATTATTGAATCACAGCCCTCACTTTTGAAGATCAAAACGTTGCACTGCGGGCAGCATTTCACTGGTGGAACGAGCTTCCCTCCCTCCAATAATTCGTAGATTTTGGCAAAAGGACACGAGGCCCAACGGTCCCCATCGTCGTACTGAATTTGCACCGTCTTGTGTCTCAGATTGACCTTCTCGACTGTACCTGGGTAGTTCGAGTCGCCTATTTTCCACCCCGCCATTACTCGCAACCCCGCCACGATTGCACTCGAAGAAATTGGCTCGTTCTGCAGATTCGGATTGCTGCTTACGAAGACAATGTCCCCAAGAGGCGCGCGGTCCCAAACATCACCATCATCAAATGCAATCACAGCTGTTCGAAACTCTTCATTAATATCTACGATAACCCCGCGGAAAGGTTGGGCAAGGGTTTTGTAGGGGGAATCAACAATGTCACCTAGGTTTATTAAATTCGTTTTCAACTTCTGCTTCTGTTCATTGGATTTTCGTTCTTGAACAAGCTCCGGTATCTTCAGAAGAATCATCATGTCGTCGTCGATGTCCAACAACCGCTCCTTGTAATCTGCAGACTTGTACGTCTTGAACATTTTAAATTGTTGCCGAGAGGAAAATCTCTCGATATCAAAGTCCGAGAGGTGCCTTGTGCACCCAGCTTCTGGGCAGTTGAGGGACCATCTTCGTGAGTTGATCTCGCTCTGAACGTACCCCGAAAGGCATTCAACGCAAAACATGTGCTGGCAGCTGATCATCTTGAAGTGTTCGTTCTGGATCAGGTTGACAGCATGCACCTGCATGGAGGTTCGTGGGGAGTGTTAGTTTTTGTGTTCGAGGAAGAGGATGAGGATGGGAAACGTAAGATATATGATATAAACTAACAATTTTAATGTTGTCCTCTAGGCAAATTTCGCAGCTGCCATAGACATTCTTCTTATTGTTCTTTTTCTTCGTCGAAGTTGTCGAAAAGCAAATACCCATCAAATATGGAATGCCAAGCGGAAATTAGAGTTGAAGGTGTTTCTCGGTGTGTATCAATGTGCGCAGAGTTTTTTCAGTCTTGTGTGTTGTTATTTTTAAAATCTTAAAACAAGAATTCCTCTAAAAATTGATGACAAAAAAAAAGCGTTTTTGATTAGCCTGATAACATATTGCTCCATTTTAATGCAAATGACTGCGCCTCAACGCACTGCTTTCGTCGTCCCCACTTCTCCGCTTTTCCACCAGCCCATTGGCAAACATGCTGATCGAGCTCGAAATGTTATCGGAGACGCCCTCTCCGCCTCTCATTTTTCTGGTGATTCCGACCGTTCTTGGGGAAAGAAAATCCTGGCACGCGGTGAGCCTTGCGATCATTGCCGCCTTGCTCCCGTTCGTTGGTAGGCCCCTCATCCTCAGACTCTCTCTCAAGTCGCTCTCTGCCATCGTTCGAATGCTCTGGGGAGAAATTAGTCTCAGATCACCGCCGTCGTCGCCTCTTCCTCCTCCGAAGGGGGAGGAAGTGTTTATTCTGCGCGAGTTGTTCTCGTCGCCCCCCTCGCCCTTCTCGCCCCTCCGCCTCAGGAAGTTCTGCCACTCGCCTTCCTTCTCCTGCTTCATCCTCCGGTTCTTCTTTTCCTTCATCTCCAATCTGTGCCAGTTTCTCCAAGTCACGAAGACCTTCTCGACCAGGTTGTTCTGCCACTTCAGCACGGACCTTGCCAGGATTTTGCTCGTGTTGTTGATTTCGTTTAGCCACACTTTCCACGCGTTGAAAGTTTTGTGGAGGCCCTTGTTCTGCCAAACCTCGATGAACTTCTTCATGTTCTTCAGGTCGCTGGCCATTTTCTCGCTCTGGAGGCCTTCGATCTGGTTTCGCAAGAACGAGAGCTCTTCGGTCAGATCTTCGAGCTGCTCGTTCTTCTGCTTTAGAAAGTTCTCCATTTGAACAATCACAACCTTTTCCTCACCATCCTTGTAGCCCCTCACACTGTCAACCCAGGTCCTGAACCCCGCGCTCTTCATGTTAATGTCCCTCCCCCCTAGCATTCTCTGCATGAACCTCCTCAGGAACTTTCGCTCGTGGACGACTTCCTTCCAGCAGTCGATCGCCTTGACCACCCCGCGGAAGTACATCCTCTTGACGAACTTTCGCAAGAGCTGTTCGTCGTGCTTGTCTTTCTCAACAACTTCCTTCCAGCACGTGAACGCGGAGAGCACTTTCCCCAGTGTCATTCGAATGACCACCGCCACGGCTCTGTCCTTCTTCGCGAGGAGCTCGACAGCGTAGCGCGCCTCGTACATCTTCAGCACTTCTTGGGCGGAGGCAATTTCTGCGCAGAGCGAGCAGCACGAATGTTAGAGAGAATGGTTTATTTTTGTTGTTGGCTTGTCACTGTATCTGTCACTCACCCTCATCCTTCCCCTCCAGCTCCGAGTACGCACTTTGCAGCTCAAGTTCTATTTGCTCAAGTTCCGAGTTGTGGAGCCCCTGTTTCCACTTGTCAAGTCCTGCGGCAAGCATTTTCACCCTAGTCCCCCCAATCATCCTGGTGCAAAAGCGTCTCAACCACTTCCTTTTGCCGCTATACTCCTTCCAGCGGTTGATGCTCTTGCTCACTCCGGCGAGTCGGATTCGATTTCCAACTTTCTTCATCAAAGCTTCGGTTCGTTTGATGACCTCAATGTACTCCAACCAGCTGTTGAATGCTGAGTTTATCTTGGCATTGATCATTTTGTGAATGACTTTTACAGCATTTTCCTGCGCCGAGAGGAAGCGAGGCGCATTTTTAATGAAGCACGAGCGAACCAAGCGAGCCAAACGAATTGAGTGTGTTAGTTTAGCAGTGGATGTAGCCGTCTACAGCCATTTCGCGAGATCCATCGCGAGTATGCTCGTCTTCCTCAAGGCTCGGCTCGCTCGCTTCGCTCACTCACCTGCTGCACTCCGAAGGTGTTCCGGATGTGCTCCTCGAGCTCGGCAATTTGCTTCATTTGCAGCTTCATTTTGGTCTGCTGACCATTCACAATGTCTTCGAGCTCGACAACAGCTCTTTCGAGGTTGTTGGAGGAGAAGTTCGAGTTCCAGAGCTTCCACGTGTTCATTGCCGCGAAAAGTGACTTCGTGTACTTCCCACCGATCATTTTGTTGATGAACTTTCTCATCCTCACCCTCATGGCCACCAGCTCCCTCCACTTTGCTATTGATTTCATGACTCCGCCCATTCTCATCCGGTTGACGAACTTTGCAACAATGTGTCGATTCTTGATGGTCTCGGCCGTGTCGTCTTTCCACGCGAAGAAAGTGCGCACCATGGTTGCCTTCAGCATGCGAGCCAGAACTCCGGAGACTTTTTGCTCATTAGTTCTCTCTGACTGCTTAGCGAGCTTTCTCTTGAGAGTGAAAGACTTCCACGATTCGAGGGATTTGGTGATTTGTTGGTTCTTCATTCGGCTCGCAAACTTCTTGAAGATGAACTTGTTTCGCCGCTCGCTCATTGTGTACTGGTTCCAGGAGAGGAACGTGACATGGAGCGAGCGGTTCATCATCTTTTTGACAAATCGCGAGAGGACGATTTTGTCAGTGATCGACTTCTTGGCGAAGGAGGACCAGGAGATGAAGGTGGTGTGGAGCGCTTTGTGTTGCCACATGTTGACGAACTTCGTCATCGAACGCTTGGCCACTTTGAGCTTTTCCTTGGTTATTCTAACAACGCTGCGCCGAGCGAAACGAGGAACATATTTAATGAAGGACGAGCGATACGAGTGAAGTGAGCCAAACGGAATTGGGTGGGTTAGCTTAGTAGTGGATATAGCCATTATGTCTTTAGCCATTTCGCGTACTTCATTGCGAGAATGCCTGTCTTCCAAAAGGCTCGCTCGCTTCGCTCGCTCACCTCTCCTCGCTTTCCTTAAAATCCAATTCAAGGGTTGCAAGCCGCTCATTTTGTTCCTGCAGCAAATTCGTCAAGTTGGTGATTTGACCCCTGCTATCTTTGGCACTGAGTGATTTGGTGTTGAAACTGTGCCGAGCGATGCATAGTTAGTTTTTGTTAGTGCATATAATAAAAACAACGACGTACCTCCAAGATCGTAAAGCGGCAGATTTCAGCCTGCTGTCCTTTGAAAGCAAAAACTTCTTGACAAAGTTTCGCATTTTTTGGCGCTCGTGTTTGTGGGCTCTCAACGCAACCAGGCATTTTGCACAGCCTGACAGCTGCATTCTCGTCACGAACTTCTTCAAAATCGATTGTTGCCGCTTGAACTCGTTGATGTTGTCAATCCAACTTTTGAAGGCAATATACTTCTGGTGATTGATAATCTTTGATAAAACAGAAACGGCCCTCTTTTTTCTGTCATGGAACAGGGAGTCGACACTGCAGTTGGGGTTGGGTTGGGTTAATTGGGGGCTTAGCTTTATGCTATTTTGGACTCACTCACTCACTCACTCACTCACTCACTCACTCACTCACTCACTCACTCACTCACTCACTCACCTGTCCTGCAGCTGCTGGAGATTTTTTATCAGCTGCTTATTGTCGTCAGACTTATTTTGGAGCAAATCTGTCAGGGCCACGATTCGGGATTGCAAAGCAATGGTCGAGAAGGATTTTACAAAGGCCTTCCAGGAGAGGAGGGCGGAATGCTTTGATTTGAAACTGTAATCGGAGGTCGCACGGGTCATAATGCGCTTGAGCTTAAGCCGGGTGGCCACGAAGGAGCGCCAGGTTGCAATGGCCGACAAGCAGGGTCGGAGTTTCCATTTTTGTATGAACCGATTTCGGAGGTTTTCCTGCCGTTTGATGGTGGAAACGTGGTCAACCCAGACAGTCAGTGCTTGGTAAATTTGGTTGTGGAGAATGCGATTGAGCACCTGCGCCGAGCGAAGCGAGGAGCATTTTTAATGAAGCACGAGCGAACCGAACCAAGCGAGCCAAACGAATTGAGTTGGTTAGTTTAGTAGTGGATGTAGCCTTCTGCAGCCATTTCGCGAGATCCATCGCGAGTATTCTCGTCTTCCTCAAGGATCGCTCGCTTCGTTCACTCACCTTTACTGCCTTAGCTCGATCCCTGAAGAAAACTTTGTTTCGGAAAATTATTAGCTCGTCCATTTCCTCCTTGACGGTCTCAATTTCATTTTGCAGCTGTGCCTTCTCCTTCCTCTCTTTTTCTAGGCTGTCACTCAAAGAGTTCATATCGGATCCGCTAACGAATTGCTTCCACGAGTTCATTGCCGCACCCATCTTCTTGAAACTGAAATCACTCGTGGCGCGCTTGATCATCTTCCTCAGCCGCGTTCTAACTTCCACCAGTTCCTTCCAGTTGTTTATCGCGATCAAGCAAGGTTTCAACCTGAACCGTTTTTAGGGATTGTAGGGTGGGGTTAGAAAAGAATGTCGGCCAATTTTACTCGCTCCACTGCTCACCTCCACTTATTGATAAACCGCTCCTTCACAGTTTCTTGCCGTTTCATTTCTGTCACAATATCTCTCCAATTGGAAAGAGCCATAGCAAGCTGAGCGTGCAGGATTTTGTTCAGCACTTGGATGGCCTTGTCTTGATTTTTTGAGAAGAGCTTGTTCCTGAACTCTGTTAGCTCAAGAATAGTCTGGTCCTTGGATTGGAGGAGGTTTTGTAGGCTGGACATTTCGTCCTCCCACTGGTAGGTGGAAATCATCGTGTTGAAGTTCTTCCAGTGCCTGAAGTAGACATTCAGCTGGCGCGTTTGTCCAGAAATGAGGTGCTTGGATACGAGCCGTCGGGTGAACTTTCTATCCGCGGTAAATTGGATCCACGTCTGTAGGCTCTTGACCGCGCACGACATTACCCACCGGCGCATGATCCTCTCAGTTGTAGACTGTATTTGTCTTTGCAAGATGGTGAACTGCGCCGAGCGAAGCGAGGCGCATTTTTAATGAAGCAAGAGCAAAACGAGTTAAGCGAGGCAAAAGAATTGAGTGGAATATGTTAGTTTAGTAGTGGAGGTAGCCATTATGTCTGTAGCCATTTCGCGGGATTCATCGCGAGTATGCTCGTCTTCATCAAGGCTCGCTCGCTTCGCTTGCTCACCTGCTTCCAGTTCGTCATGGCTAAGTGAGCGGAATAAATATTACACTGTTAAGTCTGAGTTAATGGTGGATATAGAGTCTCGACTCACCTCCGTTTATTGCCGAGTGGAGGAGCTTCTTGGCAACTTTGAGGGAAGCGCGGGATTTCGTCACGTTGTCCGCTTTAGCCTGCTTCAGTTTTTCGGTCCAGACCTGGAGTGTTCGTCGGTTTCTAATCTCGTTGCTTCGAAGTACAAAGTTGTTGATCTTCCTCTTCGAAATTAGGGAGGTTTTCGTGTGGTGCACCCAAATTATGTAGCACTGCTTTTGGGTGTTGCGGATTGCTTTGCGCTTGTGCCTGATCTGCTTGCGCAGGTTTGACTTTAGTTTCGTCGTGTACGCCCTCCAGTTCTTCAAGTAATACGAGAGAGTTTTGGCGTCGAAGATTTTCAAAACGCGAAAGACGGATTTCTGGGCGAGGCGAGCTTTCCGCTCGTTCTCGTGCGAAGTGACCCGGAGCCGAGCGTGCAGGATTTTGTTTTCCTCCTCCATTCTAATAATAATGTTTGCCTGCTTTTTTAGCTTGAGCTGGCTGTGACCGATGAGGTCAAGCTGGTGATCGTTTTCGTGTTTCAGCGTTGAGTGTTGTTGTTGTAGATTGACAAGGTGGCCGTAGAGCTTCTTCGCCAGGAGGAGGGGGCGGGTCGAGGTCGAGGCTGAGGGGGGTAGGGAAGTGAAAGAGGTGGGAGAAAAAACCTCAGGGGAGGTTAATTGGTGCTGGTGGAGGTGCTGGGTTTGCATTCGGGCCCAAGGGATTTCCGACATTGAAGTGGAGTTGGAATTGGAATTGGATGTGGTTGCGGAAGGGCTCTGTTCAAGTTGTTGGAGGAGGGGCTTAGGCTTCGGCGACTTTGATGTTGTAATTCTTTTCTTTTTTGATGATGTCCGACGGGTACGCTTGACGGCAGAGGAATAAGTTGAGGGCTTGTTGTCAGATCTATTAGGATACTCAGCATTTGGAGCTGGTGTCATATAGGAGGGGGCAAAATTCTTTTTCGACTTTCGCGATGA
>Ga0302116_1002183_pt1 | contig 11574 bp, 15 predicted proteins | sample AG5_SCM_MG_FD_203124 | JGI IMG/M metagenome (GOLD analysis project Ga0302116, IMG submission 203124) | Marine microbial communities from Western Arctic Ocean, Canada - AG5_SCM | ecosystem: Environmental > Aquatic > Marine > Oceanic | place: Canada: Western Arctic Ocean | collected 2017-10-01 | reverse complement strand
TGGGTTGTCATGAAGGGGGGGGGCAAACAAGTGTACGAGAAGGCAGCTCCCGTGCCGAAGATTGGAAGAATGGGGGTGATGAGTGCGGGGACCAGAGGGCAAGCAGGAGGAGGAGGAGGAGGACCGGAACTTGACCTGGCGATGGAAAAAATTGCAATGTCGCACCACGGCATGAACCCGGCGGCGCTGACAGGGACAATACGGCCCGTGACGGCAGGGGATGCGTACAAGAAGAGGCCCGTCTTTGGTGGAAACAACGGTGGCATCGAAAATAGCTACATCTACAAGGGGGGCTTCAAAATGCCGTACAATCCCGAGGAGGGGCTGGGAGGCGGGGGGGGGTTGGGCCACAGCGGCAAGGTGATAAACTTGCCGATGGTGGGTTATCAGAAGTAGAAAGGGTTGGGTGATTTATATTTGAATCAATAAAACTTTCTCGTTCGCTTATTTTTCAATTTTTCAATAATGTCAATATTGTCACCTTTGTCATTCTTGGTCTTGTTCTCCTCTTTGTCCCCGCTCTCTCTACCGCTTTGTTTTACTTTCTTGAATTTCTCACCGGTCCTCTCCTTAGCCATGGCCTTGGCGGTTCCGGACCCGGTTCCGGACCCGGTCCCGGGAGGACCTGGATCGTTGGCAATCTTCAGGACCACCGCCTTGCCGTTCATTTTGTGGGTTTTAGCGTTATTTATAACTTTTTCAAAGCCCTCCTCTGACGCAAAACGCACGAATCCAAAGCCCTTAGACCGGCCATTAACCATGTCAGTTTTCACAATTGCATCCGCAACCTCTCCGTAGGCGCTAAAGTGGCTTCGCAATTCCTCCGTCGTGACCGATTTTTCGAGCCCGCCAACGAAGAGCTTGTTAACGTTCTTGGTTGCTATTCGCTCAGCGGCGATTGATTTTTTCTTCTCGCTGAGTTTTGCTTGTCGCAGCTTTTGCTCTTCGAGAGTGCCGCCCCCGGTCTCGTTTGCGCCGAAGTGGGACGGGTTCTTAATGTACGCCTTTTTCAAGGCATTAATGAAAACCATAGCCGACATCAACCGCTTTTCTGTCTCGCCACGAACAATCACGGTGCACAGGTCTTTCGACTTGGTTTGGACTTCGAGAGTGCACTTCGTGTTGACCTCAATGTTGAACCACTTCTTCTTTGACTCCTTGCGGAGGTGCTTCACTATGTCGAGGTGGACTTCCGACGAAGTGGTGACGGTAATTGCGCCCTCTGGGAAGGGGGAGGGGGGGGGTTGCTGAATCGTTGGTTTAAGAACTTTCTTTGAAGAACTTTTGGGAAGAGGGGCTATAACAATTTCTTCTTCAACTTTTTGTTGAACTGCAGTTTGGGGGGTAGTGGTGATTCCGGGAATTGTCAAAGCGCCATCGTCAGCTTGAACCACTGTATTGGCAAACTTCATCGATTCCAATGTCTCGCCAAACTCATCCCACGAACATGAAGGAATCGCATTGCAAATCAACTTTCGAAGTTTGTTTACTTTTATTGATTGTGATTTTGTGATATTGACAAGTACTAGCGCTTTTATTGTGGCTGTGTTGATGTTGGAACTCATAATCTACCGATAAAGGGGACAAGTAGGGGGAGAAATTTTCATTCCTTCCAATAAAATTTAAGAAGAAGCAAAATGAGGAGTGCAAAAGAGTCACGAACAAACACATACACGTTTCCTCTTTCCCCACAACTTTGCTGGCCTATACAGGACTCCAATACCAGCCCAAATCAAGCTGCGCCTCTTTCTAGCTACTAATTGCGGACCTCCCAAGCTGGCAAATATAACAACTCTTGAATAGAAGTAGGACCCCTCTTTCGTCGACATGGCCGCCTCCGCTGCTATTCGCCGACTTAAACGGGAGTTCAACCTCCTGCAAAAAGACCCCGAGGCAAATTTCTTTGCCAGCCCGCTTGAAAGCTCTTGCTTGGAGTGGCATTTCATCATCCTTGGGTCACCTGACACGCCTTACCACGGAGGCATCTACCACGGCAAGCTCACCTTCCCGCCGCAATTTCCAATGAAACCTCCGTCCATTCAAGTGCATACCGCCTCCTCCCGGTTCGTTCCGAATCAAAAGATTTGCATGTCGATGTCTGACTTTCACCCCGAGCTCTGGAATCCATCTTGGTCTGTCCGGACGATTCTCGTCGGCCTTTTGTCCTTCTGGAACTCCGAGGAGCTCACCACCGGGGGGATGAGGGACTCGGCGGCCAACAGAGTTGAGCTTGCTAAGGCTTCCTTAGCTGCAATTGTTGGCGACAAGATCGTCAATGATCTCTTTCCGAAGGTTGTTTTGCTTGCAAAGGCGAGATTAGACGAGTGCGAGTCTTCGAAGTCTTGGCCTCCACCCTCGTGTTTGCTGGATGAGGAGAAGTTGCAGGAGCAGAAGCAGGAGAAGGAGATTGTGAACGAGCTTGGCAAGTTATCTGTAACAGCAGAATCAGCAGCATCACGTCAACCTCAACCTCAACCACATCCACGTCCACAACCACCACCACCACCACCACCCCCTGTCTCAGATAGTGGCAAGAACGCTGAGCGCAACCGAAAAAAGAGGGAAAAAGAGAAGGCGAAGAAAAAGCGTCTTCTTCTCATTGACCCAAAATAAAATTACCAAGTAGAGCTCGACTCGCTCGCTGCATACCATTTTGTTTCGCTCACGAGCAGGGACGCAAACCGTAACAGGTCAGTCAGTTGTTCCGGCGACAAATAAATTTATGATTTTTTGCATGAAAATTTCAGTGCTTCAGACGAGCTTTTTCTCTTTTTTCTCGCCTTCCGTTCCCGAGACTCCAGCGAAGAACTCCTTGCTGAGCTTCCGCAGTCTATTTTTTGCTGGTGATTCGTTACCCTTCCCCTCCTTCTCCTTTTTTATTGCTCGCTTCTCCTTCCTCACCTGCTTTCTCTTGATCCTCCTCTCCTTCCTCTTGAAGTTCTCCCTGTCCGCCTTCTCGGTCAAGTAAGTTCTCTCCTTCTGGGTCAGGCTGCTCGCCGTGCCGTACTTGACGTAGCTCAGCACAGGGTCAATAACCTGGCAGGTGTGCAAATTGAAAAACTAAGTTAATTTTCCCCTAAATAATGTTCGCTTTTTTCCTCATTTTCCGCTCACCTCGTACTGGACCCAATACCGCACCACGTCCACCCCCAAGCTCCCGCTCGCCCTCTTGCCCTGAATCATCATGACCATGTACGCCGCGAAGCTGTAGCCCAAATACTGAACACCTAGCAGCCGCAAAGCGTCCCAAAACACTGCGTCGAGTTCAACCTCCGCCGACATGATGTCGAACTTGCTAAAGATGGAATCCGTTTCCACGTCGTGGAAACCTTTTCTCCCCAGACTTAATATCGATCGTGAGAACCCGGCCCGGAAGGTCTGGACCGCCTCGCGGATGAACAGCCCGCAGACCATCCACGGCCCGTACGACACTCGCGTGAACGCGTAACCGATCGGGCTGCTCTCGATAACGTTCAGATCAGGGTTCAGTCCGCAAAGCAATATGCCCATGAGGCCGCTTATGACAGCGCACAATTGCGCGTTCTTCTGGTTCACGCAAGCGCTCACGAAGTATCCTAGGCCACTTGCGCTCATGTAACCGCAGAGGATCACCAAGTACAAGTCTCTGAATGAGATGAGCGGGTAGGCAATTCTGTATTGTAGTGCATTGTAGTGCATTGCAGTGCATTGTATTATATTGTATTGTATTAGGCCTCTGCCAAGGTTAGGAACTCAGCTTTTAAATAACACTCACCGATAGTACGTCGAAATGAAAAACAATGGGCTAGCCGCGATGATCGGCATGTGGCTGATAATTTTTCCCAAGAAATATCCAGTCGCGCTGATCCCAGCATTCATCTCTCTCAGGTACACAGCTTGTTCCCCGCCAAACACCTTCAGTGCCGCAACCACCCCCATCATCCCGTTGATCATCATACAAATCTGGCTGCCTAGGGACTTGTCGTCGCGGGCGACCGTCCCGGCAAGCCCCCCCGAAAAGACGAGCAGCAACCCGTCTATAAACAAAATCATCTTGTTGTTGAGCTGCTGCGCGACGGCCCGCTTCCAGATGGTGAAGACCTGGGAGAGGTGGGAAGGCCGCTCGCGGGACGGAATCACGCGATTTTCGTACAACTTTTGATTAAGGAGCTTTGGGGCGTCTTCGACATCGACGTCGTCGGAGTTGAGAACGGTTTCTTGGTACTGCTTCCACGTGTCTCCTAGGCTGCCATGTGCATAATCCATCTTGTCCTTCGCAATCACATCCAAAAAGAAATCGGCTGGACTCGTTTTCTCTGGCAAAATTTCGCCGAGCTGCTTCTCCATGTACCCGAGGGCGTCCTTGGTCTTGCCAACGTAAACCGGGAACCCTCCACGCTGAAGCAGAATAATCTGGTCGATCAAGTCCAGCGTTTCCATTCTGGGTTGGTGAATGACCATCGCAATGGTGAGTCCCATGTTGCTCAGCCGTTCCAAGCTCTCAATCAGCTGCAAAAAGTGAGTATATTAGTGGTTTGGATGTAAAGTTATTTCTCAGGGTTCGCTTCGCTCGCCCACCTGCTGACTCGTCGTCGCGTCCAAGCCGCTCGTTGGCTCGTCCAGGTACAGAACCAGCGGGCTCCCCATCAGCTCTATGCCGATGTTGACCCGCTTCCTCTGCCCACCACTAATCCCTCTTCTCATTTCGTCCCCGATGAGCGAGTGCTGAACGTTGCGCAGGCCAAGAATGTCGACCACCTCGTTGACGAAGTAGCGGCGCTGGATCTTGGTCAGCGAGGGGTCGCCCTTGAGCTTTGCGTAGAACCTCAACGTCTCCCGCACCGTCAAATCGCGGTGCATAATATCGTCCTGTGGGACGAATCTGGCGTTGTTTGATGTGAGTGCGCCGCAAAGGTATTTAAATTTATCAAAATACGTCGTCACTCACCCGACCAAGTGCTGGATGCTGATCAACGGTTTCCTCTCCCCGTTGATGCTAATGTCACCCTCAACCTTCCCCCCGTCCTTGATCCTGTTGGTGAGCGCGCTGATGAACGTGCTCTTGCCGCACCCACTAGGTCCCATTATTGCCGTCATCGTACCGCTCACCAAGCTCCCAGTGACGCCGTGCAAGATCTTCTGCGCCGATCGAAGGGAGGGAGGCAGGCACATTTTTAATGAAAGCCGAGCGAAACGAGCGAGCCAAACGAATTGAATTGGGTAAGTTAGCTTAGTAGTGGATGTAGCCATTATGTTTGCAGTCTGGAGCCATTTTGCAGGATTCATCGCGAGTATTCTCGTCTTCATCAAGGCTCGCTCGATTCGCTTCGCTCGCTCACCTGCTTATTGGCCAAAATCACGCTCATATTTTTGAAGCCGATGTCGATCTTCATTTCCCTCCCCTGCGGCGCTGCCGCCGCACCGATTGATCCCCTGTAGCTGCTATTCCCGCCGCTGCTACCCCCTTCGATTCTGCCCCCCATTTCCAAGCTGTTGTTCTCCGGAATTCCGACAATTTCGCTCCCGCGAATTTGCCCACCTGCACCATCAAACAGCCCAAGCCTCACCATCGACCGCTGATACTTGTCCAAATTTTGGCCGGGCAGCTCGGGGTTGTTGTCATTACCGTCGTCATCGCTCTCCCACCCCCCCGTATCGAAAGATCCGTTCACGTTCACGTTCACGTTGATGTCAAATCCCATTTCCGTGTCCACACTCGTGTCCATCTCACTCTCTAATCCTTCGGTGTCAACCGTTAAATTGTCGTCAGATTTAGCACCGTGTCCAGTATCATCGCAGAGCATCCTCATCGCCCCCTTGACGTCCTCGTCCAAGGCCACGCTGCGCGAGTCGACAGACCCTTGGCGAAAGATCTTCAGCGGAGCTTGAATTTGCCGGGAGAAGGCGTTGTACCTCTCGTTGAACTTTTCCTCCAGGTGCTTTCGTCCTTTCAGCGTGTGCATGTGGTGGAGGCGAACGCCAACGATTAAAAAGATTGCCATGCTGTTTTGATTATGGGGGGTTATTTATTTTGTTTTGAGATACTAAACTGTCAACGTGGCTCACCTGCCCAAAATCATACTCGCAAGAATCAAACCGCTCATCCGATCCGGCGCTTCCATGCCAGGATATTTACAAACTTCCCAGAACTCGCACTTCCTCGGAAGGCTGCTACCATATTTGCAAACATAGCCTACTGGACACAATATTTGCCTCCCGGGATTTTCGCAGTAGTACCCCCCGTCACAAACATCTGGTTCTTCATCCGCCGTGCAGTAGTACCCCCAGCCGGACGGGCAGGGAATGTCGACCTGAGAACTGGGACAGTAGCTTCCAACGCGGCAGCAAAAATCCGCTCCGGAGAGGTCTCTCACCCCGTCGAACGCCAACGCGTTTGCTTCGATGCAGTCGGAGAAGGGTGCGTCCGGTCCGTAGGTGGATGTGTACATATCTAGCGTCTGCACCGTGCGAGGCGAAGCGAGGCAAATTTTTAATGAAGCAAGAGCAAAGCGAACCAAGTGAAGCGAACCAAACGAATTTGTGGGTTAGTTTTGCAGTGAATGTAGCCATTATGTCTGCAGCCATTTCGCGAGATCCATCGCGAGTATGCTTGTTCTCTTCCTCAAGGCTCGCTCTCTTCGCTCACTCACCTGCTGCGTTTCCTTCGGCAGCGTGAAGAAGCTGTGGTTTTTCCTGTCGGTCGCATTGTCATTCGTCTCGAGGTGAATGTACTCGAACTTGTACAGGTTGTTGAACTTCCTGAAGTTTCCGCCAACGTAAAGAGACTGCGTTTCGTTTTTGAACATGACGCTCACCACGGCCTGTTTGTCCTCGCTTTCTGTATCGTAGGTCAGTCCCATGGCCATTGCTTTGGCCTCCGGGAAGGCGGTTGTAACTTCGTACAGCTCGGATACTTCGTTATAGCTTAGTTTTACGAGTTGCTGGGGGCAGTCCAGAAGCTTTGACTAAAGCAATTGTGTTTTAGTTAGTTGTTTTGTAATGCCTCACTCCCGCAACTCCCTCAACTCGCTCACTCACCTTGGTGGTCTGAAAATCAGCCCCTATATCAAATTTCTCCCACATGGTGAAGGCCCCCCCCGCCACAATCTCAACGCACCTGCCCAAAACCTCGCTCCAGTGGGCGCAGGTGAGAGTCAGGACCTCGCCATTTGGCCCTCCAATCATGTCCTTAGAAGTGTGATTTGCTCCCCTCGCCCCCGAGGGAATCAAGCCCCCATCCGTAGCGGAACTCTGAATCGGCAGCAGCGCTAAGTTCTGGTAGCCCATTTTGAAGGTGAGGCTCTCCCCTTCCCCCGACTCATTTACGACGTCCGAGTCGATGTTAAAGGTGTTGATGAACTCTCCGCCAATAACAATCTCGGATTCGCTCACTTTCAGGGTGCTGTAAATCGTGCCGACCGCTCCCTCGCAGCAAATTGCCGGGGGTGGGACGGTTTTGCACTGCTCCAGCTCGCCCATGAAGAAGTTTATCACGCAATTTATCCCACTGCGCCGAGCGAAATTAAGCGAGATTGTGCGCATTTTTAATGAAGGACGAGCAAAACGAGAACGAAAACGAGCAGCTTAGTAGTGGGAGTGCGGGTGGGTGTAGCCAAATGATCGTTCGCTCGCTCACCTCTCCTTCGACCAAGTGTTGAACATGTAGGGCGCCGCCCCTTCGCTGCTGCTGCTGTAAATCCCCCCGAAGACAACACTGCTCTCGTTTATTGCGCTATAAAAATGGTTAGAAAATACACTTTGGCATTAAAATATTTTTCGTATTCTCGTCTCACCTGATGCTCATGACCACCCCGTCAACCCCGTTTTTGTCCCCCGCCCCCATGAACAGTTCCTTGCTGTTCAACGGCTCTACACCAATGTTTCCCCTGTCGGTCATGTTCAGCCTTGCAATGCTGTTTGCCGTTGTCCCGAGCGCGTCGGAGAAGTACCCACCCACGTACATCACTTCGCAGCTCCTTCCTCCGTTGCTCGCACACTCAATCGTTTGGACGATGCTGCGCCGAGCGAGCCATACCATGCGTAGCATAATGTTAGTTCAGTAGTGGCTTGTAATCTTGCAGTACTTTTTACAATCGCTCACCTCATGCCGGCCTCTTCATCGTCGGGTAGGTGGCCGAAGCCAATTCGCTGGGTCTTGTTTGTTATTGGGTCGATCGCCTCCTCATCGAAGTCTTTGCTCCTGTTGAACCTCATGGGCTCGAACTTCTGAGTTATAGTGTTGAACATGGCCAAGTTGTTGACCAGGATATCCTTGTTTCGGTCGAGATTTGCGAGTTTGGTGATCTCGTCTTTCCCGTTATCTGGGTTATCGGCGTTGTCGTCATCGTAGTTGTCGTCGTCCTTTGGGGAAAGGTCATCATCACTTATCGGCGCGGGAACATTGTCGTTATCAGGGGTGGGAATGTCCTTGTCCTTCTCAGCAATGTCGTAATCTTCGGTTGACTGGTCGATCTTGCTGTTGCTCACATTCCGAAAGTAACCCCCGACGTAAATATAGTCATCATCCTCTGGGCACGCCAAGGTGGTTATGATGCCCCCAAACAGCGTCGGGTCGTTACCGTGGCGCTGAACGTTCTCTAAAGTTGCGTCAGCACCAATAAATCCAAGGTACTGGACGGTGTCGTTCTGGGAGAGAATTGCAAACGAGTTTGCCGAGTGCATGCCGAACCGATTGAAAAGACCACCAACGTACGTGAGGTTTCGGTGGGAGCAGATCGCGTTCACATGCTTGGGGATGGCAAATTGAGAAGTGAGGCATACTCTGGGACCTTTTGCTGTGAATTCCGTTTCCATTTCTAACGAACTGCTGAACCATGCAATCGAAAACGAAAACAGGGTGAAGTACTGCATTTTTTGTTGTTGGTTCTGAGAATCAACAGAAAATATGTATGCTATCAGTGGGTCAGGTGGGCAATAAATGTTCACCCAGTGCTATCTACAAGTGTACAATGACGCTGAGAGTTGTTAAAACGGTACTGGTTGTAAACCCCGGTCGCGCTATTAAATAATATTTAAGGTTCAAAATATTTTGGCCCAGAATACAAAATATGCCCAACTAGCCCCCCCATCATATAATCCCTTATTATTATTATGGATCTCGACTCAATAAACTCAGCAATTGATTCTTTAACCCTTGAGCTTGTTATAGATGAACAGTCAATGTCGACCTCAACCAATAATCTTCTTATGGCGTTACGCGAGACCCACAGCACTTTGACGCGAACCAAACTCAACTCGATGCATGAGTCAATATCTGCAATTATTGAACCTTACACAACTCCATCTAGCTCAAACACTTCAAATGGTTTGAAGCACTTACATAAGGAGCTCGCAGCACTAGCCAAGCTAGACACAATAACGAATATAGTAGACGTCGACACGGGTTCCCCTCCCTCGTCCCCCCGCCCCCGATCTTACACTCGGTCTAAGGATGTTCGGACGAAACTTGCCGATCGTGTCGACCTTTCCACCCCCGACATCATCGCTCTGTCCAACTTCCAAACAAAAAATCCTCTTCAACAATTCGTCGAGACAAAGAAAGAACATCTCCTCTCCCAAATAAAGCAAATTCAGGAGCCGGCTCTGAAGAAGGGAGAGAAGATGAGAGGGTCCATGCTGCTGGACATTCTTGCTCAGTGGGAGATGCACTACACAAAAACTATAAATATCGTGTTGGCCGACCTAAAGGCGACCAGCAACGAGATCCTCCTCCTCAGTTCCCCCTGTTTGGACTTGGACTACGACATGACAGCTCACCTGACGTTTTCCAGATCAATGAGGAGCGACCGCAGCGAGCGCGGGTCGAGAGGCAATTCATTGTTTGACGCTTTTGCGCATGGCGACGCATCCACCATTCAAATCCACAACAATAACGACAACCAAAAACTCCTAGTCCTACTGTCGCAGAGCTACTGCAAGATAATTGCTCAGCAAACCGAAAAGTGCATCAAGAAAATTATCGACCAGAACAAGAACAGTACCAGCGCCTTTAGCCAGCGTACCTATGAGAGCTCTCGGTGGAACATTTTTTCCAACATGTGCACGGAGGCGAAGGAAGTTCCCGGGAAGGTCATTGACGCGCTATTTCTGTCCAACAAGGGCTACGAGAAGGATATTAATTTTATCGTGACTGACTTGAAGCGGGAGGTGAGTGAGGAAAGCGAGCCAAAACTGTGAGCTAATAATAACCCAATCTCCACAGCTCGGGGCAATTTGGAGGAACCGCCTGATGAAAAAGCTGACGACTGAGCTCGCCTACGACGTGAGCAGGTTTGTGAGCAACGAGATGCGGGAGCACATAGGAGACTTCACAGCGGTAAATAATAATAGCATCTTCCAAAATGACGCCGCCCCGCACAAAGGGAACAAGGAGCGACGCAAGAGTTCAGCTATAGGGCAGGACTCTCACAGTTTGGTGATCACCATGAATTCCGGGAATCACGCGCAGCACAGTAAAATCCAAGCGGGAAAGAATCGATGTCCAACTGCCCAAGAGATAATGCTGGTCTCAGATGACATTGACAAAATGTTCCGCAATTTGAGCCCCCTGTTGGAGCTGTGCGGAGAAAAGGAGAAGTTGGAGAAGAAAATGGCGACGAAGATGAACAAGCTCCAGCACACGAACACCCTGGACTTGTACCACACCTTCGTGTCCAGTTTGGTGCTGGAGCTAAAGAGACTCTGCGGCTGGCTGCTGAGCATTGCGGAAAAGTTCCCGAAGGAGAACGGCAAAATAGAAACCGTCGTTTCTTGCATCGCAGCCGTAGAGCACGTCAAGAAGGGGTGGTCTTTAATTTGCAGGCTCCGCAACGGATCTTTAGGTGATGGTCTCGCCGTCATGGACAGTTTCGAAGATAGACAGACCTTCAAGGTGAGTGAGTGAGTGAGTGAGTGAGTGAGTGAGTGATTGAGCGAGTGAGCGAGTGAGCGAGGGATTGATGCGCGCGAATTGGCATATACACATACTCACTCTCACTCAACGGCAGGCTCGTGAGCTCTTGCTCGAGACCGAGATGAAGCTCGTTGCGGGGCTCACCAACCGCGTCATCCGACAGTGCAATGTGGTTATCATTCCTGGGGTGGACAACTTCGACTGGAACTCCCACACTCCTTTCATGCGCGAAACTCGCGTGAGCTACGGCGTCACCTCTTGGTGTATATTCATGTCGACCACTGCGAAAGACTTGCTCCTCTTCAACAACAGTGTTGGAAATGGAAATGGCCCCGACCATCTCCGCGGAGGCTTGAAGTCGTTCAAGCAGAACTCCCTTCGCGGGGTTGACACGAACAGTGGCTCCATGTGTCTGCGAGAGATCTTCACCCGCGTCCTTAGCGACACTTTTGGAATGATTTCCCTCCGTTATATAGCCGCTAGGCCGAGTCGGGTCATGATAAAGCAGTGGAAGGTGGACGTCATTACTATGTTAGCTTGCAGCAGCTGGCTAATAACCATGGTGAGGAAGAGGGTAGGCATGGAGGAGGAGGAGGAAGGCGTGGGCGAAGGAAATGGAGGAGGAGGAGGAGGAGGAGAAGGAGAAGGAGAAGGAGAAGGAGAAGGAGAAGGAGAAGGAGAAG
>Ga0302116_1002180_pt1 | contig 11580 bp, 12 predicted proteins | sample AG5_SCM_MG_FD_203124 | JGI IMG/M metagenome (GOLD analysis project Ga0302116, IMG submission 203124) | Marine microbial communities from Western Arctic Ocean, Canada - AG5_SCM | ecosystem: Environmental > Aquatic > Marine > Oceanic | place: Canada: Western Arctic Ocean | collected 2017-10-01 | reverse complement strand
GCCGCCGTTGGAACCAGAGGACGCTGCTGCTGCGACGACGCCGGACGGCGTTCCGGTGTTACTCGGCGGCAGTTTCGGTGGCAGGCCGGGCACGTCCCTCGCATCCACTGCACCGTTACCCGGGTAGTTAGTCATTGAAAAAGAAAAAGCATCCGGCGGCGGCGCGCACGCCGGGTACGTCGCGCCGTTCTGTCCGACCGCGGTCATGCGCGTCGCCGCCGCGTCTCGCGTGTACGCGCACTTGGACGGCGTCGTGGTGACTTGGGAGGTCTGGCCTTGCGTGGCACCGCCGCCGATTTGCGCACTCGTGAAGCACTGCACGCACTCCACGTCGTTACCAGGTGGCTGGTCGAACCACGCGTGCTTTCCCGCGTTGTTTCTGAAAACCGCGGTGCTGCTCATGGCGGCAACCCCCGTGCCGGTCGCGCCCCCCGGGTCGAACCGCGCCGTGGCGTCGTGTACGCACACCGCGCCTCCTCTCGGCGCCGCGTTCTTTTCGAAAAGCGTGTACCTGAAGCTCACCGCCGCTCCTGTCGTGACCGCCACCGCGCCGCCGCCGCAGGTCAAAGCCCGTCGTCTTTGGTCGGGGTACTCGGTTACGCTGAGATTGTAAAAGTAAATGTCAGTCTCGCATGGGCAATCAGTCGGGGGAATGTGGTTATTGGGAAATACTTACCTGTTTCCAACGAACCGCGCGACGTCAACCGTAGCGGTGGTCCCGACCCCGCCAAGAAAAACCGCCCCGCCCCCGTCCCAGTAATCGTCCGTCACCGTGTTGTTCGTGAACGTCGTGGCGGCTTGCGATGGGTAAAACAAAGTGTCAGTCTTGTGTTGGCAAACGGTCCTTGGATTTGGGAAATGCAAACGTACTTATGTCTATCGTGGCGCCGCCCGTCGCGAACACCGCGCCGCCTTCTTTTTCGCCGACGTTCCCGACGAACTTACCTGATTGTAAAAGATAAAGTGTCAGTCTTGTATGGGCAAACAGGGAGGCGGGATTTGGAGTTGGGAAAGGCCCTTACTCCGCGCCACGAACAACGAACCGCCGTCCACGAAAACAGCGCCGCCCTCGCCCACGTCGCTGACGTACGCGTTGCCAAAATCCGCGGACGCGCTTCCCCAGGCTTGCGGTGGGTAAAACAAAGTGTCAGTCTTTCGTAATATTCGTAACTTGTATGAGCTAACAGTCTACTTGTGATGTACGTAGTAAACAGTAAATAGTCACAGAGGGGCTTGAAACAGTCGGCGGGATTTGGTCGGCGGCATGTGGGTTGGGAAAGGCCCGTACCTTCGTTTCCGGTGAACTCGCAGTCCACAAATTCCGCGGCGGCTTGGGTGTCCAGCACCGCAACGGCGCCGCCTTTGCCGTTCCAAGGAGGACTTCTTGTTTGCTGTCCCGTGGTGCTTTGAAAATAACCGTCGCCGCCACCGCCCGTGACCAGGCTGGGATTGGGAAAGAAAAGTGGTTAACGTCTTGTATTGGGCGCGTATTGGACGATGGCCTGGTCAACAGTCACCGTAATCGGTCTGAACAGTCACCAGCGTTAGAGGTAAAACAGCGTGTGTCGGATTTGGGAAACGCGCGAGACGTACTTTTGGGAAAAGAAAACGCCAACCGCGACGAGTGACGCGGAGGGTTGTTTGTTCGAGTTTTGGTCGGGTGGGTTTCCGTTTACGCCGGTGGTTGCCATTGGTCCATTCACCAACACATCCATCCGTTCAGCACGCAGGTCAGTCACCACCTTCGCGGCTTCGTCCGCGTCCGCCCAGGAAACAAGGCGGTTCACATCTTCCGAAGTCGTCGGTTTATCTTGGCAATTTTGCTCTGTGTTTTCGTTTTGCCCAGACTCGCGTTTGCCTCGCACCACCACCGCGCCCCCCGCGCCGTCCTTGGCGTTGCACCCGCCTTTCAGCTCCAGGTTCGTCAGTGTCAGGTGACCGCCTGGGCGCACGTCGAACAGGGGGCCGGTCCCGCCGACGCACGTCGTGCATTTTTGGCGACACGTGTTCAGGTCTTTGCGCACCAACCGGCCTCCACCGAACACCGCACACCTCGCTCTTCCGTCCCCGCACGCGCCTCGCACCGTGAGCGGTTTCGAAACCACCAAAGGAAACTGGCACTGGTCATCATCCGCTGCGCTGAGGTTGCGGTACAGGGTGACGTGCGACACCCCCGCTTGCACCGCGGCTCGAAGCTGCGCGCACGACGCGACGAAACACGACCCGCCTTGGTCGCCCGAGGACACACACGTGAACGACGAAGGCACCGCGGACGGGGGGGTGGGTTGCGACGCCACGAAAGCAGGGACGACGCAGCACAGGCAAAGCAGCACGCACGCACGCGAAGTGAGTGGAAACACACGCATGTGTCGTAGCACGACGAAGTGGGTGCGTGAAGTTGTGGTAAGGACGATGTGCGGACGACGGTGGGACAACAGAGGTACGCCGAAAAACAAGCGCGAACGCCCGAGAAGACACGAGGTTTTTTTTGTTTGGCCAAGAAACTGGAGAAAAGTTTTCAATAATTTCGTTGGTGTTTTACACGGCGAGCGCTGCAGCGCGCCATCCTACTTCTCCTCGTCCAGCACCGATTTCTTGCCCAGCCACCCCGCGACGATCGGGGTTAGGGCTACGGTTGGTGGAAACCTTACGGGTGACAGCGCTTTGTGCGCCGCGTACGCTAGCGCGAAGGTTCCGAACTTCTCCGAAGTGGACGTCACCGTTAGGCCGATTTTGTCCAGCCAAAAAGGAACGTCCACGCCCGCGCTTATCAGGGCGTACATCAGCGATATGGAAACGATGGATAGTCCGATGCTGGTGACTAAATACGCACTGCCGTATTTCTTCAGCAAGTTCTTCGCCGAGGTCATTTTGGTCACGCCGTTCCATGATGTAGGGTCGCCATCACCAGAGTTAGTGTTTCCCCGGAACACGTTCCAAAGACCGGCTTCGAGGCCCCACTTTTCCGTCACTTGCTCGAGGCTCGTTTTTTCCTGGCCAGCATCTTCCTTCGTGGGCGGCTTGGCCAGGGGAACCAGCCGCCCCGCCCTTTCGCCACTCGTGGGCTCCGTGGGGTGGCTGAACCGTCGCCACCGCCGGTCGTCGCGGTGTGGGCCGTACAGCCCGGAAGAACGTCTTCGTGGTGACGCGAACGCGCCTTCCCGCGGCACGCGGTCCACGGCGTGGAACCCGCGTCTGCCCGTCATTCTTCGTGAACTCGGGGCGGGGGTTCGCGACGCGACCCGGCCGGTGCCGTCGTTGGCGCGAGACGCGATCGAAGGGGTGATACGCGCGTGTGTCAACGAGGACGTCACGAGGGACGCCATCGCGAAAGCGCGCGGGGAGCAGCGCGCGACGACGACTGCTCGGCAACCTTCGATGCCCGCAAAAAGTGCTTCTTTGGCGCATTTCTAATATCTCTTGGACCAATCAAAGCAGGTTTTGCTGAATTTGATCGAGTATTCATGGGCTTGATCGTAAGGACGCTTTGAAACCGTATGTGCTCGAAACTGCTTTCCAACCGTTTGACTGGGGCGGTTCACCGAGATATTTCGTTTTTTCTCGACTTTTGCCTCCGCCGCCCACCAAGGTTTTAGGTTTCATCTGTACCCCACCGCACCATTCGACGGAGGCTCGTGCGACGGCGGTTCACGGCTCGCGTCGGCGACGCACCTGCGCGCGCGACATCTACTGAACACGAACAGCGTTCTCGGATCGCGGGTCACTTGTTCAGCGCGTTTGGGTCTGGACGAGATCGCGTGGTCGTGACGCGCGTTCGGGTTGACAAAACGTTGCGCGCAATGTCGAGCGGTGCGCTTTTCGCGACGTCAGCCACGTCGGTGCACCGAGGCCCCTCGGTGTTGGCGGCCGGGCGAAGCACCGCCGGTGTGGCTCGCAACGTGCGGTTCACCACGAGTGGCGCGACGCGCCGTTCCGTGTGCGCGCCTCGAGGCTCACTCGCGCGCGCGCCCACGCGCGCGCGTCCCTCGGCGGCGGCGGCTGCCGCCCCCTCGGCGAACCGTCGCGTCCGCCGCGTTCCTGACCTAGGCGCGCACCGTCTCCGGCTCGCAGGCACGCGCCGGGTGGTGCTCGCCGCCGCCGCGGGTAGGGAGGATAGCTTCGACGACGAAATCGACGACGACGAGCTCGCGGCGTTGGAAGCGTTGGACGCGGAGGGCTGGGGCGATGATGAGGATGACGATGAGGACGCCATGGCGGTCGCCGCCGCCGTCGCGGCGCGCGCGGTCGGGTCCGTGGACGGCGACGGCGACGATGTTGACGTGTTAGGTGAAGGTGATGACGAAGGCGACGACGAAGACGGCGTCGCGCTTCTACGAGAGCTGTTCGAGTACGGAGGCGTGGATGTCTCGGAGTGGTTCAACCTCGGCGAGGACGAGGACATCGAAGTCAGCGGTATCGCGAACGACAGTAGGGCGGTGTTGGGCGGTGACGTGTTCGTTTGTTGTGTCGGTACGGAGGTTGACGGGCACGACTACGCTTTGGCCGCGGTCGCCGCGGGCGCGGTAGCGGTGGTGTGCTCAAGGCGCATTGAATCTTTGTCCGAAGACACGCCGCAGGTAATAGTGGGCGACGCCACCACGGCGCTGCCGCGTTTGGCCGCCGCGTTTTACGGAAACCCGAGCGCCAGTTTAACCACGGTGGGTGTGACTGGTACGAACGGCAAAACAACCACCACGCACTTAGTAAGGGCTATTCTAAACGCCAACGACCTGAAGTGCGGGCTAATCGGTACGACCGGGTATCTTCTAGGCGACGTGAAGCTCACCCCGCACGGCGGGGTTTGGTAAGTATTCCCACCCACCACATTCCACGAACTGATTGCCCATACACGACTGACATTTATTTTATTTCAATCAGGGAACCCGAAGAGCCCGACCCGAGTCAAAAAAAAGACTGCACCACCCCCGGGTGGCTAGCCCCGTACAAAGGCAAGTACGAGGTACCAAACACCACCCCCGATGCACTGCAGTGCCAGCAGCTCATGGCTGGTATGCTGGACAACGGCGCGAACGCGGTGGCAATGGAGGTTTCGTCGCACGCCCTGGCGCAAGGCCGAGTGGACTGCGTGGATTTCGACGTCGCGGTGTTCACGAACCTGACCACGGACCACCTGGACTTTCACGGCGACATGGCTACGTACCGGGAGGCGAAAGCGTTACTTTTCAAGCAACTCACCGATCCGGAACGGCAACGCGCGGTGATCAACTTGGACCCGAGTCACGTGGAGGCGGAGAAGAAAAAAACGAGCACGAAAAAAAAGGATGTGGAATCGGATGAGGACGATTCCGATGCACCCAACGAACCCGAACCCGAACCTACAGAACCCACAGCAGCCTTCGACGAGTCCGCGTTTTTCATCGCCGCCGCGGGTAGCGGCGACCGCGTGCCCATCATCACCTACGCCACGCACGTAAGGGCCTTTCCCACCCACCACATTCCGCCTCCCTGATTGCCCATACAAGACGTTAACCACTTTTTATTTTACACGCAGGTGTCAAAGTCCCTAGAGGCGGATGTGTTCGTGGAGAAAGCGGAGCTTTCGCTTTTTGAAACCGTCGTCACCGTGCGCACGCCCGCCGGACGCTTCGACGCCGCGTGCGGTTTGGTGGGCGAGGTGAACGTGACGAACATCGCGGCCGCGGTCGCGGTGGGCGTTGCACTGGAGATCCCCTTGGACGTGATCGCGGCGGGCGTGGAGGCGATGGAACCGGTACCGGGGCGCATGGAGCTTTTGGACGAAGGTACGCCGCGTTGTGTTTCCCAAATCAGGCGGCACGGTTGGATGCCACGTATGGAGTGCAGTTACGCGCCCGTCTCACTACTGCAAGAAGCGCAACAGCGTACACGACTGTTCGGCCCGATTACGATGACTGTTTACTCACGCCAAGTCACGGGACGCGAGACTGACACTTTGTTCCACTCGTCGCAGGCCAGCCGTTTCCCGTGATCGTGGACTACGCGCACACGCCCGACGCCCTTCGCCGGGCGATTTCGTCCGTTCGCAAAACCGGGGTATCGAACGTGATTGTTGTTTTCGGGTGCGGGGGCGATCGCGATGTTGGCAAGCGCCATGAAATGGGCGCGGTGGCGGATGAGCTTTCCGATATCGTGTTCGTCACGAACGACAACCCGCGCACGGAGGACCCGTACAAAATCCTGGACGACGTCGTCGCCGGGTTCAGGGACCGCGTGTACAACCTGCCACAAATCAAAGACGAAGCGATGTTCCCGTTTTTGAAAGACATGTACCTGATTCACCCCAACGCGAGGTTCGAAACCATGAAGCTGCAGAACATGTGCCGCCGGTACGTCATGGTGGACCGGTGGTTCGCGATTCGCGGCGCCATCGCGATGGCGACGGAGCACGACGCCGTGCTGATTTGCGGCAAAGGCCACGAGGACTACGTGGTGGTGGGGAACCGGAAACACTGGTTCGACGACCGAGTTGAAGCGAGAGACGCTTTACGGAAAATCGTGGGCGTACAGGAAAGCGGGATGGACACCACGAACCTGCCGTGGGGACGCGTCGGCGCCACGTCGGGGAACGGGAACGTGCTGGACGCGTAGGGGTGGGGGTTTTAGTAAAAAAGGTTTTTGTCGCAATACCACCGGTAACTCTTCCGGTAACTCTTCCGGTAACTCTTCCGGTGACTCTTCCGGTGACTCTTCCGGTAACTCTTCCGGTAACTCTTTTGGTAACTCATCCCAGTATCGTCATGTCCTTTTGTTTTACCCTTTACTACTAGTACTACCTGTATCACCTAAGTACTACCTGTATCACCTAGTACCACTCGTATCACCTTATCACCCACCTACTCGTTACTAGCGCTCGTTTACCTCATCCCGGTATCTCCGCGTTCTGTTGTTTTACCTTTTACTACGGTACAGTACTCCTCGTACGCCTCGTTACCGCACCACCGTCACGCCCGGTCGCATCATCGCGAGGCCTTTGAGCATGGCGTCCGTCACCGCGGTCATGTGCGAGTTCCCTGCGATTCGGAGCTCAGTCAACGCCGGCGCGGACCCAGTGGCGAGAACGGAGACTAACTGCTGCGCCTCCGCGTCCCGCAAACCGCAAAACGAAAGATCGAGCGTTTTCGGCGCGTCGCTTGATTTGCAAAGCGACAGCGCCGGGAGGAACTCTTTGAGAAAATGGATCGGGCGGAGTTCCTGTCGGGCCAGGGTCACGGAGGGCGCGCCGCCAATCTCGCCGTGACAAGAAATCAAATCGCAAAGCGCGGAATCGAGGGTTTTGGGGCGGAGCATCGCGAGCGTGGTGGCGGGCAAGTCGCAATCGCGAGTCAACCGCAGGTTCGCGGCGGCGGCGGCGATTTCGTGTGCGTCGCCCAAAATAGCACCGGGACCTCCACCCGAATCCCACGACCCATCCACGTCCACGTCGTCAACGAAGCCTCCCTCCGCGCGCACGATGCAGTCCCCGACGACCGTCGCGAATTGTTTGGTTATCCGAGCCACGCCTCCTGCGTTGACCATCGCTTCGCGCGCCTGGTCGTCCAGGGACTTGCCATCCGCGAAAACCATCGGCTGGTGGTCCGGGTCTTGGTTTTGAGCGAGGTTCTCGTTTTTGTCCTCGCGGACAGAAGTATCCCCTCCCGCTTTCTTCGCGTCCGCCTCCATTTCCAGTCGCTGTTTCTCCTGTGGCGTGTCCCGCTTCGTATCGCGCTCGCGCTCCACCTCCGATTTCTCAGAGCCCACCAGCAGCTCGGGAACCGACACGGCGACCGTCCCGTTTGCCCCCAACGCCGCGCTGGCGATCTTGACCCGGCCGTTCACCGACCCCAACACCGTTTCCGACCCCGGCAAACGCACCACGGCTTGCCACTCCACGGAAACACCCACGTCGCACCGAATCGCGATGACGTCGCTTTGGTCGCTGGAGAGCTCTTTTGACTCATCTTTTTCATATTTTTTTGTGTTTGCGTCCACCACCCCCACCACGCCGTGCGGCCACAGGGACACGACCCTAACCACCACCGTGTCGGTGGCCACCAGGGGCGCCCTACGCCCGCCCAGGCTTTTCACAAGACGATTCCGGTACCAGTCGAACAGATCCACCGTCAGCGCGGGTGCGGTATCGGGCTCGTCGTGGAGCTCCACGCCCGCGCTGGACGACGACTCGGTCAAACGCGAATCCGTCGCGCGGCAGGTTTCCGCCCCGCCATCCGGGTAGTACCCCAAACCGTCGTCGCCGCGTTTAAAGCAATACCCAGCCCTCGCGCCCGCGAAGGTATCGGCGGGGACGAACGCGGCGGCCAAAAGCGCCGTCCCCGCCTCCGCCATCGAGGAGTGGTGTGCGCCGAGATCTGCGTGAAGCGTTTCTGGCACTGCCGAGAGCAGATATTTTTCAACCCGACCCCTTTTCGACCCAAACTGACCGGCTCCCGTTGGATTTGATCCGGTCCCTCGCACACCTCACCGCACTCCGTTCCGGCGGTCGCCATGGCGAGCCGTGTGACGTCCCTTTCCGGGATCGCGAGACGCGCGGTGCACCGCGTGTGCCCCGGCGCGGTCGTTTTCACCCGGCCGTACGCCGCGAACGTCGCGACCGTGTCCGAGGAGGATTCGTTCCTGCGATGGACAACCCCCGAGCCGCAGCAGTTCACGCATCAAGCCATCCTGGCGTCGCCGATGACGAAGGTGCGACGGGAGCAACGCGCGCATACGCACGAGCACGCGGTGATACCCTACCACACCGCGAAAACCCACGAGACCACCCGCGAATCAACCCATATGGGGTGAACACGAAGGGGGACCGCGATCGAGACACCTGATCAAACCCTTTGGGAGGGGGGAAATCGTAATTAACACAAACTCGCCACTAACTAACCACTGGACAACTAACCAAAATCCCAAAAAATCTCCAAATCCATCAGGTCACCACCCTGGCGAACGGCATGCGCGTCGCGACTGAACACAGTTCTCACGCGGAAACCGCTACCGTGGGCGTGTGGATCGACGCCGGTTCGCGTTACGAAACCCAAAAGAACAACGGCACCGCGCATTTCCTGGAGCACATGGCGTTCAAAGGCACCGCGAAGCGAACCACGTCGGGTTTAGAGGAGGAGATCGAAAACATGGGCGGCCATCTCAACGCGTACACGTCGCGGGAACAAACCACGTACTACGCCAAGGTGTTTAAGAAAGACATCCCCCAGGCGGTGGATATTCTTTCTGATATTCTTCAAAACAGCGCGCTCAGTGCGCAGCACGTGGAACGCGAACGCGGGGTTATTTTAAGGGAGATGGAAGAAGTCGAGAAGGAAGTCGAAGAGGTGCTTTTCGACCACCTGCACGCCACCGCGTTTCAGCACACCGGCCTCGGGCGGACCATTCTGGGAAGCGCGGAGAACGTCCGGTCCATCACCAGGGATGACCTGGCGACGTACATCAACGAACACTACACCGCCTCACGGATGGTGCTCGTTGGGACGGGCGCGGTGGAGCACGACGCGCTTGTGAAGTTAGCGGAAACCGCGTTCGCCAAGCTGCCCACCGGCGGCGCAACCGTCGAGTCCCTAGTCAAATCCGACCCCGCGCACTTCACGGGGAGCGAAGTACGGATCAGGGACGATGACATGACCACCGCGTCGTTCTGTGTCGCCTTCAAAGGCGCGGAGTGGAACTCACCGGACGCGGTGCCGCTTATGGTGATGCAAGCCATGCTGGGGAGCTGGGACAAGGCCGCGCCCGGGGCGGCGCACGCCGGGTCGCCGCTGGCGCAGGCGCTGCACGCGAACGACCTGGCGAACTCGTTCATGGCGTTCAACACCAACTACGCGGACTCAGGGTTGTTCGGGGTGCACGTCAGCAGTGACAACAAAGAGCACCTGGACGACGCCGCGTTTTGCGTGATGCAGGCGCTTCGGGGGTTGATTTACGATCCCACGTTGGAAGACGTACGTGTTGTATTTCCCAAATCCAACGACTGTTTGATGACCTGTTTACCACTACAATACGTGCACCCCCGAGTACAAGACTGTTTACGCACTGTATATATAAATCGCCCAACACAAGACTCTCCGACTGACCCTTTTCTTTTCCAATCGCAGGTGACTCGAGCGAAGCAGCAGCTGAAGAGTTCTTTGTTGTTGCACTACGAAAGCAGCACCAGCGCCGCGTCGGAAGAGATCGGGCGGCAGCTCCTTACCTACGGCCGAAGGATCCCGCGAGCCGAGCTCTTCGCCAGGTACGTATTGGGCCCTTACCAAATCCTGACACACTGTTTGCCCATACAAGACTGACGCTTTCTTTTCTTTATCGCAAGGATCGACGCCGTGTCCCCCGAAACGGTGAAATCTGTGGCGTGGAAATACATCCGCGATGAGTGCCCCGCCATCGCCGCAATCGGGCCGGTGCAGTTCCTGCCTGATTATATGTGGTTCCGACAATCAACTTATGACAATTTTTACTAAGTTTGGGTGAAGTAAGGGGGGGAGGTAGGGGGAGTGGCCGGGCGGTCGTCAGACCAGATGAAATATACGAGTGAAAGCATCGATCGAAGCCAGCAGTCGCCTTCCCTCTTTCTTTTTTTCCGACACACTTTTTTCCGATGCGACCCCGCCGTATCGTTTCTTTTCTCGGACGTGACGTTTCAAAACACATCCACACGCGCACTTCGCCCCGCGCACCTCTCCCGACTTCGGTTTCCCAACCTCGGTTTTGTGTGTTCACTCCACCCACGCGTTTCGTGACCCGACACGACACCTCGCACACACCGGTCGCGGTCGCCTGGTACTCCGCCACTCGCCGTGCGCGTCTCTCGTATCCTTCCGACATGACAAAAAAAGTCGTAGTTGACGCGACGGCCGCGTCTCCCATCGTCCCCGCCCGGGGCACGACATGCGCGCGATGCGGTCCCGTGTCCGCCGCGGCTCCGCGACGCTCGAGTCGTCACATTCCCGTGTCCGACCTGACACGGCCTGACACGTGCGACGCGTGTCGCCGCCTTCGCGAAACCCGCGGCCGCGGCACCACGCGCAAAACACAAGACGCGACGTGCTCGGGTCTTGGGGACGTTTCGGCTTCAAAGGCGAAACGGCGACGCGGTGGGGTCGGGTCCATTGAAAAGGCTTGCAAGGTGGACGCCATCGTTTGTGAAGATGCGCGCGAGACCGAGCAGGCGGACAACACGTGGAGGGAATCGTACGACGACGCGGTGGTACCGGTGGTGCCAGGCCGGTGGCATAAGTTCACGGACGAAGTCGTGGAGGGCTTTGAAGGGTCTTCGTACCCGAACCGGGTTTTTTTTCACCTCGTCAACGAAGACGCGTCGCGAAGAGTCCAGGCGATTTGCGGGGTGCTTCGTGATGATCAAACGTCCCCGGGTGTGAAATACATCGAGTACACGGTAAGCGCGGCGTTGGTGGACATCGCGAGGGATAAAATGGGAAGGCCGTTCCAGCAGGTACGTCGTCTTGAGCCTTTCCCAAATCCGGCCGACTGCGTGCCATACAATGCTGACACACTTTTCGTTTACAACGCAGCCGCCGACGTTCCGAGACGTGACCGAGGTGCGCGCGTGGCTGGAGAAGGTGGTCC
>Ga0302116_1002176_pt1 | contig 11591 bp, 6 predicted proteins | sample AG5_SCM_MG_FD_203124 | JGI IMG/M metagenome (GOLD analysis project Ga0302116, IMG submission 203124) | Marine microbial communities from Western Arctic Ocean, Canada - AG5_SCM | ecosystem: Environmental > Aquatic > Marine > Oceanic | place: Canada: Western Arctic Ocean | collected 2017-10-01 | reverse complement strand
TGGACCAAATTGCAATTTTGGAAATCCTGATCCGGCGGTACGATATCCTGACCAGGCTGATTCGACAATTTTGGGTTAACAAAACCTCGAATTTGACGTGGCCGCCACTTGGCAAATAGTCTAACGAGGGTTTATTTACTCAAAAAATAAACGACGCTTCGAAGAAGACAATCGAAAAAGGCGCGCGCGAAAGCCTCTTCGACGCGCGACGCCGCGAGCTGCATCCTTCGCTCCATCGTCCTTCGTCACACAACGATGTCCGTCATGGCTTCATCCGCGATACACCACGCGGGCGTCGCATCTCGCGCGCCCGCCCGCGGATCTGGCCCCAAGTCCACGCCCATGCGTCTTATTCGGACACCCGCGCGTCATTCAAACGTCGTCCTGTCCACCAGGACCTCGCACGTCGCGCACGCGCAGTGGTTCGACGCCGGATTCACCCAGGGCGGTCGTGGCGCCGTCGCGATGCCCTACTACAGCGCCGCGACCGCGGGAGGCCCCACCGCCGGCGACGACCAGTCCGCCATTGACGTGGACGTCACCACCTCCGAGGAGGAGGACGGCCCCGCCTCTCCTTGGCCGCAGTCCGCCGCGAGCAAGAACTCGGACAAGTGGGGCAACTTCGTCTACTTCGGCTACGTGTTCATCAGCGCGGTCATCATGAACAACATCCTCTACACCTTCTTCCCCAACGGCCTCGCCGCCGCCGTGGTGATGCCAACACCGCTCAAAATCACCGAGATCATGATTCAGTTCTCGTGCGCCATCCTCGCGGCGTGCAACTTCGGGCCCCAGGCCGCCAAGCAGGTCCGCGGCGGCCTCCGCGCGCTCGACCAGGTGGGCGGGAACCGCGCCACCGCCCGGGACTTCCTCGGCCTCGTCCTCCTGAAGATCATCTTCGACGTCGTCGGCCTGGGCGCTTTCGCCGTGCCCGCCGCGCTCGTCCCCGACTTCCTACCGCGTTCGCTCGGCATCGCCGCCACCATGTTCGTGCACAGCGCGTTCGTGATTCACTGCGACGTCACCTTCGACGCGGAAGGGGCCATGCGCCCGATCCCTGGTAAGATGAGGGAGCTGATCTCGAGTTTTGACCGGACGCTGGCGTTTCTGGCGTGCGCGGTGGCGCTGATGACGGACGTGTGGGTGGCGGGTATCAGCGCGGGTCTGTTCACCGCGGGCGCGCTCTTCTTCAGCGCCGAGCACCTGTTTGGGTTCGGAGCCGGCATGAAGAAGAAGTGAACACGGGAATGAAGAGGAAGTGAACACCCACGGAGAGACAGAGAGAGGGTGACAAAAGAGAGAGGGGGGGCGACGAATTCGAGGCGAAAAAGAGGAAGCACATAACACACACCAACCCCGTATGCTTGCATGATAGCGAACATGAACCTGCAATATATACGAAATACACTACAACGAACCGTCGAGGTACAAACGCCGGAGCTCCTTCTTGTTCACCTTGCCCATCGCGTTCCGTGGGATCTCGTCGATCAGGTGGAACGTCCGCGGAGCCTTGTATTCCGCCATGTTCATCCGCGCCCACCGCGCCAGCTCCGAGGCGTCCACAGCTGTGCCCTCGACGTCCTCCTCCTTCAGCGCGGTCACCGCCACGCTGACCTCCCCGTACGCGTCGTCGGACACGCCGAACACGGCGCACTCCGCGATGCGCGGGTGCGTCAGAAGCACAGCCTCCGTCTCGAGCGCGCTCACCTTGAACCCCCCGGTTTTTATTATGTCCACGGAGGTCCGCCCCAGTATCCGCCAGTACCCGCCTTCCTCCCTCACGGCCGTGTCCCCGGTGCGGAAGAATCCGTCTAGGGTGAACGAGCTCGACGTGACGCTAGGTGCGTTCCAGTACTCTTTGAACACGGTGGGTCCCCTGACCAGCAACTCGCCGGGGCCCTCCTCTTCGCCCGGGTTCACATCCAACCTCACCTCTACGCCGGGCAGGGGTGTACCCACCGTCCCCGCGCGCCTCTCCCCGTGAAGTGGGTTACTGAGCGCCATGCCAATCTCTGTCATGCCGTACCGCTCCAGGAAGACGACGTCCGACCCGGTCGTTTCCATCCAGGCCCGCGCGACGGGCTCCGGGCACGCGGCGGACCCGCTCACGGTCAAGCGCAGCGACCTCGCCGCCGCCGCCGACGCCGCCGCCTCACCGCGGTTCCGCCTCTTCGCACCCTCGAACGCCCTCAGCATCATGACGTACATCGTGGGCACGCCCATGAAGATCGTCACCGGGGGAAGATCGACGTCACGCAGCCGCGACCACGCGGCGCGGGGCGCGAAGGACGCGTCCCCGGCGAACTCGACTGTGGCGCCCGCCGCCGCCGCGCACATCCACCCGTTGACGATGCCGTGTATGTGGTGCAACGGCAGGACGTGGTACATGCGGTCGTTGGGGGACCATTCCCACGCGTTCATCAACGCGGTGCACTGCGCGGCGAGGGAGCCGTGCGTGTGCAGGACGCCCTTGGGCGCGCCGGTGGTGCCGCTGGTGTAGATGATCAAAGCGCCGTCTGTAGACGCGTTGCGTTCGCGCCCCATTGGGTTCGCCGTCTTCTTCCGTCTCATGATGCCGTCCATCGATGTACGTTCGTCCACCCTCGGCACGGTCACCATCCGTTGTATCCCGACGCTTTCCACGAACTCGAACGCGTCCATCGCGTCGCGTCCGTCGGCGTGTTCCTCGTCGGTTAAATGCTCGGGCACGTGCGCGAAGAGCGCCGCGCCCGAGTCTCTCAGCACGTGCGCCATCTCCGCCTTTGTGTGGCCCCGCGCGATCGGCACGGCGATCGCGCCGCACATCCACGTCGCCTGCATCGCGGCGGCGTACTCCGGCCCGGGAACCGCGGATATCGCCACCCGTTCGCCCTTGAGGACGTCTTCGGGAGGGGGCTCGTGCGTCATCACCCCGTCGTCCCCGTCGCCTTCGTCGGGGATTCGCGCGAAGGTGGCGCGCATGGAGTCCGCGAGCGCGTCGGCGTGCGCCAGGAGCGTCCCGTAAGTGACCCGCGTACCTCTCGGTGACACCACCGCGACGTCATCGGCGCGATCGGTGGCGACGTCCACGAGCCTCGTACCGATGGAGTCGAACGAGTAGTGTGGGCGGTGATGACGATGGCGGCAGTCGGCACCGGTTTGCGGGTGTGAGGAGGCGACCCACCGCGCGAGGTTGGGACGCGTGCATCGAGCGGCACCGCCCCGGGTCCGCGACGCGAGGCGCCGACATGAAGTCGCGATCAGACCCGGCAGCATCTCGGAGTGGACTCCCGGGTCGAACGGCGTCCTTCCCCTCCACCTAACGGGGCGCCCTCATTAATGTGAACGAACCGTCGTCGCCAGGCATTTTTCGGCGGCTTTTTCGTGCCGCCCCGCGCTCGAAAAACTCGAAACAGACCACCGTTTTTCGGTTCGCAAAATCGCCCTGCGACCAATCAGATTTTCGTAAAATTTGAATCGATAGCACCTTTTCGGCCATAGGTAACACCGATCGGCGCCGTTTCGGTTGTGACTAAAAGATCTGTGCAAGACACCGACGGCGGCTCAGAGCCTCTAAAAAGGCGCCGCGAACCGATGGTCATCATCATCTATTCGTAGACCGCGACCACCACCGCGCGTCGAGCATCTAAAAAGATGTCTCTTCCCCTCAGCTTCTACAAGAGCTCCATGGCCGGGTCTTTCGCCGCCGGCGGCGTCGAGACCCCCATGTCCCGCGCCGTGCCCGCGACTTTCACCCAGCAGGTCACCGCCAACTTCATGGCTCCCGCTAAGAAGGAGTTCTCCATGTCTGCGTTCCTGACGGATCTCGCGATTGTGAGTAATGCGCCCGCGCCGACCTAGAACAACCCGGTCTCGATGGACGTCTCGCGTGATGGATACCCCACCAAACAAATCGCCCGTTTCCGGTGCCGGGAGCGCCGGGAACGCCGGCGAAACGCGCGCATCGCGCGAGGGCTTTCGCGCGGATTTTTCCCATCCGGGGCACGGCAGACAGCTGGACCGGACGCACGTGCGATATTTTTGGGGCCGCCGACGGGACTTCCGACCGATCGATCGGGAGCACCGACCGCGCGCGAGAACCCCACACGACCCCGACCACTCGACTGATCACCGCATCCCCTTCCCTCCATGAAAACAGGGTGGCGTCTCCGGCTCCATCGCCAAGACCGCGACCGCCCCCATCGAGCGCGTCAAGCTCCTCATCCAGACCCAGGACGCCAACCCCAAGATCATGTCCGGCGAGGTTCCCCGCTACACCGGCATCGTGAACTGCTTCACCCGCGTCTCCTCGGAGCAGGGCTTCGGCTCCTTCTGGCGCGGTAACACGGCCAACATCGTCCGTTACTTCCCCACCCAGGCGTTCAACTTCGCCTTCAAGGACACCATCAAGGACTTGTTCCCTTCGTACAACCCCAAGACGGAGTTCTGGCCGTTCTTCGGCGTGAACATGGCGGCCGGCGGCCTCGCGGGCGCCGGCTCCCTGCTCATCGTCTACCCCCTCGACTTCGCCCGTACCCGCCTCGCCGCGGACGTCGGCTCTGGCAAGAACCGCGAGTTCACCGGCCTCGTCGACTGCCTCAGCAAGGTTGCCAAGAGGTCCGGCCCCATGTCCCTCTACCAGGGCTTCGGCGTCTCCGTGCAGGGCATCATCGTGTACCGCGGCGCGTACTTCGGCCTCTACGATACCGGCAAGGGTGCGCTCCTCACCAAGGACTCCTCCATCGTCGCCAAGTTTGTCGTCGCGCAGGTCGCCACCAACGCGGCGGGCGTCCTCTCCTACCCCTTCGACACCGTTCGCCGTCGCCTCATGATGACCTCGGGCGGCAAGAAGCTCTACAACGGCACCGTCGACGCGTTCGTCAAGATTTACTCCAACGAGGGCGCCGGCGCCTTCTTCAAGGGTGCCTTCTCCAACGTCCTCCGTGGCGTCGGCGGCGCGCTCGTGCTCATCATGTACGACGAGATCAAGGCGGCGCTCAACCCGTAATTCACGAATGGGCACGAATGGACACGGCGAAACCGGCGGAGGGCGGAGACTGAGCGGAACCTACATTAGGTTTCTCACGGATGTTCCGTCGCGGTTTCTTTAGGATGTATTTGATTGATGACGCGGGACGTGGAGCGCATCGGAGGCGCCCCCGCGGAATGTTTTTGTGCAACGTAATGTTATCACCGGCGATGGTGAAGCGCGGCGCCGAGGTTTGAATGCTACATTTGGTTTTCACCTCGGCGCCCGGGTGACTCGCGGGCACGAACCGTACTTAGGATTCTTCAGCCGGCGCGCGCGGGTGGTGGGGGCGGTGTATCCGACCCACTCCGTGACGTCGCCGGCGGTGCAACATGTAGTATCTCAATATCAACTTTTGTTTCAAACGACCTTCGCGCCTACGTTTCATTCTGAAAGTCCCTCGGAAAGGACCACTTGAAAGGACCATTTGAGCGACCCGGTTGTCATTTCTTTCAGAGCCCGCCCTAATTAGGCGCCGCGGAGGCACGCGACGAGCGGCGATGGCAGACGAGGGTGCGAGAGCGCGGTCCTCCAGCAGGTCCCCTGGGCGCGGTGAACCCGGTGAGGAAGGTCCTTCGGGACGAGACCCGATGGGGGCACCGGAACCGCGAGAGTACGCCTCGGGCGCTGAGGGTGAGTACGGCGACGACGACATCGATAGGGACGACGACGTGGACGAGGCGGACTTCGACGACGAGTACGACGATGTGGACCCGGACGACGTGGACAAGGAGATGGACGAGGATGATGGAGGCGGGGGTAGCGTGCTGGGGCTCCTGTCGTACCTCTGGATGTTCATCGCGCTGGCGCTCTTCGCGTACCTCATCACGACGGTTCAAAATCAAGCCGGGGTGCTCAAGGTGCTCAAGCGACGGGTCGCGACGATGGAGTCCCGGCTGGGGCTTCAGCCCATTCAACTGGATCTGTGACGCGTCGTTCGTGTAGTCGTATCGTATCGTATTAGTCGTCTAGCTAGCGTCGTCACCGTTCACGCGACGTCGGTTCCGCAAACGTTGAAATCCATTAACGTTGCAATTCATCAATGTCTCCTCAGCCTCTTCCCGCCGCCCGTCTCGCCTTCGCCGTCCACGAAGTGCCGGCGAAACCACCCGTACACCTCCTCTCGGCCCGGTGCGCTGTTGCTCAGGTACCGCACCGGGCTGCTGTGCGCGCCGAAGTGTACCTTCCACTCCCACCCTTCGTCCCGCGCCGGGGTCATGCCCGGCTTCATACCCGGCTGGAAGCGAGTCACGTAGTCCACCTGCGCGCACGCGTACCCAGAGTCGCCGCCGTTCTTGCGCTTCAGTCTCACGCGGACAAACATGCCCTTGACCGTCTCCGATGCGTCGTCGTCGCTCTCCAGGTTCCGGAGGATGGACTCGAGCTCGGAGCGGGAGGCGAACTCGTCGGTGATCCGCGTTTGTATCTCGTCAAAGCTCGGGGAAGGCCCTTCTCCGGGGACCGCGTCGTCGTCGATCGGGTTTTCTCCGCCGGCTTCGTCCACAAAGCCGAACCGATCGTCCACGGATGCGACGCGGGGTCGCTTCTTGGCGAGGTCGCTCGGAGGCACCGGGGTCTTGGTGGGTGCGCCGGCCTTGCCCTTCTTCTTGTTCGGCCCGTCCTTCTTGCACCACATCTTGAGGTGAAGCTGGAGACCCTTCGCGTTGTACGGTCCTTTGCCGCAGGCGTCGCACGTCGCCGTCTTGTGGTGTTGGTCGGTGACACGGTCGGGGGGATCCGGCACGGGCACCAGCGCCGGCGTTCGCTCCACGACCGCGGCCGGCGCCGGGTCGGCGGGAACCCTGGGCAGGTCCGGGGTCCGCTCCCGTCCCCGCCTCTTCGCCGCCGTCGCCCGAACCGGACCCGTATCGGGCGCCGGTTCGTCCGCGTCATCCGCGCCGGCGTCGTCCGCGCGCTCCCACGTCTCCCGCGCGAGATCCACGCGCTCCACGTCCCCGTCGTCGTACTTGACCACGTGCTTCCGCGTCCGCGCGTCCCACGCGTCCACCACGCCGGCGTAGTACCGGCCCTCCGCGGGCCAAAAGATGCGAACCCTCGCGCCGACTTTGCCTTCCGGGTCCTCGCCTCCAGCCCTGGCGGCGTCGTTGAGCTCGCTCGAGCCGCCCGGGAGGACGTCCGTGAAGTCGAGCGCGTCGTGCCCGCCGAGCGCCGGCACCACCGCGCCGTTGCGGATCTCTCCATCCTCCGGGTCCGAGTTGTGACCCCTGGGCTCAACTCGGACCTTTGCTGCTGGCTGGGAGATTCGTCGGGGTCGGCCCGCTCGTTCGTCGTCGGCGACGAGGTCTGCGACGAGGTTGAACACGGCTCTGGCACCCGCCGCCGCGGCTGCCTCGTTGTTGGCCCACACCACGACATCCACCCCCGCGGGCGTCCACCGCATCTTCGACCCGGTGTCCGCCTGCAGCTTCCGAATCGTGGCGCCGCCCTTGCCGATGACGCCTCCCATGTGTCCGCGGGTGTCGACGTGGCACTCCCACCACTTGGGGCCGAACTTCTCCCACCGGCCAAAGTCCTTCACGCTCGGGGGACCGACGTTGTTGTTGTTGTTGTTGTTGTTCATCGGCGCGGGCTCATCGATCCGGAGATCATCCCCGCGCTGTCCGATGTCGTTCCGCGGGTCGGGCGTCCACCCCGGCGCGGCGACGCACGGAACCCATCGCGGCTTGTCCAGGTTCCTCGGCCAGTCGTGCAGGTGCGTCGCGGACAGCGCCCTCGAGCGGAAGGTGATGGGGTTGCCCCGGTCCGCCTTGCGCGCGAGCGTATCGATGACGAGCCGCGCGTCGCCCTCGGTGGCGAACTGCGCGAACGCGGTGACCGTTCCGTTGTGGTTGCGGATCAGTTGCGTTCGTTCCACGGCGCCGGCGTTGACGCGGAGGTTCACGAAGAGCCTCTCCACGTTGTGGGGTTTCGTGTCGGGCGGGTAGCCGTGTACCACCACGCGTCGCCACTGCAGCGTGGGGTCGCCGCCCCGGGCGTTGGTGCCGGCGCTCCCCGCGCCCCACGACCTGCGCTGCTCGCCCCGGGTCCTCGGCGGCGACTGCAACCCGATCGCCTCGCGTCTCGAGCCGATCAACTCGGGGGACCGCGACGCGTGTGACTGTTTAGGGACGGTATGGATTGAATCGTCGGTGCGTCCGCGTGGTTTGCTGTGTATGGCGCCGATTTCGTACGCGGCGTATCGTCCCGGGGGTTTGCGCTCGCGGGGAGTTTCCGCGTTCACGGCGTTCCTCGGGCGACTGCGGCTGCGTTCGGTGGCTGACGCGGTTGGGTTGGATCTGAGGTTTCTGGTGTCGGTGCCCTCGTGCGCCGAGTGGTTGCCGTCGGAGTGCGCGGACGCCGACGCGGCTGCGGTGGCGGCGCGCGCGCTGGTACCCGCGGGCGCCGCGCGGGTATCATCGCTCTCGTCCTCGGACTGGCGCGGGGAAGGGTCGTCGGCTTGATGGGCCGCCTGGCTGGGGTTCGAGTTGCCCCTCGTTCCCACGGCGCCGCGCGCGGACCCCGCGCCGCGCGCGCGCCGCCTCTGCTGCTGCTCCTTCTTGAGCCTATCAAGCTCTGCCACCTTAGGGGACTTCATGATGTCCGCCACGACGCCTGATACGCGAGGGATGGATGGGTCAGCGGTGGGGTCAGGTCGACGCGACGCACGTCTCGTCTCGCGCGTTTTCGAAACCTGATTGAGAATGAGACGGACTCGGACGTCCGAGGGATCGCCACGGGGTCGAGCGCGGACGCACCTGAGAGGCCCCTCGCCTTACCCCTCATGCGGGAAGATCGAATGGTTCTTCTGGATCGACGGACGCGCGCGACCGGCTCCTCGGGGTCTGGAGTCGACGCGGCGAGCGTGATTGTGCGGAGCGTCGCCCGCCCGAGGTTCACTCTTTTTGAGCAACGCTCCATCGCGCCTACTCGCCTCCTACAAATGATCTGCAGCATTTTTGATAAGCTATTTTTGATCAGCCTTCTTCTTTTTCGACAGGCAAACAGTTAACCAATTACCAACCAATTACGCGATGTACCCACGGGCACTTTAGTCAGATCACCAGCCGACGAAATGGATGTGAGAAATGCCATTTCACACCCGTTCAAAGTCCAAAACAAAAGCAACAACGGGGAGGGGGCTGAAAGCATTGGTCCCCCCGACCGTACGTACTTGGCGACCATGCGGTGGAGGTTCGCGGCGCTGCCGCTGCTCCTATTGCTCACGCTGCTGCTCGCGGTCGCACAGCTGTCCAACGCGCAGTCGGACCCGTCGCTCGGTGAGTACGACGACGACCTGGACGATGCTGACGACCTGGAGCGCCTGCAGGCTCTTCTCGACGAGGCGGAGGAGATGGGGATCGAGCTGGACGCGGACGACGCCATCGACGAGTTGGCGGGTCTGAGCGACGACGTGCCCGTGGAGGATGTGGAGGACGCGCCGCCTAAGGCGACGAAGCCCGTCGTCAAAACACCGGAACCCGCGCCAAAGGCGAAGCCCGAGCCGGCGAAGGCGAAGCCCACGCCGGCGGTGAAGACGGCGAAAAAGGCCGATCCCTCCTCGCCGGCTGAGCCCAAAGGCGCGACGGCCCCGAAGACGCCGCCCACGGAGGATACCAAGGCTGCCGCCGAACGCACCGCGAAGAGGCTCGAGGAGCTCGAACAGAAACGCGCGGAGGACGTCAAGCGCATGGAGGAGGAGTCCGCCAAACGAAGGGCGCAGACGCTGAAACAAAGGGCGGACGACGCCGCGAGGAAAAAAGCGGAAGCCGAAGCCGCTCGAGTCGGCGAACCGGACCTCACGGATTCCTCCGACGACGTCGCTCCCGCGCCCGCCCCGCGCGCCCGCATGCTCCTCGACGACGCCGAGGAGCTCGGTACGTACGCCTCCGACGCCGCCGCCAGGGCTGCGCTGGAGAGGGATTTAACCCGGCGTTCGCTGCTCACGCTCTCCGTCTCGGGCGATAACACGCGGTGGGTCGGTTTCGAGGATATGCCCCAGCGGCTCAAGGAGCAGCGCAGCGGGCCGGAGGTTCGCATCGCGCGGGACCACGGCAACACGCAGGTGACCAGGCCGGGCGGGTACTGGCAGGCGGCGCGGTTCAACAAGGTGGAGCGGCCGAGCCGAAATAGGCTCCCCGCCAATTTCGGCCGGGGCAGCGGCGAAGGGACGCTCGCCGGGCCCCGCGCCGGGATCAACCAGCACGATCGCGTCGGCATCAACAAGGCGTCGGGATGGCCCGGGCGCCTCCACGACTCGCAGCGGGGCACCGATTCATACCCCGCGATGGACACCCGGGACAACGTGGGTATGCACATCCAGCCCTTCGTCAAGGGCGTCACGTCGTACTCACCTAACCGAAGGTTCCAGAACTACCAGTACAGGAACCAGTTCCAGGCGTCCTACTTCACATGCGGCACCAAGACGAACACCGTGGCCACGAGCTACACCGGCGGCGCCTCGCTGTGCGCATCCGGCGGCAGATACATGAATGTCGTCGGGACGCACTCGCTGAGAGACGGCGATTACGTCACCTTCAGCGGCGTCCTCGGCGACGACCGGGCGGACCTTAACAACAAGGTGCTCAAGGTTCTCGGCGTGGGCACCGACATGAACAACTTCTCCGTCGTTCCCAGCGCCGACTTCCCCACCGGTCAGAAGAAATGGGACGTGAGCAGCGCGTACATCACCAAGCTCAAGACGACCACCGCCGCTAACCCGCATCCGCTGGTCTCCGAGAGCGATTGGTCGTACGAGGAGGGCGATAAGATTTACTTCTTCGTCACCTTCAACGAGGCTGTGCAGGTGACCGGTGCCCCGAAGCTGCTCTTGAACACCGGGAACCACTTCGAGGCTGGCGCGGTGAACGGGTACGCCACCTTCATCGGCGGCGGATTTGGCGAGAAGAAGACGTTTTGGAAGAACAACGAGCGGAGCCCGATTAAGAACCCGATGGAACCCAACTCGTGGTACGAGGATCTGTACCACGTCAACGACGGCGGGTGCACGATGCGGGGGTTCCAGGGCGACGTCGACACGGTCACCGGCGCGGCCGTGCCCGACTGCGCCACGTACAGCGGCGTGACTAAGACGGCGGATGCCAAAGTTCGCACCAGGCGGGTGCACCCGTTTGAAAAGGGCGACCTCGTGATCATCCAGGGCGTCACCGGCGCGGACGCGCACTTGCTCAACAAGCAGCACACGATCGGGTCGGTGAGTTCCACGGGCGCCAGCGGTAACGACCTGTTCACGTTCATTCCCCCGCTGGATCTGAGCGGCGGTTCGCTGGAGTTTGACGCGAGGTTCGCCATCGTCGGCCGCGCGAACATCGGCGCGTCCTGCCGCGCCGGTGGCGTCGGAGACAAGACGTCGCACGGCGAGAACTACTGCATGTTCTCGCACGATACCAGGTACTCGCTCCCGGTGTCGGATTCCACTTTGTTGGACCACACGAGGTACGCGCAGCAACTGCCCGGGCAGCCCGGCCGGTTCGGCATCGGCAACACGGGCGGCGGCGCCACCTTCGCCGTCGCCGCCGAGGAGGGCGGCAGCGTCGTGAACACCCGCAAGGAGTTTCAGTACGTC
>Ga0302116_1002175_pt1 | contig 11594 bp, 16 predicted proteins | sample AG5_SCM_MG_FD_203124 | JGI IMG/M metagenome (GOLD analysis project Ga0302116, IMG submission 203124) | Marine microbial communities from Western Arctic Ocean, Canada - AG5_SCM | ecosystem: Environmental > Aquatic > Marine > Oceanic | place: Canada: Western Arctic Ocean | collected 2017-10-01 | reverse complement strand
TGGGATTGATTTCAACCGCGCTACGTTTAATTTGGTCGTCTTTCCTTGTGTTGCCAAATTGATCGCGAGTTGGAGTTCGCGCAAGGTGGCCTTCAGTTTGTTGCTTCTGCCTCAGTTCCTTTAACTTTTTGGCCAGCGCCTTCTTCCCTTCTTTCTGCACAAAAATTCTGTTCTTTTTGTCATCCTTTTGTTTACTCTTTTGCGGGTTCTTCGTGCAAATGTAGACAAAGTAAAGTTCGTCAGGATCCTTCAAATCCGGGATGCCGTATTCATCAATTAATGGTTTTGCAACAGCATGCACTGTTACCTCGAATGTAAGGAAATCCACCGTTGTAACATCGTCGTGCTCAAAGTGGCCGATGCGATCCTCGGGCAGGCCATGGGAAAATATAATTAGCGATCCACCGTGCTTCAAAACGCGGTCCATTTCGTGTACGTATTTTCGCACCTTTTTCAGTGCAAGATCTCCGCAAAAAATGCAGTCAATCGTCCCCTTATCGATACAGCAGTCGTACTCCGCGTCCCCGCACGGCATGTCGCAGACATCCATCTGCTCCCACTTCATACCCGGAACTTGAGCGTACTTGTCCTTCATCTGGTCAATGACGACACGGCTGAAATCTATATTGACAATGTCTTCATAGCCTTCGTAGTACATTTCCTCAGAAAGGGCGGAGTTCCCACAACCTATCATTGCAGTTTTGCCATCGTGCGCGCAGTACTGGTTGATAATTTGCTTGATTTCGGGATATTCATGGTACCAATCGAATTGGTCTGTGTTACGATGGTAGCGACCATCCCAATAATCAGACTTTCCGAAGTTACAAGTCACCGGTGGAATTCCTTCCTTCAAGTGGGGAGCTTGGAACGCGGGATCAAGTTTTCGGTCTTCTTCATCGATGATTACTATTGCATTCGAATTGGAGTTGGAATTTGATGTTGAGTTTTCGTTTTCGTTTTCTTTCATGGCGATGGTATTTTAGGAAGGATATGTGAGAGTGTGGACAAATACATAAATGGAGAGTATAATTTTTTAAGACCGGACCACACAGAAAAACATGAAGAAAAAAAGATATCGCACCATGGACGGATTGATGGACACGTTTAACTTAATCTTCGCCAACCCAAGTAGCCAGAAGGCGACTTGGATTGCGGCACTTACTGAGATGAAGGCTAACTTTGCACTAGAAGCCACAAATCCAACTTTGGCCCAGATGGTTGACCGAACCAATGTTTGGCGCTCCCTGTACCAGAACGAGCTGGTACCGTTTTTCTACGTTGCGTTCATATTCTATCTCCCCTTCATTTTCCTCCTCCAAAAGGTAAAGCTTCCCAAAACAGCCAAGTACGATACTGCTTACAATTTGTGGAATTTGGGATTGTGCATCTTCTCCTTTTGGGGAGTGTACAGGTGCGTTCCGGTGCTCATTGCAACCATCGCTAGCAAGGGAGTGGTTGGAGCTATCCTCACAACGGAGGTCAACGAGTGGTGCACCACCCCCATCGTTTTCTTTGGTTTTTCGAAAGTTGCCGAGTTGGGTGATACAGTCTTCGTCTTGCTTCGTGGGCGCAAGTTGATTTTCTTGCAGTACTACCACCACTGGATTACCATGATTTACTGCTATCATTCCTTCCAGCACACCGTGCCGTTTAATGGAACGTGCGCAATTTTCACAAGGTGAGTGAGTGTTCAAATGTGAGATGGCAAATATATTTTTATTTACAAATTTCCAATTTTCCTTGCAGCATGAACTTCTGTGTGCACAGCATGATGTACGGGTTCTACTTCATTAGTGGGCTAGGCGTCAAGGTCCCAGCAATCTTCAAGAACATCATCACCTTTGTTCAGTTCTTCCAGATGATTTGCGGCTTTACCGTGATTGTGCTGGCTACGATCTACAGTGAGTGGTTTGCGAAGGACAACTTTGCGGTTTTCTTTGTTTTCGGAATGTACGGGAGCTACGTGTACCTGTTTGGACAACTTTTCTTCACCAAGGCTGTCAAGGGTGATGGGGCGGCGAAGAAGCCGAGGTCACAGGCCGGAGGGAAGAAGAAGAAAGCTTGAAAATTTTTCGCAAAAATAAAATGGGGAGAATCTATATGCGCATACTATAGTTTTATTCTTTAATCGACGCTTCGTGCTTCGCCTCAGCCACGTGTGTGTCAATTTTTCCGGCGGAACCTCGTTTTACAAAATTTTTCCAACTCGAGTTGGTGTTTTTTGCCGATACTCGTCGACCGACCATGCTACCAGAGGTGTGTGTGTGTGCCCCCTTGAAGGAGTCGTAAAGTGAGAGCCTCTGGGGCGATAGCTTTGATTGTGGAGCTGGAGCTGGATCTGGTGGTGGAGTTTCTTCAACTTCATCACCATAGGAAGGCTTGGGTTCAGGCTCGGGTGGAGGATCTGGCAAGGAAATGCTCACAGTTGATGTATCGCCTATGACGTGCTTTCTATTGAACTGCGCTTGCGCTAGTGGCTGTTGGGGAGCTGCTGACGCTGACGCTGACGCTGACGCTGACGCTGACACAGATTGAGTTGCTATTGATGGGGGGTGAGTGTCGTAATCGTTGGCAGAGTCTGTTTCTGTCTCGTCTGTGTCATTGGAATCAGAGTCAGACTCAGTATCTTCGTCGTCTAGGTTGGCCGATACTTGGGAGGGGGAACGATGCAACCCCGCAAATGCGTCCTTGTTCAATGACAGCATTTGCAAGCTCGCTCTTCGGTTGTTGGGACTCATTTTGGCACTGGTGTTTTGCGTCCGAAGCATGCAGGCGTACAGCTCGTCTTCATCTTCGGGCCGCACCGGGTGGAGGCCAAAGGACTGGGTGGGCGTTTTCAGCGTTGTCAAATTTGTAGTCAGGGTGGTTCCAGCGGCTGTTACGAAATTGCCAGTTTCTCGACCAATGTGAATGACCTTGGCCAAATTCACCGTTTCTATCTTGGAATCTATTTTGTTCACCCAAACGAGGTGAAGGGAGCCTGACATATTTGTGAGCCAGGTCCGGAGGATTGTTGGGGGGGAGCGGTCGTTCTCAGCGCGGAGGAGATTCTTGTAGATAACCATATGCATTCCACCGAACAGGCGAACTTCAAAATCTGGAATATCTTGTCTCTGTGGATCTGTTACTGGGCCCGAAGAAATTACAGGGGCTTTCATTGGGGAAGGAGGCGGGGAGGTTGATTCCGAGAGGATGCTATGTTTTGTAGCGTCGGGAAGGAAATACGGGCAGTCTGAAAAACAAAGTTGACTGCCTTCTGCCATGTGGAGTTGAGGGTTCGAGGAGTTGGGAGAGAAGAGGAGGAATGTGTAGATTTCTTATAGGGATAATTGTATCTGGTGGATAGTATGTTATGGAGGTTTTGTGGTTTGTGGTTTTTGTTATGTGTGACACTGAATTTTTTACAAACTCTTCACCTCTTTCACAGGTTCCTAAGAAAATCATCCACCACATCACGTGCACGTACACACATACATTTTCAAGAGGATTTTTCGCCTTTTCACATAATTCACTAGGCCTGGCAACAGTCCCCTTGTCCCAAACTACAATTCGCAACACAATTCATACCGGACTACTCATGAGTGACAAAGATAAAAACATGCAAATCCTAGACTATCTTTCTGTCAAGTTGGGCGATGATGGGGCTGCTTTGAACCAAATCAATTCAAATGCGATTGATGCTTTTCACGCAGAGAAATCGGTTGAAATCATGCAGGGAATGATAAATACGATTGTGGATATCCTTTGCACAGGAACGCTCTCTCCTTTAGTTTTGAATGGAGTTGACGAACTATGCACGAGGCACAACGGGGAGGAGTTCACTTTAATGCACGAATTTCTTGCCAGGCTTCACACATCAGTTTCCGAAGTGGAAACAATCGAGAGCGAAATCGAGGATGTTATGAACTGCCCAAGCGGCAGAGAGAACATTCTACTGGGAATGATTGAGCAGCTTGTTACACATCTGCAGACAACCACTCTGAATGATGAGAATGTCACTCTCGTCAAGCGGTTTTCCACTATCATCGTTGCCCTGGATACGGAGGAGGAGGACATGCTGAGAGAAGCGGCTGAGGAGGAGGATAATTTAGTAGTCCTTGCACCATCATCATCACCATCACCGTCACCGTCACCATCACCATCACCGTCACCATCACCGTCACCGTCACCACCTTCACCCCCTCCGCAACCTATCCAGCTCCCTAATGCAGGCAACTCTAATTCAGCCCAGCTCGAGCTCGAAGTTGCCGCAGTCAAGGAGGAAATGAAGAAACAGAAGCAAAAGTGGCAGAGGAAACTCATACAACAAAAGGCAATGTTAGCAGAAGTTGAAAAGGTGGCGGAACACAATATTCAGCAGAAGTACAGTCTAGAAGTTGTGTATGAGCGCCGGGGCGATGAGATCACCCGCCTCGAAAACGAGATCAGTCAACTACAAGGCCAAGTGAAGAAAGACAAAAATCGGCGTCGTAGCATCGTTATGGAAGAGGTGGGCCTCACCTTCGCGGTCCAATCCCCAGCCCCATTAGCAACCCCATCCCCAACTCCATCCCCAACTCCATCTCCAACTCCATCTCCAACTCCATCTCCAACTCCATCTCCAACTTCATCCCGATCCTCAACCCCCTCAACCACTCCAAACCTACCCAATAGAACCGCCCGAACAAAATCCTCCCTCCAAGTGGAAGTGAACCACAACGAGGAGGATGATTATTTTGCTTTTGATCAGCAACCCCTCATCAACACGCACGGATACAAGAAAGTGTTGTTTTTGGTTTTCTCAGTGCACAACGAAAAAAAAATAAGCCTAATTCCTCAGATTATTGAAGACTTCGCGGGAGCTGAGGAACACCTCCTCAACAAATTGTTTCAAAAGTACAATTTGACCCTCGGAGACTTAAAAGAGCTCTGTAAAGGTGGCAAGGAGGAACTCCACAGGTGGAATCTCCAGGAGGAGGCGTGGGCACGGGAGAAGGAAAGGTGAGCGTGAGCGAGCGGAGGCCGGGGGGGGGGGGGTGACAGAAATTGTTTGTTTTTTTCATTGACAGAAGTGTGCGAAGCGACTAAACTCTTGCTCTCGCTCTCGCTCTCGCTCTCGCTCTCGCTCTCGCTCTCGCTCTCGCTCTCGCTCTCGCTCTCGCTCTCGCTCGCTCTCGCTCTCTCTCGCTCTCTCTCGCTCCTCATTTTGCTCGGCGCAGCAAATTGAAATCGTTTCCCAACAAGTTTTCCACCAAGTCCAAGTCCAACGTCAGCAACAACATACTGAAGGCAGGCTACTTATTGAAACGAAATAGACACGGACGGCAGGCTTACTCAAACCGCTATTTCAAGCTCTTTCGAAAGGCAGACGTTCACAATTCGCCCGTGCTCGAGTACACGCACACAAAGGGCGAGACAAGTAAAAGGAAGGGCAGTATACTTTTACATGGATACAAACTCGTGCGCACTGACAGGGTAAAGTTCAAACTAGTGTGGAAGGGGGCATCCGGGAGGAAAAACGAAACGCGCCAGTTTCAAGCAGGCGAGGAATCACAATGCAACGACTGGTTCGACACGATTTTCTCAGTTCTGGAAACTTACGACCGTGAATGCACATTGGAGGAGAAGAAAGACAAGGGGTGCGCGGAGAGGCGGCGAACAAGTGTTCATATTGCGCGACAGCAGACAGAGCATTGGAGCGACGATGAGGATGGGTCGTTCAATGGGTTGGATTAAAATGTTATGTTTTTCCCCTATTTATATAATAATTACAACACACTGGCTTCATTCTTCAATTTATCCACCAGCGAATCCACATCTTCCACAATAATACCCGCACTCCTCGCCGGTGGCTCATAAACCTCAGTCACAGTGTTCCTCGCACTCAAATCCACTCCCATCTCTGCCGCATCTTTAACCTCCACCTTTTTCTTCTTCGCCTTCATGATGTTCGGCAGAGTAGCATATCTCGGCTCGTTCAGCCTCAAATCAGCCGTAATCACCGCCGGTAATGCACTCAGCTTAATGATCTCAGTTCCGGTGTCAGTCTCCCTCTCAACAGTAGCCCCACTCCCGTCAATATCTAAATTCGCCGCAAACGTTGCCTGGGGCCACCCCAACAAGCCAGCAAGCATGGGCCCTGTTTGACCAGCATCACCGTCGATACTCTGCTTCCCCACGATTACCAAATCAGGCTTCTCCTCATCGACAACCTTCTGCATTAGCTTAGCCACGGCAAGCGGCTCAAGCTCCTGGTCGATGCGCAAGTCGGTGGTGATGTGAATTCCGCGATCGCACCCCATCGCAAGGGCAGTTCGGATAGTCTCGGCGGACTGCTTGGGCCCAATGGAAATTGCGATGAGTTCAGTGGCAACCTTCTTCTCCTTCAGCCGTACAGCTTCCTCCACAGCAATCTCGCAGAAAGGATTCATAGACATTTTCACATTGGCGAGCTCTACTCCCTTCCCACCGGCCGCCACTCTAACCTTGACTGCATAGTCAATCACCCGTTTTACTCCAACTAATACCTTCATCAAGACTGTGGGTGAAATGGCGAAATTAGATATTCGTTGGGTGAGGTGAATTAAGTGGATGGGAGGTGACAGGATGAGCGTTGTGTCCTTACCTTCTGTATGTATGTGCTATTATGCCCAAAAAATAAAAAAATAAAAAAACAAAATTTCTTCTTCATTTTCGAAGAGCCCCAAAAGCGTAGAACCCCCCCACCAAAAGCGCAGAACCTAGTAGAGATGATTCGAGCAATATTTCTAAGTGAATTATCTTTTCCAGCTTTTTGGTTGCTGATCTTTGGAATAGCCCAGGTTCTAATGACTTCCTCCTCAGTTTTTTATTTCTTCTCAAGCCACCAACAGCAACATTTGTACCACGAGTTATCTACGTCAACTCACCAACTTTCTCAAATATTGACACTGATTTCACTTTTAATTCAGAAGAAGCGAATCCCAACAAAAAACACTTCATGTCAGTCAAGAATCTTCCTCTTCCTTCTTTTTATCCAATCCGGTCTAAAGGTGGTGATGTTTGTCAATCGATCAAACTATCTTCAGGCAGGCGGAAACTTTCTTCTCCTCGTCTTCTACGCATACATTTCCCCCTTTATCATCAATCTCTCACCAACGACGAACTTTTCCGACAACATCGCAACCCTGGCACAAATTTGCGGAGTTTCATTCATTTCTGTCCTGTACATTACCTCCAACTCCGTCGCTTGCCTCTTCGAGCACGGTGCAGCGTCCGCCTTCAGCGCGTGCGACGACATCATTTTGGCAAATCAAGTCATAAATTTGTGGGTTGTTCTCGTCACTGGGCTGATCCTCTACTGCTTCCCCACCTCATCAAGCAGCAGCAGCAGCAGCAGCAGCAGCAGCAGCAGCAGCAGCAGCAAATCATCCAGTAACAAGTGGGCATCCACCTCTTCCTCGGCATTCTCTAAATCCGCGTCATCACAATTTCTGGCCGGCGACTACAGCTTCAAGGAGCAACTCCAGTTCATGATCCTCTTCGTCACCGCCATTCTTGGCACGTATCTGTATGCTTCCGCAAGCTCGGACTTGTCATATAAGGCCTGGGGCGTGGAAAATTATTACCTCACGTTCTCAATAGTGTCAGTGCTGCTCTTCATTTTGGTGCTGGTGCTACAAAAAATAGACAAAACGTGGGACCCCTTGCAACTTGCGAGGAAGCTTAAGGCTTCCGACGATACCAGTATTGCGCCGTTGTTCAAGCGGATGTTTGAGCTTTTGTTAGTTGTGTTGTTGTTATTTAGGTGAGCAAATAAGTGAGTTTTTTTAGTGTGAGTGAGTGACAAATGAAGGTGCGAGGTTCAACTAACAGTAACCGCGTTTTTTCTTAGCTTCACATACCTTTTCCTTTCAACCGCCACCTGGGCGTCCCGCTACTACGAGGACAGCGACGAGTTCGAGAACACGGCGAATTACTCCCAAAAGTGGAGGGTCGCTTCTTCTGACACCCTTGCCATGATCCTCACCTGCGTCCAAGTCTATTTCCTCAGCGACGTCAAGAAGCATTCCCTCCGACGGGAAGTTCTCAATTTTTCTTCAATTCAGATGTTCTTCCTCATTCAGGTCTTGGGAAACAGCCTCCAGGAGCGAAAGTATGGAGTAACTGCGAACTTGATTGCGGGTGTTGCCGCTATAGTCTATTTGAAGATATTTCTCTCTGCTAGGCGTCAGCTGAAGATTTGCAAGGACAAGGTGAGTGAGTGGGAGCCACCCGAAACTAAAGTGGCGCGCCTCGCTCGGGGCCCGGATCTCTCAACTACTAAATTAACCCACTCAATGCGTCTCGCTTCGCTCGGCGCCGGCGCAGGTCATCTCGCGCCACCTGAACCGCGTGGTGGTTTTGGCGCTCGCGACTTTCATCGTTTTGACGTATGTTTACAGTGAGAGTTTCGGGTGCGAGACGAAGACGGAGCAGGAAATAACTGATGCGAAGTGCCGACTCCTGCAGAAAAGCAACTTCCTCGTCTCCCAAACCGTTGTGTTCATTTTCCTCTTCTACTCCACCTTTGCGTTCAACCACGCTCACAAGCACAAATCAGTAAAAATAATGGAGAACATCCTGACCATGAAAATGGGCGCATCCCGGCAGCTCCAACTCTTTTGCTTTTTCCTCAACGCCTCAGCCACAGCAATCGTGTTCGGTCTCCGTAAATCCGAGTACGCAAGCGGCACAGGCGAGTATACCCTCAAATTCCTCACATCCTTCACCCCCATGGTGGTGGTCGGCTTTTCTTGGTCCGTGATGTTTATCGCTCAATTTGTCAACGACAATGCTGACGCTGACGTTGATAATGTTGGTGTCTCCGCCGAAGACGACGACGACGACGACGACGAAGGACTCTACAGCAGTGACAGTGACGATTCCGATTCAGGCTCTATAGACCTCGAGCACCCCAAAAAGCAAAAAAGAGAAAAGAAGAAGAAGAAAGAGGTGAGCGGAGCGAAGCGAAGTGGGCGAGCCACAAACACAACGCAACGCAACGCAACGCAACGCAACGCAACGCAACACAACACAACTAACAACTGATATCTCTAAGAAAAAACAAAGGATCTCAAACCTTTGCAGAATGCTCGTGAACCTTGACGCTTTCGTTTCCAAATTTACCTCAATTTTGTTCAAGGTCAAAAAGGAGAAGCTCGGCCTCAAATTCTCCTCCATTTTTCGGCTCTTCTTTGCCGCTTGGGCAATTCTTTTCGCTCTCTCGGGTGCGATTCCCACACACTTCTTGAGCAACGACAAAGACATTCCAATCGGGTACAACACCGGGAGTTTGACGCTCGAGCTCAGTTTGTACTTCTTTGTTCTGTTCATAATGAGTGATCTCACAGCTAGGAGGGTTATATTCGACGAGGTGTTCTCGGTGTGCTTCGGGTTGCTCCACGTAGGTGTATTGGTGAACACAAAGAATAATATAAACAATAACAACAGCGAGTCGGTGGTTTATTTGGGAGCAGATATTTTGAGGTGAGCGAGCGGAGCGCGGGGGGGGGGTTGTGGAAGACGAGCAAACTAAAACTAAAACTAATCTCTACTCTTTCGCTCGGTGCAGACTCGCCGCGGGGTTGTCAGTAACATTCGTGACTTTGAGACGTCGGGCATCCATCCTCGACAACAAAAACAACACTCATAAAATGAAGCAGAACTTCTTGTACAGCGTAATTGGATACTGGGGAATACTTCTCTTCTTTCCGCTGCTTTTCCTGTACTCCGAACCGCTGGGTTGCTATAAGTTCCTGCCTACCGCCATGCAGTACAAGTGCACGAGGGTGCGATACGGGAGCAAAGCAATCGGAATGCAACTCATCTACACCTTCATCTTCAGCGTGCTGGTGAAGAACAGAAAGGGTTATTGTTGGGAAAAGTGGGCGACGATGAACAACACAATTAGCAAAAATCTGCAGTTTTTTGTCTTCACACTGAGCGTGTGCTTCGGAGTGTATTTGTTTGGGACTAGAATGCAGAGTGCTGAGACTGCAGCCTACGTGAGCTTGTACAATGTCATCATGTTTTTGTACGTGCTGCTTGGAGGGTTGGTGCTGGGCGATGCGTTGGTGGGGGGCGGGGTGGAGGGTGAAGGAGAAGGAGAAGGAGAAGGGGGAGGCGGCAAGGAAGAGGGAGGTTTGGAAATGTTTGAAAAGGTGAAGGAGAAGGAGGAAGAGGAGGATGACAATGCTCGACAACTATCAACAGTTCACATCGGTACATTGCTATAGAATAACTGATCTGAACTATTTTCACCCTAAATTTATACCGGCTCCTCCCAGTCAAGGGCCTCTCTTATGTACTTGAAGCCAAGCCCACCCACAGCGAGAAGAGACGGAGCTAACCCTAACTGCCAAGGAAGCCACTCAACATTTCCACCAACCCCGCGCGCCATCATCGTTGCGGCTAGGGGGATCGAGCCGACGGCCAGAAGTTCCGCATTCACGAGAGTCGTGACGCGAGAAACAAGCTTGGGCGACCACATGGGAGGAGGAGGGAGAGATTTTGCCTCGTTCGTCTTTTTGGCAACCGCTCGTTGAATAACCTTTGTTGTTGGGAAGAACGAGGCAGCACCCATGACCGAGAAAAGAAACATTTTCACCCAGAATACGGGCTCGTGAAGGTAAAAATCGACTCCTTTGCCATACTCGGTCACTCGGAAGTAGCCAGACACGAGGACGAGAACGCCAGCGAGACCGTACACAATATCGGCATAAGAACCAAGGTCGAACTTTGATTCGGATTGATCCTCCACCGGCGCACATAACGTGAGACGCTCAGTAATTAGAGCTCCAACAATCAGGATGAGACCCAAGTAGTGCGTGTAGGCCGCAAATGCTGAGAGCAGAGGGTGGGAGATTGTGGACGAGGAGAGAAGAAGGGAGTGCGAGATTGCGGATGAGGAGGTAGGCAGATCAGGAATAATCAGATCTACTGGAGAAAGGAGGGGGTTGGGGATGGCTCCGAGAAAGGAGGAGGAATATTTTATAGGTGTTCGAGCTATCGACAAGGTCGAAAGTGATTGGAAAGCACCAATTTTTTGAAGGATGGCAAGCAACAAACATGCACAGGGAATACGCATAATCTAGCTTATGACTGGCTACTATATTCGTGGTGGCTACTTTTAAATTCAAATTGAAAGAAATTTCCTCTAGTTTTTTTTCATTTGCCTTGTGGTTGCCATATTGCCCCCCTTCCCTCGTTCCAGCATCTACGTTGACTCCTGATGATTACAGGTGTCCTCTCTAGGCATTCCTATGATGATGTTCATTGTATGGCCTTGTCACAGGACAACGAATATGTTGCTGCTGGCTTCGACGACGGGACCATTATTGTCTATTCGACTAAGACTGGTATTGTAGAATACCGAAATGACAATTTTGTTGACCATTATGCTGAGCACAATGGTGTCTCTGGTCTTTGCTATCTTCTGAATGGCTCACTTGTGGCTTGTGGCTTTGGTGAAGGTAACAACTTGAATGTATTCAGCCCTTCCCTCGAGTTGGTCCAGACCTTGGTACACGTTGGTCCTGTTTGTTGCGTCACCGTTTCTCCATCAGGCTTCCACTTTGCTTCTGGTGGATATGATG
>Ga0302116_1002174_pt1 | contig 11595 bp, 9 predicted proteins | sample AG5_SCM_MG_FD_203124 | JGI IMG/M metagenome (GOLD analysis project Ga0302116, IMG submission 203124) | Marine microbial communities from Western Arctic Ocean, Canada - AG5_SCM | ecosystem: Environmental > Aquatic > Marine > Oceanic | place: Canada: Western Arctic Ocean | collected 2017-10-01 | reverse complement strand
CATACCGTGTCGAGCGCGCCGATCTGTGACGTTAGGGTTGACATCGATGGCCGAGTAATCTTACTTTTTGGCCTCGCCTCGACGCATCGAAAATCCTGTCGGTGCCACGTCGATTGAGATCTCTCGCCTTATCCCCGGCGCCACTTCGTCACACGCGGCCGCACGCCTCGTCATGATATCTGCCGCCGCTACTCAGCGCGCCGTCTCCGCCGTCGTTCCCCGCGTCCGCCGCGCCGTCCAGCACCGCGCCGCCCACACCCCCGTCTCACGCGGTATCCACCGATCCTCCGTCGTCACAAAGGCTTCCAAGGAGGAACAGGACATGATGGATCAGCTGCTGGCGATGCTCGGAGGTGGCAAGAAGGACGCTCTGATCGCCGAGGACAAGGCCCTCCCCGGCCGCCAGCAGGAGATGAAGGTCGCCAACAAGCACTTCGTCCTCGGCAACCCCATCAAGGAACCATTCCCCGATAACCTCGAGACCTGCGTCTTCGCCACCGGATGCTTCTGGGGCACCGAGAAGATGTTCTGGCGCGTCCCGGGCGTGTACTCAACCTCCGTGGGTTACTGCGCGGGGTACACCCAGAACCCCACGTACGAAGAAGTGTGCAGCGGTCAGACCGGTCACACCGAGGCGGTCCAGGTGGCCTGGGATCCCACGCTCATCTCCTTCACCGACCTACTCGCCATGCACTGGACCTGCCACGATCCCACGCAAGGCATGAGGCAGGGCAACGACGCCGGTACCCAGTACCGCAGCGGCATCTACTGCTCCACCAAGACGCAGCTCGAGCAGGCGAAGAAGAGCGCGGAGGTGTACGGCGCCGCGCTCAAGGCGGCGGGGGTCACCACACGGGACATCACCTCCGAGATGAACGGACCGGGTGACAACTGCGTGTACTACTACGCCGAAGATTACCACCAGCAGTACCTCGCCAAGCCGGGCGCCCGGCCTTACTGCTCGGCGCAGCCCACCGGCGTGCCCGTCCCCGACGATTTCCTCAAGGAGAACGGTGCCAAGCTCAGCGCAGGTTACTGGAAGAAGTACGGACCTCGGCCCGGGTGCACCATCCAGGTGTCCAACGAGCCCGTCCCCGTGGAAGAGGCGCTTCAGGCGTAAGTGTTGTGATCAAATCTAATTCTTTGATGAAACGTCCGTATCGCGTCGTGCTAGCTAGTCCCAAATGTCGTGCTATTTGTATCGGTAATCGGTCACCGGCGCGACGAGCTGGTCCCCGGCGTCGTCGTCATCCCGCGGCCTGAACATCTCGTACACCCTCGCGCTGATCACGTCCCCAACCTTCCGAGAAGTCGCCCCCGCGTGAGTTCCCACGCAGTCCAGCCCTTTGAGCAGTTTCTTTTTCTCCGCCACCGAAACGCTCTGGTCCTCGTACGCCGCCATCAACGCCGCCATCGTCGGGTACCGCTTGACGATGGCGATCGCCTCCTTCTCCGCGAGCCTCTGGATCTTCATCAGCGCCGACGCCCACACCTGCGCGGGCGATTTCTTCCGCCGGATCCCCGGGCCGGCGCCGTGCCCGAAGCCCGCGTCGACGTCCTGCGAAAACTGCGAATCCAACGCCTGGCTCTCGTGTATCGTCCCGTCGGGCGCGGCGCTCTTGCCCGCGACGAACGCCGCTTCGAGCGCAGCCTGCACCGCGGCGGTGCCTTTCCCGCCGTTGTGGCCCAGGATGGACAGGATGGTGGTCTCCTGGACGTACGGCTTCTCCGCCCACGCGCGGTGCATGTTAACAACGTGCTCACACGCCATCTTGACATCGGGCGCCGCCGTCAGCCTCACGCCTACGTACACCCGCGCGTATATCCTCGCCAACGCGTTCTCGATGGGCGCCTTGGAGAACCCCGCGACGGCGCCGTTGGTGCGAAAGTCACGTCGTTCGCGCAGGGTGCACGCGCCCTCGACGTTCGTGACTAACAGCGACAGCGTGTGATTGGGACCGTGTGATTGAAGTTTGGTTTTGAACGAGCGGAGAGTGGACCGCAGCCCGCCCGCCGGTTCGGGCGCGTCGGCGTCGCCGTCCCCTACCCCAGCCTCCACCGCCGCGGCATGGTCCCTCCACGCCATCTCCACGAAATCCTCGCCCGGTACGTACACCAGTGTAAAGCCGCATCCGTCGCGGACGTCGGCGGTGAGGCCGGTGACTTTGAACCCGCGCGGCTCGTCGGACGGCTCGTGGTACCGCCACGTCACCGAGCGCTCCACCGGCAGCATCTGCGACACGTTGAGGCACTCGTGTACCTTCCCTTGGGTGTTCACGCCCATCTTGAGCTGGGCGCGGAGCATGTACCCGAAGTCTTTTCCCATGGTTCCCAGGCGGGTGTCCCAGACGCAGGTGATCTCTCTCATCTTGTGCTTGCCCGACGCGCGCTGTTGCGTGCGTTTGTCCGCGGCTTTGTCAGCCTTGGCGCGTTCCTTGGCGGCTTCTTTGTTCGCCTTGTCCGTGGTTTTATCCGTGGCTTTGCGTTGGCGTTCGTGTTCCTTCTCCGTCGCTTTACGCTGGCGCGTGCGCTCGCGTTCCTGCGCCTTGTCGAGCCGGGCGCGATCGCTCTGGCTCATCGACATCATGATGGGTGAGTCGTCCGAGTAGTCGTCCGCGCCGCCCTCGTCCGACACGCGCCTCGACGACGGCCGCGGGGGCATCGGGGGCCTCACGTCGACGCCGAGTAAGATCCTCTCCGCAGCGGACCGGCCTCCGACGGCCGGCCGGGGTTGGGGCGGGGCTGGGACGAACCCGCCGTCGCTGATGTCCGAGCCCGATTCGCTGTTGTTGTCCGATCTGGCTCGAACGCTGTTGTCCGAAGGTCGCCCCGTCACGCCCGGCGGGTCGTCCCTCACGACGAGTGGGGACTCCGCGGGCCGGACATCTTCCTCGTCCTCGTCGCTGTCGCTGAGGAGATTGACGACTTCCACCATCTCGACGCCCGACGGAAGTGTGCTGTCGACGAGATCCGCGGGTGCCTTTTTGACTCGGCGCCTTTGTCGTCGCGGGTTTGACCTGTCGTTATCCGGTGCGGCGTGCGGTCATACCGAGCCGCGCGTGCATCGATGAGTGTCACCACGCGTTCGATGTCGCTTTCCGCCTTTTGTGGACCCGTCACCACCGTCCGGGCGGCCCGCGGTGGCGTCCAGACCCGGGCGCGTCCCCAGGCGGCGCGCATGTCCCGCGCCGTCCTTCCCGTCGGGACGACCCGCACCACGATTGGTGCTCGTCAGCCCAAGTTCGGACGCGGGTGCACCGTCACCACGCACGCGTCAGGTGCGTTCAACCCTCCCGCCACCGCTCGTGGTATACGCGTGACGCGGCCGCGGCAGCGCGGGTGTCCCTCGCGCCCGAGCCCCGGCCCCGGCCCGCCGCTCGCGTTCAATCCGCATTTCACGAAACCTAAAACCTCAACAACCCCCGAACGATTCACCCATCATCACCTCACCGTTCCCACCCTCCCCCACCCGAACCTTTCCCACTATCGCAGCTAGCGAGGGCAGCCAGCCCCCGACGGACGACGGCGACGGCGATGACGGCGACGGCAAGGGCCCCGGCACCGGCGACGACTTCTACGACGCGTGGCCCGAGTGGGTCCCGGAGGGCCTGCGACTCAACACCGACGACGTGTACACCGTGCTCATCACCTTCGCGGTGTCACTGGCGTTCAGGGCGACGATCGCCGAACCACGGTTCATCCCGTCGCTGTCCATGTACCCAGTCTTCGACATCGGCGACAGGCTCATCGCCGAGAAGATCACGTACAGGTTCAAGCACGATCCCTTCCCCGGCGACGTGATCATCTTCCACCCGCCGAAGACGCCGAAGACATCCGTGGCGCTGACGAAGGAGGTGTTCATCAAGCGCGTCGTGGCGGTGGCCGGGGACACCGTGGAGGTGAAGAAGGGCGAGCTGTACGTCAACGGGACATCGCGGGGTAAGGAGCTGAAGCTGGAGCCGGCGACGTACAACATGGAGCCGCAGACAGTGCCGGCGGGTGACGTGTTCGTGATGGGCGACAACAGGAACAACTCGTTCGACTCGCACATCTGGGGGCCTTTACCCAAGGAGAACATCCTGGGCAGGGCGTGCTTCAAGTACTGGCCGCCGCAGAAGTTCGGGGGACTACCCAAGTACCCCAACAACGTCAACGCCGGGTCGTTGGCCTCCGTCCCGGAGAGGTACTAACTTATTAATCGTAAAGGACGACGTCTGCGCATCAAATAAAACTACCTGTATCAAATCGTCTACGCTAGATACTCATCAGAACATGGTCGTCAGGAGCTTGCGGTCCAGGCGCTTCGGCGGTCCCGACGCCGTCACCCGCAGTATGTGCTCCGGCTTTGGCGTCCGCTCGTGGTGCGCCAGCTGGTACGCCCCGAGCCCGTTCGCCACCCTGTCCAAGTTCCCGTCGCCCGCGTGCTTGGGCATGCGCGGCGAGTAGCTCGTGATCGTCGGCTGCGCGTTGAGCGGCCGCGGGTGCCGGAGCTCGTCGATGACACTGTCGCTCAGGCCAACCTTGTGCGCGTGCTCCATCCGCTGGTGGTACGCGCCGTGCCTCGACGCCAGGAGCGCGCGCGCCTCGTTGACGTACTCGAAGAACCTGTCGAACGACGCCCGCTTCAGTTGTCGATGCTTGGCACGCATCGTCGCGAGTTCCTCCTTGCACTCGCGCTCCTTCAGCTTGTACCACGCGGGCTGGAGCGTCGCGTGCCTCGCGTGCGCCTCGTCCTCCAGCTGATGTAGCTCCACCTTGAACCGTTCGCCCTCTTCGAGCTGGAACTTGGTCGGGTGCCGGGCGCAGCTCAGGTTATGGAGCAGCGCTCGGAGCTCGAAGACTCGTTTGCTCATCTTCGGCGTCAGCGGCGCCGTCGGGTCCTTGCACGTGTCCTTCGTGGACTTGAACAGCGTCCACTTACGCTGAATCACCCGCTCGATGTACGTATCCTTGCCCTCCCAGTGCCTGCGCAGCGCGTCGTGAAGCTCCTCGACGCGAACCTTGAAGAACGCGTCCTCCTCGTCCTCCACGGTGTCGAAATATTTTTGTTCGAATGCCTTTTGCGAGCGCTCCACGTCCTTGACGTGCGATTCCCTCAGCGACTCCATGAACTTCCGCCTGTTCTGCCAGAGCACACCCGACGCCACGAACTCGCCCGCCTCCCTCAGCGCCACCGTCTCCTCCTTGAGCTTGGGTATCAGACCCTTGATGAGCTCCCGTCGTTCGTGCGCGTCGATGTGGCCATCCTTGTTCTTGTCGAATTTGCGAAGCATGGACTCGGCATCTTTCAGGCCGAGGACATCGATGTAGAGGTCCGGGTCGATGTTGGCGAGCTCGCCGTAGTCTAATCGACCGTCACCGTCGGCGTCCGCGCCCGTGAGCATTTTCTGTGAACACAGGGGAATGAGGGTTCGGCGGTCAGTCTCGTCTCGGGGGACGATCGGGTGGGAATTAATTAATTGGCTCGATTAAATTCTCGCGGGGGGACGGGTGGTGGTGAGATGGGTCAGTCGATGGACGTCCACTCACCCTCAGGTCCTTCACGGACTGCATCTTGAAGTTCGCGCTCTTGCTCGTCTCCATCGCCAGCTGGCGGTTGGACTCGCGGAACGTCGAGCGCGTCTGCTTCATGGAGTCGTACGCGTCCAGCTCCAGCTTGGACGGCATCTTCCTCGGGACAGCCACGGACGGCATCGCGGCTGTGTTGACTCACTCGGGTCACGGCTCGGGCTTTGAACGCGGTCCACGCGCGCGAGCGTACGCGTGCGAGGCTGATGAAACCTTGGCGCGTCGAGGCCGTCCGCGCCGGGAGATGTGGTCGGGGCTCTCGCTCCTAATCGACCGAAAAGGAATTTTGGCAGTCTGGTGTGTTTTGGGATTATGGGCCCGTGTTCAGGCTATGCGCTATGAGCCAGGAATACTTATCCACGTCGAGCATCACTCACGTCGGCACCTGCCACGCAGTTACGCACCATGCTCGCCATGTCGACGACCTCAGCGTGCATCGCGCGCCCCGTCGCGCGCGTTTCCGTCGCCGCGTCGCGATCCACCCGCGCGGCCGCCACCGTGGGAGTGAAGACCGTTCACGTGGGTGTGAAGATCCACGGAACGTCGGCGATGAACTTCGCCACTGCGCGCGGGCGCAACTCGGTGGTGACGCGCGCGGAGGAGGAGACGAAGGCGGGTGCGACGACGGCGGACGACGACGAGATGCCCCCGTGGGAGAGGCGCGAGCTCATGAAGAAGGCGGCGATGGAGAAGGGCGGCCTCCCGTGGCCCGCCTACCTCGGCCTGGCCGTCATCGTGGCCATCGCGTCCATCGGAAGCTGCTTCGAGCTCAACTACGGCAACCCCATCTTCGGCGTCGTCGGACCGGACTCTTTCCTGTACAAGCCGATCCTGTACTGGTTCATCGGCACCGGGTTCCCGCTCGCCGCCTTCCTCTGGACCAAGGGCATCGCCGGCGCGAACGAAGCGGCCGAGCTACAGGATGAGCTCGACGGGTATTGATAGATTCTGAGAGACGGGTCGCGGCATAATCGGTTAGCCACGTGTCCTAATACAACGCACGCTCGCATCGCCGACGCTACATTCGCGAAACCGTCAGTCCCAAAACTCGTTCCACCCGCCGTCCTGGTGCATCCCGCACCCGGGCGCGGTGGCGATGTGACTCTCCTTGTCCGTAGTCATCTCTCGCTCGGTGTCATCCGGCGCGAGCGACGCCAGCCGGACGCCAGCCGCCACCCTCCCGGCCCAATCCCGTCCCTTGCCGTCCTCGTCCGGCACCGGCTCGCAGCACGGGCACCCACCGAGCTTCGTACCCCGCGCGCACACGAACGCCCGAGCGCCGGGGTCCATCTGCCGAAAGTACGTGTGCGCGAAGAGAACGCCCCGCCCGTCGCCGCCCTCGCACACTTTTTCAACAGATTCCGTCTCCGCCAACTCTCTGCGTCTCTGTTCGTCGGGTGCGGAACCCCGGCCGTGGACGTGCGCGTGCCACCAACCCATCGCCTCCATCGCGTCCCGTCGTTTGCGAGCCTTGCTGTACACCATGTGAACCGCGACGAGGCCCGAACCGACGCCGTTGCCCCCCGGGGCGTGGTTGACGACCCCGGGGTTGTCCGAGTCGCACGTCGTTGGTTTTTCGTCCCCGTTCTTCTTTGTCAGCGATCGAAGGTGCGACAGCGCGGATTTGGCGTCCAACACGGTCTTCACGCATCCCCGGCCGAAGAGCCAGTCCGGTGCGCCGGCGATGAGCTCGCTGCGCGTGCCGTCCTTGGGGGAAGTGCGTGGATTGACGGCGACGTAAGAGATATCCGCCCTCGCTCTTTGCGCGTCGATCGCCTCGCAAGTCGCCAGGGAATGCGGGCACTCGCCATCGGCGTACACGGCGCCGCCCGCGCCGCTCGCGACCCTCCACCCGCCGCTCGCCGCCGCCCTCACCGCCACCGCGGCTCGGAACATGGGCTGGTCCAGGAGCGCCTCGGTGATCGCGTTACCTTCGTCATCCTTCGCCACGTCACCCCCGAGTTTGGTCTCAAACGCGGAGAGCATGTCATTCAAGACGCCCAACACCGGGCCGTCGTCGGACATCGCGCTCCTTCTAAAGTACGTCAACCCGATGTTGAGCTGCGTCTTGAATTCCTCGCCGTTCGTATCCAACCGCTTTAGTCCGCACCGCGCCACGCCCGCGTGGTTCGTCTCGGGCGTTAGCTCAGCGTCCGCCTCGCACTTGGGTCGCGTGCCGAGGTTGAAGACATCCGTCTGCGACACCATCGCGTACGGCGACAGGAGCGGGCCGTGAAGCGCCAAATATGGGTCCTCGAGGAACACGACGTCGGAGTCCACGCGCATGACGGAGTACCCAGCGATCAACGCCCGACGCACCACGCGCCACTGCTGCGCCCACAGGAGGAACATGTCGCCGGGCTTCACGTTCCAGAGCTCGAGCTTCGGGTGGTCGATGAGGTGCGAGCTGTGGACGCACCCGTCGATCTGGGCGTCGCGCCTGAGCTCGTCGCACAGCTTCGCGGAGGAAGTCAGCATGAGGTAGTTGCGTAGGCCCAGCGCCGCGAGGTTCTCCACCAGGTTGACGGCGAAGTCCACGGAGATCGTGGAGAGCGCGGGATCCTTGTGCATCCGCCGATGGTCCCTGGTGTCGCCCACCGCCATGACGATGAGCTCTTTGTCCGATGCACGCGCGCGGGCGGCCAGGGCTTTCTCGAGCGCACCCGGGGCCTCGATGTCGACGTTATCGATGGCCTCGATGCCTTCCATCCGCGGCGCGGGGGTCGTATCCTCGGTCGGCGCCGGCGTCTCCACCACGACGGGAGTGGCATCGGGTGGTTTCCACAGCGGCACTCCCGGCCTCTCGCGCCTTCCCCGCTTGTACCACAGGTCCCCGGCGTCCGCGCCGACGCACAGGCTGCTCCACACGAGCGCGAGGAGCAGCACGAGCGCCCACCCGCGCCCGCCAAACCTTCCCATCCCGCCCAGGCGCGCTCACCGCGCTGACGCCTCTGCTGTTTTGGCGCGTGTCATCTCACTCTGGCCGCAGTTCAGAAAACGCGTTCAGAAAAGTCGGCACGCGTTTCACAAGCCACACCACAAGCGCACGCATCATGCTGGTGGCGACCCGCTCCGTCCTTCCCGCGCGGCTCCCGCTCTCTGTCCGCCGTGACGCGAGCGTCCGGCGTCGCCGAGCCCCGGTCACGCGCGCGCTATGGGGCGCGTCCAAGGCTGACAAAGCAGGCGTTCCGGAGGCATCTAACGCCCTCGTCCCGGCGCAGCAGTCCGCCGCGCTCTCTGACCTCCCCGCGTCGCCCGCGGAGTTCACGGACCAGCCTGCCACGGTCCCATCCACGCTTCCCGCCGCGAAGAAGGTGCTCAAGGCGCGGACCCTCGCCGAGGACTTCGCCGCTTCGGGTTGGGGCAAGCGCTTCACGTTGGGGCTCAAGTGGTGGACTCCAATGTCACCGATCGTCGGATACGACGGCGTGGGCGACGCGGTGTCCCGCCTGTGGGAGAACACGGTGCTCCTGTCGGGTCTCATCGCATCCCTCGCGGGGTTCGCGGTGGTGTTCCCGAGCAAAGAAATGCTGGACGCGAGCGCGGGGTGGACCACCGCGTACTTTGTGCTGTGGACGCTCACATTCTGCTTCACCGTCACCAGCGGCTTCGTGGCGACCATCTTACTGAACAAGATCTGCAAGTGCGCGCCGCAGAACATGCCGCTGTGGTTCGCCAAGTTCGGCGGGTTCGTGGAGGTGCCCCAGTTGTTCCTGTACCTCGGCGGGTGGACCGCGTTCGGCGGACTCGTCTCGTGTCTGCATCCGTTGTACAAAAACGACGTCGCCACAGTCGGGCTCTGTTTCGTATCCGTCGGCCTCGTCGTGTTGGTCACCAAGGTTTACTCGCAGACCACGGACTTCGAGAAGGCGTGCGCGCGAGTGGCGGAGAAGAACACGACGGGTCCGGGCGTCGGGGACAGCCTGGTCATGGCGGACTACGCCAAGCGACGGAGGGAAGCGGGGGAGCGGGTCGACGAGTGTTAACCATTAATGTTAGTTCTGACTCGGCGTTTGGTCCGATAACTCTTACTTGTACGACACTCTACGCTCCTCACGTTTCCTACCTACTCTATCCACCCACCGCCGTTAACACCTCGGGAAACTGCGTGAACACCGCCGAACACACCACGCACGTGATGACCACGCCCATGACGTCCATGAAGACCTGGATCGTGGTGCCCGCGTTGGCGGGGTCCTGGCCGGTGGCGGCGAGCGCGAACGGCATCGCCGTCCCCGCGACGGTGCTCAGCGTGACTATGCAAAACAGCGAGAGCGCGATGCCGAACGCGCCCACCGCCGCGGACGGATCGCTCGAGCCCGCGGCCGCGACGGCGACACCCGCGGCGTCTTCCACCGAGCCGCCGTCCAGGCCGCCCGTCGCCTCCGTGATCATGACCCTCGCGAACCCGCCGAGTGAGAGAAAGGTCGCGAGCAAGAATCCGACCCTCGCCTGCTGCCACAGGGTGTCCACGAAGCACTCCTTGGTCACCACCATGTCGCCGGTGGCGAGTCCGCGGATGACCCGGATCGCGCTCTGGTTCCCCGCGTTACCGCCGGCACCCACGAGCATGGTGAGGAAGAGGGTGATGATGAGGTTATCGCGAACTAAGTCGCCGTAGTGCTGGAGGACGACCGATGATGACGATTGGAGGACGAGGAGGCCGAGGAGCCATCGCCCTCGTTCCCACGCCTCGCCCACGACGGTGTCGGCGGCCGTTCCGACCGCGTCCTCGGCGCTGGTGACATCGTCGGACGACGCCGACGAGGATGACGCGTGGGTCCCGGCATCGTCACCCTTGGGCAGCTTCTTCTTCTTGGATTTTCCCGGCGCCCGTACCCATCTCGTCTGCGCCTCCATCACGCGCAGGGCGAGTTCCCGCTGCACCTGCTGGCTCTCCGTGAGGTTATCGTTGGCATCGTTGGTCTGCGTGGCCGTCTTCGCCACGTACCGGGTCTCCGCCGCGGCCTGCTGGCCCTCCACCGGTCCGTTATCGGCAGCCACCCGCCATTTATCTTTGCCGCGTTCCAGGTCAGCACCGGTGCGCCGGTGGACTTTACCCGCGCGGCGTCGCATCTTCACGGTCGCGAAGGGTGTCGATGCGAAGGGCGACAGAATCATCGTTTGTGTTTGACGAGTAGGCGTCCAAACCCACCGTGCGCGTCCCCACACAGTGGACTCAGCGCTCGAACCCCCGCCGAAGCCGTACCACCAATTTACCAGTTTCGCGCGTAACAACCAATACCCAGTCCGGGTCGCCTCGAGCGCCCCGCCACTCGGAGCAGCGCCGTAGGGGATGTCACTCGCGATGCGCGCCTCGGCGGTTCGCCTCCCGCCGGTGACGTGCCGTTCGGCGCCGACCCGCGCGGCACCCGCGTGCCATCCTCGCCGTCTCGCGTCGCGCGCCCCACGTTCCGTCGTCGCGCCGTGCCCCGGTGGAGGTGGGATCTCGCACCAAACGTCGCGTCGGGCGACCCACCTCGTCACGCACGCCTCCGTCGCACCCGTCGCGGCGGCGACGAGCGTCGTCCCGGAGATCGCGTGCGCGTTCTCCCTCGGCTACCTCGTCGCGTCCTTCGTCGCGTTCTGGTGGGGCGCACGGCGACCGGACTCCAACGCCGCGCGGTTCCTCCGTTCGTCCATGCCGCTCGTGCCCCTGTGCGTCGCCTACCTCGCGCTCCTCTGCGCGTCCTGGTCGCCCGATACCCTGTCGCTCATGATGCCCGGGTCCTTAGCGGAAGGACTCGCGACGGGCAAGCCCCAGTTTTTTCCACAGCTGGACGGCATCATGACGCTGCTATCCAGGCGGGTCACCGCGGCGAGCGCGTGGCTGCACATCGCGTGCATCAACTTTTTCGTCGGGAGGTTCGCCGCGTTGAGGGCCCAAACGCTGCGAATACCGGTGGCGCACACCCTGGTACTGACGCTGATCACCGGGCCGATCGGGCTGCTGAGCCACTGGGCGACGCAGGAGTTACTCGCGGGCAAGCAGGCGAGGGAACGAAGGCGGGCGATGACGGCGAGCGA
>Ga0302116_1002173_pt1 | contig 11599 bp, 8 predicted proteins | sample AG5_SCM_MG_FD_203124 | JGI IMG/M metagenome (GOLD analysis project Ga0302116, IMG submission 203124) | Marine microbial communities from Western Arctic Ocean, Canada - AG5_SCM | ecosystem: Environmental > Aquatic > Marine > Oceanic | place: Canada: Western Arctic Ocean | collected 2017-10-01 | reverse complement strand
GCACGGCGCGTTCGATCGTCGCGCGTCCCCCGAAGCCGTAACTATGGATCACGCCGGAATCGAAGAGTGCGACCCCATCCTTCGCCACGCCCCCTGCTTCGTAGAAGATCGCCGCCCCGAGTCGCTCGACACGAATATTCTTCCAGACCGTAAAGCCGCGGGGAATCAGCCAGAAACGGTACTCCGCAGCGGCGGCCCAAAGCGCGTCATCGCGCCAGCGGCCAGCGATATAGCCGCGCGCGATTCGCGAGCCACCGAGGGTCGGGCGATTAAAGAAGGGCAGATCACCGGAACTCAGCAGCGTGCGGAAATGGACGCCCAAGGAATCCGTTGGTGGATTTTCCTCGTTCGCGTCCCCACCGCTATGAAAGAGCGGCGGTATAGGGAAGACTTTATCGGCGTAGATGGTGTAGATCGCACCGACCGTTCGATCTGCCTGTAAGAGCGCCGCCTGTACGCTCACTCCAATCGCTGACCCACGATAGGGATTACGCACGCTATCCCGGGTGTCCCAGGCGAATCCAGCATTCACCCAGCCAAGCGTTGTCTGGTCCGCGTCCGAGAAGAGGCCGGGGAACGCGTCTTTCGTATTCGGCGTGTTAGAGGCTTTCCCATCGGACAGCCAATGGGTTTCGCCGCGCAAGGAAAACGATGCGACGAAATCGTCAAAGGGCGCCGGCAGAGAAGAGGCTGCACCGGCATCGAACCAAAACGTCTCGTCCGTATAGTTGGACTCTTCGCTCTCCCGCGTCGCCGGACCGATCCCGAAGAAGCGACGCGTCAGCGTATTGCGGTAGCCCGCCGCAACTCGAACGAAGCTGCGTTCTTCTTGAAGCACGCCGCCGCTCGGCACTTCCTTGTGCTTAAGCCAGCGGCGCCAACTAACAGAATAACTCTGCTGGCCTTCCGTCGAATACGAAGCAAAGACGCCTAGGAACTCCCGACGGCGCTGCTTGCGAAAATCGATATCAGCGATTCCCGCGCCGAAGCTGGCTCCTACGTCGGAGCTAAAGGAGAAAATGGGAAAGACGATGGACGACACCAAAAAGCGGTCCAAGAGATTGCCCGGAGGAATCCGACTCTCAGGCAGATAGCGCCACCGCTCCGGCCGGTCGACGAGGTTTGTTTTTTCGACCTTGGGGATACGCCCGTCGGCATCCATACCTTCGAATGGGTCGAATTGAACCTCTGCCTCTTCCTCTGTCTCCGCCGCCCAAACAGCAGCCGGAGTAGCCCACCCCCCTGCGAACGAAACGATCGCGACAGCCGCGCACGCTAGTAGGCGGCGGGCGCCGAACCGCTGGCTCTCGTTCCGATTCACTCGCGTCCCCATTCCGCCTTGGCCTCTCTGCCGTCCGGAGCGCATCCGTCTTGCAGCAATATGTGTTAGTCGCTGACGGGCGTCCGCATCGTGACGAACTCTTCCGCAGACGTCGGATGAATCCCGATCGTCGCATCGAAGTCCGCCTTCGTCGCACCCGCCTTAATCGCGACCGCGAATCCCTGCAGAATCTCGCCCGCATCGGGCCCGACCATATGCAATCCGACCACACGATCGCTCTCACGATCGACAATCAGTTTCATCAGAGTCTTCTCATCGCCTCCCGTAAGCGTCTGCTTGAGCGCACGGAAGATCGAGCGGTACACATCGATCCCCGCGTACTTCTCTCGGGCCTGAGCTTCCGTCAATCCGACCGTGCCAACCGGCGGTTGAGAGAAGACGGCCGCAGGCACGTTCTCGTGATCCGGTGAACGCGGATTATCCGCAAAGAGCGTATCCGCGAGGCAAACCCCTTCGTGAATCGCGACCGGCGTCAGATTGATTCGGTTCGTGACGTCACCGATCGCCCAGATGCTCGGGACATTCGTGCGCGAGAACTCGTCGACGCGAATCGAGCCGTCCTTCGCCGTCTCGACCCCAACCTCTTCGAGGCCCAGATCCGCCACGTTCGGATGCCGTCCCGTCGCAAAGAGAATTAGATCCGCGTCCATCGTCGACCCATCCGTCAACGTCGCCCGGATCCCATCCCCCCGCTTCTCAATCGACGTCACATTCAAATCGAAGCGCAGATCGACGCCACGGTTGCGAACTTGTTCTGCTAGGTGGGAGCGAACGTCTTCATCAAAGCCACGCAGGAAGAGCGGGCCGCGGTAGAGCTGCGTCACATCGACACCAAGTCCATCGAAGATGCACGCGAACTCCACGGCGATGTACCCGCCGCCGACGACGATCGCCTTCTTAGGCAAGGTCTCGAGAGAGAAGAGATCGTTCGACGTCTTCGCGAGTTCCGCGCCCGGAATCTCGGGCACGCTCGGCCATCCTCCGGTCGCGACAAGAATATTCTCCGTCGTGTAGCGAGTGCCTTCAACTTCGACCGTGTGTGCGTCGACAATCGTCGCGCGCCCGGGAACGTGCTTCACGTCCGCATCGCGAAGGAGCCCTTCGTAGATGCCGTTCAAGCGTTCGATCTCTTTGGTCTTGTTGTCGCGCAGCGTCGGCCAATCAAAGCTCGTCTCGCCCACCGACCAGCCGTAACCCGACGTCATCTCGTGCATCTCATCTTTGAAATGCGAGGCGTACACGAAGAGCTTCTTAGGGACGCAACCCACGTTCACGCAGGTCCCACCGAGATAGAGATCTTCAGCGACCGCGACACGCGCCCCACGATTGGCCGAGAAACGTGAAGCACGTACTCCACCCGAGCCCGCGCCAATTACGAAAAGATCGAAATCGCGATCCGCCACCATGTTCTCCTTAGCGAGACCAATCTTGTGGCTCGCGCGCGCAACCATAGCCGTTCATGCCGCCGACTCATTCGCGCAACGCGCGAAGACGGTTACTCTTCGCGGCCAGAAACCTCGAAGATCGGGGTAGACCAAGAGGCGGCACATCGTGAGCGAGGCGCAGGCACCCGGCGACCAGAACGAAAAACGCATTCCGGCCCTCGTGCTTTCGGGCTTCCTGGGCTCAGGGAAAACTACGGTCGTTCAGCACCTGCTGGCGGATGCCGCCGCAAGCGGGATCCGAATCGCCCTCATTTCCAATGAACTCGGTGAGCTGGGAATCGATCGTGCGCTGATGGGTCAGGGCGGGCAATCCTATATCGAGCTCGAAGGCGGTTGCGTCTGCTGCGAGCTCTCGGACGATCTGCTCGAAACCTTGGTCGAGTTGAAACGCGACGTGAATCCTGACCGTTTCGTGATCGAGACGAGCGGCGTCGCCCTGCCCTATGACACGCAGCTGAATTTTTGGCGCGAACCCGCCTGCGATTTTATCGGCGACGACATGGCTGTCGTCGTCGTGAACGCGGAACAATTGGCGGAGGGGCGCGACCTCGAAGGCACCTTCGAGGATCAGGTCCAGTCCGCTGATCTGCTGATTTTGAATAAGATCGATCTCGTTCCAGAAGCGGATTGGCCGGCCGTCGAAGCGCGTTTGCGAGAGATCGAGCCCGAAGCGCCGCTCGTGCGTGCTGTTCGAGGGGACGTGGAACTCGACTTACTTTTCCCACCGGATGCGGGTGAACTCGACCGCCGTGGCGAGACGCCAGCGACACGGCCCCATTCCCATGAACAATTCGAAACGAGCGAGTGGAATCCGGAGCCCGGCATGACGTCCGAGGCCATCGAAGCGCACCTCGCAAGCGCAGGACTGCTGCGCGCGAAGGGCTTCGCGCGAACCGATCAGGGAACCCGACTCGTTCAGGTCGTTGGCCGACGGGTCGAGATCACCGAGCCGGATAGCACCCCACCCGAAGAACTCCTCGGCCGCATCGTTCTGATCCGCCGAGCAGAGGCCCTTCACACCCACGACTAGGGCGACGCCTATTTCGTGACCGCTTTCTTTGACGCTTTCTTTGACGCTTTCTTCGCCGCTTTCTTCCGGGCGCTCTTCTTCGCCGCGCCCTTGCCCCGGGAGAGTCCCTCTCTTGATCGCGGGCCGCCCCCGCCCGTTCGAACTTCCTCGGCCATCCGCTTCTTCGAGGCTGCCCAGCTACAAATCGGACACGTGGCTAAGTCATGTCCCCGCGCTGGGCAGAATTCTCTCCCGAAATAGATCATCGAAAGATGCAGCCGCGCCCAGGCTTCCCTCGGAAAGACCGCCTTCAGATCGCGCTCCGTCTTATCCACGTTCTTCTCGTCCGACAAACCCCATCGCGCCGCCAATCTATGAATATGCGTGTCTACGGGGAACGCAGGCGTATCGAAGGCCTGGATCAGTACGACACTGGCCGTCTTGTGGCCCACGCCAGGCAAAGCCTCGAGCGCGTCCATATCGGCTGGAACGATGCCCCCGTGCTCGTCCACGAGGATCTGGGAGAGCCCTTTGACGTTTCGTGCCTTCCCCGGTGCCAATCCGCAGGACCGGATTTCCTGCAGGATCTCGTCGACAGAGAGCTTGGCCATTTTCGCAGGCGTCGGTCCCTTTGCGAAGAGCCCTGGCGTGACCCTATTCACGCGCTCATCCGTCGTCTGGGCAGACAGCGCGACTGCGACCAGCAGAGTGAAGGGATCCACGTGATCCAGAGGTATAGGCGGGTCCGGATAACGCTCGTCGAGCATCCCCATGATTCGAATCGCCTTTTCCAACCGTTTCATCGTGCCTCGCTCTTCCTTCTCCGGCCCTAATCGCTGAGAAATCTCGTGGTCGGACGGTCAGGATAGTCGAAGCGGATTGAGTCAGCGCCCGGAGCGACTAAGCTTGCTCTGTGTGGGCGACGAGGCCCGCGAACTCTTTCGACCCAGCCAAGTTTGGACGCCCTTTGTCGATGCCTGACGAACCCCGCCGTGACGCCGCCGATCGCGAATCGTCCGCCGACGAAAGTCTCGTGCCCAAACTGAGTGAATTCCCGGCTCAGGCCTGGTCTCAGGGAGAGCCGCGTATCGCTGGCGCGACCCATATAGGTCGGGTGCGACGCGTAAACCAGGATGCGTTCGGCCGCTTCGATGATGGCGAGCGCTGCGAGATCCTCGTCCTGGTCGCAGATGGTTTAGGCGGCCATCGTGGTGGCGAAGTCGCTAGCCGCATCGCCATCGATGCAATCGGTGAGCAGATATTTTCCGGCGACGGAGACCCCGCGACCCGCCTCGCCCAGGCGGTCATCACCGCAAACGAATCCATTCTTCGCGCGAGTCGAAAAGACCGAACCCTCGACGGCATGGGCACGACGATCGTCGGCCTTCTTTTGACCGCAAACGGCCCGTCCTATGTCGGCCACGTCGGGGATAGTCGGCTCTACCGCGTTCGCGCAGGCCGCATTGAGCTCGTCACGGAGGATCATTCCCTCGTCGCCACGTTAGTTCGAGAAGGCGTGCTCACGTCGGAGCAGGCGCACACCGATCCACGGCGCAATCAAATCTTGCGGGCGCTAGGCGTGCGCGACAATGTCGAAATCGAAATAGCACCGATCGACCTTATGCCTGGCGACACCTACTTGCTCTGTTCGGACGGACTGCACGGCATGCTCGAGGACGATGCGATCCAAAAACTCACTTCTCATGGACAGCGCCTCGAATCGATCGTCGAATCCCTGATCGACTCCGCCAATGATGCCGGCGGCACCGACAACGTAACGGTGATGCTTGCTCAAATTCCGGATCCAATGCAGTCGCGTGGGCTGCGCGGCGCGGCGAATCGATTGATCGAATCGACTCGTTCTGCCTTCTCTCGACGTAACGACAAATGAGCAAGAGTTCTCGCCCGCTGATTGACTGGGTGCCCGAGGGCGGTCTATTGGACGCCGATGCGATCCTGGACCGCTTCACTCGCTGGGCCTCGGATTCTGGACTCGAACTCTACGACGCACAAGAAGAAGCGCTGCTCGAGCTGATGACGAATCGGCATGTAGTGCTGAGTACGCCGACGGGATCAGGTAAATCGCTCGTCGCTCTCGGCATGCATTTCAAGGCGTTATGCGAAGGCAAGAGATCCTTCTACACCGCCCCCATCAAAGCCCTCGTCAGCGAGAAATTCTTTGATCTTTGCGAAACATTTGGCGCCGAGAACGTCGGCATGATCACTGGGGATGCCTCGATTAACTCGGCGGCCCCGGTCATCTGCTGCACTGCGGAAATTCTCGCAAACATGTCGCTGCGCCAAGGAACTGAAACCGACGCGCCCTATGTCGTCATGGACGAATTCCACTACTTCGCGGACCGCAGCCGAGGCTGGGCCTGGCAGGTACCCCTGCTTCTATTGGAGCGAAGTCGCTTCCTGCTTATGTCTGCGACATTAGGCAACACCGCGCCAATCGAAGAACGCATCCAAGCGATCACCGGCCGCGATGTCGCCCACGTCCATAGTGACGAGCGGCCGGTCCCGCTCGACTTCACGTACCGAGAAACGCCGGTACTAGAGACCGTTGAGACGCTGCTCGCTTCGGGGCGACAGCCGATTTACATGGTGCACTTCACGCAAAGAGACGCTGCCGAACAAGCGCAGGGGCTCACGAGTGGCGCGATCACGAACAAGGAAGAGAAGAAAGCCCTCGCGGAGGCGATCGGTGGATTCCGATTCGACTCGCCCTATGGCAAAGACGTTCACCGCTTCCTTAAATTCGGCATCGGCCTTCATCACGCGGGCATCCTTCCCAAGTACCGACTACTCGTCGAGCGACTCGCCCAGCGAGGCCTGCTCAAGGTCATCTGCGGGACGGATACCCTCGGCGTCGGCGTCAATATCCCGATCCGAACAGTGCTCTTCACGGGCCTCTCCAAATTCGACGGCGAGAAAGTCGGCGTCTTGACCGTCCGCGACTTCAAGCAGATCGCCGGACGCGCAGGACGCAAGGGTTTCGATATCGCGGGCAGCGTTGTCTGCCAGGCCCCTGAACACGTCATCGACAACCTGCGCCAAGCCGCCAAGAACGCGGCCTCGGGCAAAGGCGGCAAAAAGAAAGACAAGAAGAAGCTGCCGCCGCGAGGCTTTGTGGGATGGAGCGCAGAGACTTTCGAACAGCTCTCGACGAAGCCCCCGGAGACCCTGCGATCCCAATTTGACCTGAGCCACAGCACGCTCGTCGCGCTCCTGCAAAGAGGGCAGGATCAGTCGCTACCGGGCAGTGGCTATCGCGAGCTGATCGCGCTGGTCAACGAGACATTCGAGAGCCCCGTGAAGAAGACTCGTCTTAGGCGCAAAGCTGCGGTGCTATTTCGGTCGCTGCAGCAGGCCGAGATCGTACGTATAGAGCCGAGCAACAAAGGGCCCGTCGCGCGAGTCGATGCCGACCTCCAGCGGGATTTCAATCTTCATCACACCCTGTCTCTCTATCTAGTGGACGCGGTCACCGCCCTCGACCCGAACGCGCCGGACTACGCGCTCGACGTGATCTCCTGCGTCGAGGCGATCCTCGAGAATCCTCGTGCCTTGCTGCAGGCGCAGGTCCGGCAACGCAAGACCGATTTAATCAACGAGCTCAAAGCGGAGCGTGTCCCCTACGAAGAGCGCATGGAGAAGCTTGAGGGCGTCACGTGGGACAAGCCTAACTCCGACTTCCTCTATGCGACTTTCGATCTCTTTCGAGAGCACCATCCGTGGGTAGGCGATGACTCGATCTCTCCAAAATCGATCGTTCGAGAAATTTGGGAAGGCTTCATCCCCTTCGAGGAATACGTCAAGCGCTACGGCATTTCGCGCATGGAAGGCGTGCTGCTCCGGTACCTAAACCAGGTCCACTCGACGCTCATGCGCAACCTTCCCGAGTCGGCGCATAACGAAGAAGTACTCGAGGTGATCGCGTTTCTTCGCGCCATGCTCGCTCGGATCGACTCGAGCCTAGTGGAGGAATGGGAAAACCTCGTCAATCCAAGTGAGGCTCCCATCAAAGAAACCGAGGCCGTCCCTGCCAGAGCGCCCCGGAAGCTCGATCGCAAGGCTTTCGACGCGCGGGCTCGAGCGGAACTTCAGCAGCTCTTATTATGTCTCTCGAGGCAGGACTTCGAAGGCGCTTCGGCATGTCTGTCAGAGGACGACCCGGAGGCCTGGGACGCCGCACGATTCGAGCGTGAATTCGGCGAGCTCTCGGACACGATCGAACGCGTGCGAATCGATCCCGAAGCACGTCGTGGCCACTGGACCCTCATAGAGCCGCAATCGGAGCTCGTCTTTGAGCTCACGCAAACCTTGATCGACGAAGAAGGCGAAGGGGCTGCCACGCTCGTGGCCCGCGTCGAACTCGCCGAAGCGCGTATGCCAGCAGGGCCAATGCTGCGCATGATCGGCTTCGGCGGTTAGCGGAAGGCGCCGTTAGGGAATCAGCGCCGCACGATACAGCCGGCTTACAGCCTGGCTCTCTTCGTCCGATGTCTTCGAGTCATCGAGTTCCCCGAACACAATGAGTTCTGCATCATCGACACCCTCGAAGCGAACATCAAACGCACGCGTATCCCCCTCGGCCGCAAGCCGGGCAAGACATGCGCCTAGCAAAGCCTTGAGTGCCGGACCAAGAGCCTCGGCCCCTTCTAGGCGAACGCTGAACGATCCAGAGCTTCCCTCGTAAGTCCAGCGACTCGACCGAAGAAGCTGCTCGCCGGCCTGACTCGCTATGAATCCGGGGCCGTCAACGAGCCTTTGTGCACCGGACACGAGCGTCGACAGCTGTGAATTTACAAGCCAGTCCGAGACGATGTCATCGGCCCATTCGACGAGCCCCGCTTCGCCACCGAGCTGCTCTGCCGCGATCGCGACGAGTTCTTCTAACTCTGCCTGGGGCGCCCAGTCGGAAGCCGCAATTGAATGATCAAGCCAACCCCTCGCAGTCGACGAAAGTGTCGCATCCAGATCGTCCTCGTCGAGCTTGCCGTTCGCAAGCCACGCGCCCACTCGCTGCGCGATCGGTTGCACCAACAGGCCACTGAGTTCGGGGGCGTCCATGGGAGGTCTCCAGCGCGGAGTGCGCTCCCGCAAACATCGGCGCGTTCTGGAATCGACTTGAGTCGGCACGCCACCGCCCGCGGGCGGGCTAGCTACCCTCTTCTGCGTCTGAGCCATCCGTTGCATACGCGCCGAGCGCTTCGTCGTAGGCAGGAAATCCCACGAGCGCTTGTAACTCTTCGAAGGACAAGACCTCGGGCGCGGGGATGCCCGCCGCAAGGGCCGCAAGCGCGTCTTCCATCGCGCGTGCCGCGCTCGACAAAAGCGTCAAAGGATAGGCTGCGATCTTGAAGCCGATTTCCTCAAGCCGCGCCGGTGGCAGTGCGGGCGTGTCTCCACCTTCCACGATGTTGGCCATCTTCGGCAAGCTCGGGAGTTCCCGGCAGAGCGTTTCCATTTCGGCTTCGTTCTGCGGCGCCTCCAGAAAGAGAATGTCCGCGCCGAGATCCGCAAAGGCTCGGCAGCGCTCGATCGCTTCGTCGAGTCCGTGCCCCGCGCGCGCATCGGTGCGGGCCATCACGAGAATATCCGTCCCCGATTCTCGTGCCTCAACGGCGGCCTGCACCCTTTGATAGGCACTCCGGCGGTCGACGACTTCCTTGCCGCGCGTATGACCACATCGCTTCGGCGCGACTTGGTCTTCAATCATTGCCCCGGCAAATCCTGCCCGCGCATAACCTTCGACCGTACGCCGCACGTTCATGGGGTTTCCGTAGCCCGTATCGGCATCGCCAATAATCGGAAGCTCCACCGCTTCACAAATCGACCGGCCCTGGTCCAGCATTTCGCCGTAGGAGATGAGTCCCGTATCCGGGACTGCGAGCCGCGCGGCAGAAACCGCAAAGCCACTCATGAAGGTGAGTTCGAAACCCGCGCGCTCAATCATTCGCGCGGAGAGCGCATCGAAGCAACACGGCATCACGTGCAGGCGATCCTGTGCCAAAAGATTGCGGAGCTGATCCGGAGGCGTGTCTTTGGCGATTTGGTGATTGGACAAATGAAGTTTTCCTTCTTGCTGCATGCTGCTTCTTTGAAGCGGGCGCCTGGGGCAGATGCGCTTCTCTGCAGGGCCCTCTGCATAGCCGCGGCCGAGGTCGCGGCCAGAGACTACCCGGTCTCCAGCCACTACGTTCACGATTCGCAGGGCAACATCATGTCCACAGCGCAAACACGCGAGCCGCATAGCTCCGGAGGCCACGGCCTTGGGATCGCTGCCTCCCTTCCCCGCGCCACCGACATCCGCAAACTCTCTCACATCCACGACGATTTCGGCAATCCTCTCGCCCCTTCCAGAGGAGCCCTAAACAGGGACAAAGTATTTCAAGCAGAGGAAGGTGTAGTTCCGTGGGCACGACGAATGGCCCCTCTACACCCAGGAAAGCCCTTCCATGCCCGGCGCCCGAGGCCTGACGAATGGGCATTTCTTTCGACGAGATGGCGTGCTCGTCGCCTCAGTCGTGCAAGAGGGCCTCTTCCGCACCAAGTCGCGCTGAAAAAAGAGGCAATGCGAGGCACAGCCGGCTGCTCTGATTTTCCATCCGTGCGGATCACGTGCGCCCATGCCCGCGCATTAGGCAGTGATGCCAATGCCATGAGCAATCTCGTGCAATCGTATTAGGCGCCACGCCGCAAAGTGGGCCGATGTCGGCTCAGGGAACCCGTGTCACGTCGCCTTAGTCCTCGAGCCCAAGTTGGCACGCCCCTTGCTCTATAGATAATCGATTCACCTATCGAACGCGTGCGCACGGGGAGTGCATGCGAGTCGGAACGGCAAAGCACGTATCCCTCTCTCTTAATTTGACCGATCCCCAATTGGAGTTCTCAATGTTTCGGAACCGATCTCTCAAGCTCTGCGGACGCACCGCATTATTGGCGAGTTTTGTGCTTTCGCTCGCCCCGTCTGTCGCGCTCGCCGAAGAAGTTTCGCCGGCGCTCTTTGCTGCGAATAACGTATGGATGATGATCGCCGCGGCGCTCGTCTTCGTGATGCATCTCGGGTTCGCCATGGTCGAGTCCGGCCTAACCCGCGCCAAGAACACGACTAACATTTTATTCAAAAACACCTTTATCATTTGCTGCGGCATCCTCACCTACTTCGTCGTTGGCTTTAACCTCATGTATCCCGGCGACTTCGGTGGCTTCCTCGGCTTCGCGGGCTTCGGACTCAGTGCTGGTTTCGAAGAAGGTGCCAACACCGCCGCCTACGCAGGCGGCGGCTACACCTACTGGACCGACTTCCTCTTCCAGGCGATGTTCGCCGCGACCGCCGCGACGATCGTCTCGGGCGCTGTGGCAGAGCGAATCAAACTCAGTTCCTTCATGATCTTCTCGACGCTCTTCGTCGCTTTCGTCTACCCGATAGCGGGCTCTTGGAAATGGGGCGGCGGCTTCCTCGATGCGATGGGCTTCTATGACTTCGCGGGATCGACCCTCGTACACTCTCTAGGTGGTTGGGGAGCGCTCGTTGGTGCCATGGTCCTCGGGCCGCGTCTTGGCAAATACGCCAAGGATGGCCGGGTGATGCCGATCCCCGGTAGCTCCATGCCGCTTACGACCATCGGCGTATTCTTGCTCTGGCTCGGATGGTTCGGATTCAACGGCGGCTCCGTGCTCTCCGCAGATCCGACCCTCACGTCCTTCGCGCTCGTGACCACCTGCCTCGCAGCTGCATCGGGCGGCATCGGTGCCATGATCGCCTACACCTTCATCAGTTCGAAGCCGGACCTC